>Ga0190313_1000729_pt1 | contig 18819 bp, 23 predicted proteins | sample 4870071011_MG_FD_169989 | JGI IMG/M metagenome (GOLD analysis project Ga0190313, IMG submission 169989) | Hydrothermal vent sediment bacterial communities from Southern Trench, Guaymas Basin, Mexico - 4870-07-10-11_MG | ecosystem: Environmental > Aquatic > Marine > Hydrothermal vents > Sediment ...
TCTCGGCCTGGAGTGATGAGATTTGATCTTTCAGGCTCTGGTTCTCGGATTCCAAGTCTAAAATCCTCTGTTTCAGCTGCTCGTTCTCCTGCTTAAGCCTGGCGTTTTCATCCTCCAGCTGCCTGAACCTTTCTTTAATCCGCCTAGCAATATGAGATGGCAGGTCTAATTCCCGGTCGATCCTCCGCATCATCTCCTACTCGACTCCCAGTATCAGGACTTCTCCCCCGCCCGAGATCCATTCGAGCTTCCTGAAGGGGACTAGGATGTCCGTGAAGACGACTTTTTCTCCGGCTGATCCGGCTATGTCTCCGGCAGGGTCGTCATCTATCCTCAAGACCCCTCCATCCGATCCGAATTCGATTTCTTGGAGGTATGCCTCGCTCACGTTTAGATCGTCTAGGGTTATCGTGGTCTTGTTGTAGTATAGCCAGCGTTGGATCGACCCCTTTACATCTCCTGATAAGGTTGTCAAGATTATCGTGTAGTTGTCCGCCTGCGGTATGGAGGTCTCTTTCGTTAGAGCTGCTCTAACGCTTCGACCATTAACTTCTATGCCTTCCACGGTTTGTGATCCTGAAAATGCTAATTCAAGCCTCTTCTCAGCCGCCCCATCGTAGATGAAATCCAGATCTACTTGAAATCTGAGGCTATCATAGCCGACTTTTAGATACAAGTCGTTTGGAGATGGAGAATAGCCTTCCAGCCAGGCAAGACCATCAGGATAAATATCTGATTTTGCCTTTTGCCAATGAATTATGCTGGCGGTGCCGGTCATATAGATATAGACCCAATAATATTTTCCGAGGTCAAGCGATAATGATGTGGAAAACGTGTATTCGGTAAAATCGTCCGCTATCTCTGCCGCTGGCATCGTCCCTATATCAGCTATCTTTGATCCCGGCGATCCGTTATTATCACTCCGAAGTTCTACATGCAAGGTTCCAGAAGATGGGGGATAATTCGGATCTTTCCTGAGGCTGAGCGTTACGCTCTTAAGCGTTATCTTGGAGTCGATCGTTTGAGGGGAAGGCGTCTTGAATCGCTGCGCAGCATGCTTTTTCGAGTTTATCGTCGTGTTATCAACTCCCCAAATATCGTAATAGCTTCCAGTAGCGATGATGGATAATGGGTTCGTGAATGAGCCTTTATCAAAGCTTATCGGAGACAGGTAGCTCCTGTATTCGCCATAAAGCCACTTATGGATTCTACCCCTCGGCTTGCTAACGATCAATAATTCTGTCATGCCCCCTCCCTCCAGATCAGCTTAACCAATTTGACTCTTGGTGAAGGATCATCCGGCGAATCCCGCTTCAAGGTGAATTTTACTCTGAGAAGCTCTCTAGTTGCTGGCAGGAAGACGTGATCTGAGTCGATCAGAATCGGGTAGGGCGATATGATGCTTATCCAGTTGATGTTTGAGAGGCTCGGATCACCTATTTTGGATAACGAGCTTATAGCGATCTCGTATTTCCTCCATTCCTTCGCCTTGACCACAAGCGAGCCTTCGAAGTAATTGCTTGCATCCTGGTGTAAGCGTATCTTGACGGTTACATCCGATTCGTAGTCGGCATAGAGGTATAATCTGAGCCACTTAGCCCACGAGAGATCGAGGTTCAAGTTCTTGCCAGACGGATAATAGATTTCGCCATCGGATCCAAATGTCGAGGGCGTAAGCTTGAGGCAGTAGGCATGTAAGATCCCCATTCTCGCATCCGATGCCGAGGCATTACTTGCTCCAAATTTCGAGGCATTTCTATAGGTGAATGAGCCGTAGCCCTGAGGCCACTTCCTGAACCTGTAAAACCGGGTATCATAGGCGTCATAGACCTGGCCCAGGATTTCTCCATCGGCATTCAGGAACTGGGCTGAAATACTGCCAGCTACGGTAGTCGTTTCTTGGAGATAATATTCCTCGCCTCCTATGGCTGATATGCTCGGCTCGGGGTCAACGTATTTACGAACGCGGATGTCGTCCCAATATCTGTAGTTACCCGGATAATGCGTTGATACGAGGCCGACGTAAACCGGGTTTATGCTTAGGTCTAGGTTCGAGTAATCGCCTAGATCCCATGCAATGCCATCGACCTCCATCTCAAACGCGTTCTCCGCTCCATCCCATCTCCTGACTATTTTTACATCGTGCCATTCATCCAGCGTTATCTTGTCAGGGCCATAGGCATTAGGTTCCTTTTGAGTTGTGTTAATCCATTCTCTGATCCCGCTTCTACGAGAATTGCATTCAATATAGTATCCGTGATTCGACTGTCCTATGTAGAAGCCGCCCCAAGGATTCTCCGCCCCGCCTTTATGGACAAAAGTTTTAGCCTCCAAAACGAAGCCGTAGTCGAAGCCTACCGCGTTCTCAATTAAGACGGCATATCCCTGATCCACGTATTGGTCTTCCATGCGTTGGTTTTGCTCGACAAAGTTGTGGGAGCTTGGATCCATAACATCCGCCTTAACCCAGTAACTAGCCATATCATCATCGTTAAAATCATCGTAGAAGTCGAAGACCTGATGAGGGGCGCCGTCATAAACCGCGCCCAAATTGCCGTAGTAAATATAGATGTCCGCAGCCCCGTTAGCAGGAATGCTCGGAACCTTAACCCAGAATACCGCATAATCTGAATCAACCTTCTCCTCCATCCAATAGGCTAGAAGACCGCCATCCGCATCCGCGAATCGAATATCTCCGAAGTCGGTCTTGCATTTACCGTTCAGGTAAATATCCGAGCCTGAATCAGTTCCAGAACCATAATGGATTACGAGCTTGATCTGGTAATCTGTTAAATTTTGTCCGGCGTTTTCCCGAATCGTAATCTTCTTACGATAACTCCAATCGGTAAGCGATGAAGGCCAATCCTCCGAAGAACCCGGAACAGTTTTCTCACCCTTCTCGGCCATCCACTCGGCTTTTATCCAGTTGATGAAGAGCTGGCTTGGAGGCAGTACCCGAGCCTCGAAGCTACCCTCAGTAGCCCCGGATACCAGCTCAACCTCCCCATTCGAGTTCAGGATGACGTTCTGGGCGTTATAGAATGTGATCGGAGGCTTATTCACGTAAATCACATGCTTCTGATCCGCCTGAATTCGAGCGATCTTATCTAAGCTATATGCGAGGGTGGAGGTCTGCTCGGGAAGGGTCATAGCCCTCCCAAACCTGGCAGCCACATCCCCGCCAATCTGCTCGGCTAAGAACTCTTCATAAAGCTGCTGCCTACCTCCGAGAATCAATTTGACTTTGAGGGATTTGAGATCATATTCTATCCCAAAGACTATCATATCCTCTGATAGCCCGAGCTTCGGCAAGTCGGCTCTAACGGTATCTCCTAGATCTATTCCAAGGTCTTCAAAGTCTTCTAAAGCCATTATGATCTCTAGTTGGCGGCCATAATCCTTGCTTAGGTTTAATCTCATCCTAGCCCTTCTCTCCGCCTCACCCCTATCCGTTAGAAATGGATCATGGACCGTCAATGGGAGGTCTCCCGAGCCATCGCTTACATCCGCCAGGACCTGCCCTCCGGCTCCGATGTAGATTATGCGGTTTCTAAGCTCCTATCTATCCTCAACGTATTGGGCGGCTAGAGTTAGGTTTTCCGTTATCGTTGCCTTCACCTCTCCAGAAGCCCTCGGCTTGAAGTAGAGCATTTTTCCAGGCTTCATTCGAAGCCAGTAATTAATCCCCCTAGCGATGGATCGCATTATCTTTAGAGCTGGCTGGTTCTCGATCTTCCAAGGGGCTAGCAGGTCTTCTCCATCATCAACGTTAGATACATCTACGCCTGGCTCAAGCGATGCTAGATCGCGAATTATCTCTCCAGCCTTTACTCCGGGCTGGTAGAGCCTATAGACTAGATGCCGCTCGTATCTGATTAGGTGGGTGTATGCCGTTATATCGCATTCGATTCTCTCTTCTTGAGCTAGCTTCCGCTCATACACGACCCCCTCGAAGAGCGTTCTGCCATCCCTCTCAATCCTAACATCATTTCCGGTCTTAAGATAATCGAGCTGCCATGAGGGATTATCCAGGACTAGATTTATGGAGGCCTGCTCTAGATCTCGGGCTTTCAGATCATGTCTAAGCCTATTGCAGCATGCTGTGGCATCCCAGTAATCCTCCGCCGACTTGAAGAATAGTATCCTGAGCATAGCTTACATCACCATCCTCATCCTACGCTTAAGCTCGAGAGCTATCGCCTCGGCAAGTTCTCGCGGATCTGAGGATCCTAGGACGCCTACATTCACGCTTATATTGATCTGCGGAGGATATAGGCTGCTCCTCCTAAACCATTCGGCGACGGGGCGTGGTAGAACCATCTCTCCGCGGTGGAGTCTCGCGATATAGCCTGTGTAGGGGATTTTCCAAGCTCCTAGTTGGAGGTTTTTAGGTCTTCGGCCTTCCTCCCTCTCCTCCTTGATAGTCTTTACGATTATTTCTCTGATGGTGTAGGATACCTCCATTCCATCGAGCTTATTCAGCTTCGAGATGAGCTCATCGACTCTAGAAATGTTTCCTCTAATCGCCTGCTCGGTTGCTTGGAGCGATTTTATCAGGATCGCGTTAAGGGATCCTGAAACGTTTTTAACGCTTACCCCGAGCTTCTCGAGTATATTGACGAATTCTTGATGGGTTATCACGCCATCTTGAGCTGCTTGGATCAGGCTTGTCAGCGTATTGAGAAGCTGGTCTCCGGCCGTCTTCGCTCCAAGCTGGTATAGCTGGACCGCCTGCTGGATTAACCCATAGCTCTGCATTACGTAGTTTAGGGTTTGCTGGATCGCTATCAGCCGAAGCTTACTCTCCTCAGCCTCCTTGGATAGCTGGACATCGTATCCTAGGGCTTGGGATACCGCTAGGGTAACATCATAGAAGTTTAATCCGAGCGTAACCGCGCGGCCGAAGACGTCTAGGCTCGTGCTAAGCGAGTTTAGGGAAAGGCTTAGCGATGATATCTTCTGCTGGAGCAGGTCTAGTGCCTGGCCCCCGACCTCGGCAGACTTGGAAGCCGCCTCGCCGATCTTGGATAGCTGGGCTGGAGCGTTTACGCCCGCCGCGGTTGCTCGATCTATAAGCTCTTGTATCTCCTGGGTCATTAGCCCGAGGCTTTCCGCTATCCTTAATGCCTCCTGCTCGGTTATCCTGCCCATCTCAAGGTATGCGATGATCCATTTTCCGGCCTGCTCCTCGGTGATTTTTCCAAGCCTTAGCTGGATCTCGATAGCAGATTCCAAGTTTCCTGCTACATCGCCGGTGTAGTGTGCTATTATTCCATGCCATGCTGCGAAGGCTGTCTCGATGGCTGGCAGGAATACGCTTCCGAGATAGGTCGTGATCCTGGATAATGATTCTCCTATCCTACGCTGCATTCTATCGACCTCGGCGCTCATGGCCGCGAATCTGCCTTGAGTCGTTTCGAGCCAGTGCTTATACGCCTCCCAGGTCGATCCCTGCCGGCCGATCTCCTCCCTGAGCTCCTCGAAGCTCTCGGTCATCTGCATGAAGGTTGCAAGCGTTTTGACCGCTCGGACATCGACTCCCTTAAGCTTTTCTTGAAGCTCCTCAAAATCTCCTCCAAGGCTTCTAGCAACCTCTATAACATCTAGGATTATCTCGTTAGCATCCCTCAGGCTTCCATTCAGATCTCTAATCGGCACACCGAGCTTCCCAGCGATCTCGTAGAGATCCATCAGGAATCTGTTTAGATGGGTTCCGGCCTCCTGCGCCGATCCGAATCTACGCTCTAGGATTACGAGCCAAGTTACGGCATCTTCTAGGCTTAGGCCCATGGCTCTGGCGGTTGCACCGCAGTTTGCCAAGCCTTGAGCGAAGTCGTTCGCAGCCCCTATGCCGAGCCGCGAAGCATTTACGAGCGTATCGACGACCCTGATGGCCTGGGATCCGCTTATCCCGAACTGAGCCATGACTTGGACGAGGTTATTTCCGGCGGTTGCGAAGTCTGTTGCCTCGAGCCTAGCCATCTGGACTACTGCTCCGAGGGCGTTTATCGCATCCCTGCCGCTCAACCCAGCCTTAACCAAGGCTTCCAGAGCCTGGAGAGCCTCGTTAGCCGAGACCGCGAATTCTCTAGAGGCGGCGGATGCCGCGATCCTATAAGCCTCGGCCAGCGTCCGTATATCTTGGCCTGCTTCCCGGGTTAATGCTGCGAGCTTAAGCGCCTCGGCCTCGAACTCCGCGAAGGCGTGGATGCTCTTTCTTATCCCGCTCGATATCTCGTCTAGGATATTGAATCCTATAAGCCCGGCGATCACTCCTCCCGCGATCTCTCCGACCTTCTTAAGCCTCGATGCTAGCTGGCTAAAGCTCTTGGAAGCATTCTCAACCTCTGCTGATGTTCTGGCAATACTCCTACTAACATTCCTCAGGGCTGAGGAGGTTTTATCAACGCCCTCGATAACAACCCTGACCAGGTAGTCTCGGCTAGCCATAGCTCATCACCCGATATAGAGCCTCCTCCTCCTCTGACCTGGGCTAAGCCTCCTATCTCTACCCCGCTTGATACGCCCAGCAACGCCGCCAACCCTATCAGCTAGGCCGCCCAGCTCGAGGAATGCGAGGTCGAAAACCCATGCCGCCGGACCATGATAGCCTAGTAGCATGCTTGGAGGAACCCCCAATATGAGGCAGATCTCGCTTAACGCCCCTCCATAGATTCTGTGAAAAAACCCGCAGCCCTAATAGCCCGCCTAATCTCCTCGCTAACCTCTGCGATCAGCTTGAAGACTAGCTCGAGCCAGTGCTCTTGCCGGGGCTTCGGCTCGATGAACTTGCTAAGCTCCTCCATAGCCGTCTTTAGATCATCGGAAGCCTGCTTAGCGCTACTAGCGCTCTGGGGAATCCCGGCCAACCCGTTTCCGATAAGGTTTAGATAGGGTATTAGGTAGGCTGGGAGATCGACGAGATACTCGATGTCTCCGACCTTAATCTTCAACGCCAAGGCTGGGATCCTCCTAGTAGCCGGATACCTGATTCGTTAGAGTGATCTTCAGGATGGGGCTGTTAGACGGCTTTATGGCTACGAAGTCTATGCTTTGGACTAGCTGCTCGGATCCCGAGATCTCGCAGCTCCAAGCGGAATAGACTATTCTCGGGAGCTCTATCTCGAGCCTATTCCTATAGCCTGCCTCGATCTCGTCTCCGGTCAGGGTTATCTTTATCGAGGCTTCTTCATCGTTAAGGAATCTATCCAGATGGGATCTATCGGAGAATTTCACATCCATGCTTCCCGTGATCTCGAGCTCGCCTAGCTCGTGTCTCGTGAGGTATCTAGATCCTATGACGTGATGATCGGTTGATGGATTATTGTTTATCTCGAGGCTTAGTGCTTGGAGCTCTGCTTGGGCATCGTTTATCGTTATGGATGCATCTCCCGAGTGCCATGGCCTCGTGGCCGGGAGGCTCGGAGTCAGCATGCTCGATGATTCCTCTCTCTGGCCTAGAATGCTGGCGGTGGCCGAGGCATATTCGCCTGGAGCCAGCTCGAGCTTAAGCGATTCGAGGATCGTCGAGATTATCCTTCTAGCGGAGGCCTCCGATCCTATCTCGAGTGTATAGGTTGGAGGCGTCTCCCCGATCTCGCAGGGAGTAAATATGTGCTCATAGACTGTTGGAGCGTTGCTGGAGTCGGGTTGGCTTGTCTCGACCTCTCCGAGGAGCATTAGGAGTAGGTCTCCGATTGTTTCAGGCTCTACCTCCAGCTCCACCTCGCCTGTCACGACAACGTTCCCCGGAGCCTTATCCAACGGAAATCTCGATGCTACGGATCTACGCAGGATCGGCTCCTTCTCGCATGAAACATCTATTCTAAGCGGATCGACGAATCTAGAGGGGCTTACCGGCTCTCCAAACGCCTCCTCCCTACCAAATCCGAGGTATCTGGTCATCTCGGCAGCGATGATCATTCGCAGAGTATTTTTCGCATCCTAGAGCTGTTTGAAGATCTTATCCACGATAGCCTTCAGGTCTCCCGACGTATTCGATAACGCTGATGCCAGAATCCTATGAGGCTTTAAACCCGGATGCCTGACATATCTAGCATATACGATCTCTCCGGCGAGCTCGAATCTTAGTGCCCTCGCATTCCTCGCCCGGATGATATGAGGCCTCGTCCCGAATTCTAGGTATGGGGCATAGGGTGCTCCAGCCCCGCCCATAGCGATCTCATAGCCCGATCTAGCGCTCTTGATTCTGATGCTTCTCCTAAGCCTTCCAGTCTTTCTAGGGGCGAGCCTAACCGCCTCCAGATACACTGCTTTCGCATAGGTTCTCGAGATAGATCTAGCGAGGCTGCCTAGTCTTTTAAGGAAGCTCGTTAAAGCGTTTAATCCCTCGAGCCTCATGCCTCGACCAAAACTTCTACTAGGAGGTAGATTCTATGACCATATGCCTTGCCTGAGGGGGCCTCGATCCGCTCAAAGCCTATCGGCCTCGCATCCTTCACCAAGCCTCCCAGGCTTCTATCATTCATTATCTCCGAGTATATCCTCCACATTATCCGCTTAACCTGCTCATAGGCTATCCGTGGATCTCCGCTGACCGCATCGATAACGTATTCGAATCTCCAGCTATGCATCCTCCTACCACCTATCGTAACATCCCTCATCTCGCCATCCCTTATCCAGATGAAGACTCTAGGAGACTTGAACCCCCTCTCGAGGGAGGGCTCCGAGACCGATACCTCCTCAACACCCTCAACTCCCTCAGCTATCGATAGGAGAACATTCTCAACCTTATCGAAAAGCTCCTCTATGCTCATCGCGTCGAGACCGCTCTCTGCGAATTTTACGCATCGATGCGTAAAATCCTCATCATAGTGATCGGGTTCTCGATGAGTATAGAGGTCCTAGGCTGGGCCAACGGCATCCTAAGGATTAAGGGGATTCTGACGTCCGCTAGGGTTAGCAGGAATGATAGGCTATATCTCCCGGAGGAGCTTAGGAGGATGGTCGAGGAGCTTAACGGCAGGGAGGTTCCGGTCTACTGGGAGCACGTCTCCGCCCAGAACGCCATCGGCAAGGCTAGAGTGTATTGGGATGAGGTGAATAAGGCGATCCGATACGAGGCCGAGATCTTCGACGAGGAGGCCGCCGAGAAGATTCGAAGCGGATTGGTCAAGCATGTAAGCCTCGGAGCAGACTACGAGCGGATAGACCTGGTGGATGGCGTCGTGATCCCGAGAAACCTCCACCTACGGGAGATATCTCTCGTGGCCGTTCCAGGGATACCGGAGGCTAGTATAGAGCTGGTCGAGCCTATCAAGCTTAAGGCCGTCGAGCGGGCGGTCCAGCTCCACGAAACGGACCTCGCCCCCCTAGACCGGTCATGGGATAAGAATCGAGCAATAGCCTCCCTAAGGAAATGGGCTAGCAGAGATGGAAGCGGCAGGAAAGAGACGATCGACTGGGCGAAGTATAGGCTAGGATTCGCATGGTATGATGAAAAGAATCCTGAAAGCTTCGAGAGCTACAAGCTCCCACACCACGAAGTGCTCAACGGAAAATTATGCACCGTATGGAGAGGAGTCGCAGCAGCTATGGCAGCGCTCTTCGGAGCAAGAGGAGGGGTGAAGATCCCGGAGGAGGATAAGCCAAGCGTCTATAGGCATCTCGCAGCCCACTATAAGCAGTTTGGGAAAACGCCTCCAAGCCTCGATAAGCTGATCGAGCTATCAAAGATCGAGGAACCCATACGAAGCCTCAGGATCCTAGAATATGTTGGGCTGGCGGATGAGGTGCAGGATCTGCTGAAGACTATTGTGAGCGAATCTTATACGAAATATTCTCGGGGCGAGGATGCTCCAGGCATGGAGGCGAAGGAAGAGAAGAAGGAGCTTATAGTTGAGAGGTTGGATCAGGAGCCTAGAACCTTCAACGAGCTTTGTAGGCTTATCGGAAGGAAGATTGCTGAGAGCGTTAAGCTGAAGGCGAGGGAGGCCGTAACCGGGACAGCCGACCAGCCTGTAACCCACGCCATGCCGCTCTTCAGAATTCCAGCCGGAGCGCCGCTCGGATTAAGGGCTTTCGGAGAGATCGTCGCCCTGGAACGCGGCGAGAAGACCGCGACCCTACCGATTATAAGCTCGATAACCTTTAGCCAGCTTACTCCCGGAAGCGAGCCTCCAGAATCATCCCAGACCATAAGCTTCGTTGAGGTCGAGCCAGCGGAATACGGCGCAATCCAGAGCTTCACCTATGTTGATGCCGAGCGGATGACCGAGGATCTCGGAGCCGTGATAGCGAGATGCTTCGCGGAGGCGGCCCAGCTAAGCTCGGACGATGTAATCCTAGGCGAGCTAGATGCATCCGCTGGAACTACGATAACGCCGGGAGGGAAGAGCGAGGCGGATCTAACCTCGGCAGACATCTTCACGAGCGATCTAATACTCTCGGCCCTAACCCAGCTGAGGAATAACAACGTCGGCTTCGCTCCAGGAGACCTAGTCCTAGTCCTGCATCCGAAGCAGTATGAAGACCTGCTGAAGGAGGATTACGTTAAGACGGCGATGCAGTTCGGAACATTCGACCCGCAGACCGGGGTCATCGCGAGGCTCTTCGGAGTAGATATCTTCGTAAGCCCGAGAGTTAAAACCGGGACTGGAGCCGATACGACAACCTACCACGCGATACTCTTCAAGAAGAGGGACGCTTTCATAATGGCCGTGAGCAGAGATCTTCTAATCGAGACGTTTAGAGACGTTAAGGCTCGGAAAGTCTATGTCGCCGGAAGCCACTGCATAGCGGCCAAGGCGAAGTGGGATAAGGCGATAGTAAAGATCATCACGGCGTAGGTGAGTAGGGCTTGAAGCCTGGAGAAGACCTCACGATAAGAGAGCTGGACATACGCGAGATATACTCGGCTCTAATCAGGATCGAGCAGAGGCTAAACGACCTCGACAGGTATCTCCACGAGAAGCTGGAATACCTTGATCGGAGGATAACCGCTGCCACGGCGAGAAGATAAGAGGATGCTCGGAAAGCTGATAGCATTATCCCTCCTCCTAATCTCCCTCCTTTTTATCTCCAAGGCTTTATCCAAGTTTCTGGAGTATGGCGGCGAGATAAGCTCAACAGTCCTAGAAGTGGTTCTCGCGGTATATGCGATATTGTTCTCCCTCCTCATATTCATGATAGTCTTGGAGAGGTATCGAGGAGATGGCGAGGAAGAGCTTGGAACGGTATTTGATTAGCGTTTTAACCTATCTCATCCGCGACCTCGAAGCCAGGCTCGTCAGGATCGAGTGCAGGCTGGATGCATTAGATTCGAGGATTGGTGAGCTGAAGGAGGATATGCGAAAAATCCTAGAAAGGGATAGGGGTCGTAGGTGGCCGATATGACCTATGCGAGCATCTCGGATGTGAAGTGGTGGCTTAAGCATCCGCAAGATGATACGAGCTTGGATGATGAGATAAGCAGCGTCCTAGAATCCGTTGATGCGGAGATAAACGACCTCCTCTCAGAGTATGCTGAGACTCCCATATCCGATCAGAGCCTAGTAGAGATTTTGGCAGATATCGAGGCTCAGTGGGTTGCCGGGTTGATCAGGCAGAGGAGGAGCGTGGATCAGCATGAGGAGGATATCTACGTCCAGGTCGCGAAGAGGAGGCTTGAAAAGCTCATCGAGAGAAGATTCAAGTTCTTCGACATCGCATAGGCAGGAGCTTAGAAGGCTTCTAGAAGACCCGTCGCTCTTCTCGCGGATAATCCTCGGATTCGAGCCATACCCCTATCAAGCCGAGTTCCTGAATGATCCAGGTAAGCGTATCATCGTCTGCTCCGGGAGGCAGGCCGGCAAATCGACCTCAGCAGCGGTCAAGACCATACACTTCGCGGCAACCCACTCGGACTCCACGTCCCTCATAGTCTCCGCCACCCTAAGGCAGAGCATGCTCCTCTTCGAGAAGATAGCCGGCTTCATCGAGTCAAGCATCCTAAGATATAGCGTAAGGCGGAAGACGAGAAACCGGATAATCCTAGAGAATGGCAGCAGGATAATAGCCCTACCATCCGGGAGCGGGGACACTATCAGAGGATACACCGCTGATCTAATAGTCTTAGACGAGGCCGCATTCATCCCGGAGAAGATTATCGCGAACGTCGTTCTACCGATGATAGCCGCGACAAACGGCTACTGCTGGCTCCTATCAACCCCCTGGGATAAAAACCACATATTCTATAGGATCTGGTGCGGAGAATACGAGGGCTGGAGAAGATATTATTGGCCGTCCAGGCTAAACCCAAGGATCGGAGAAGCCTTCCTAAGAGAGCAGCGTAAGCTCATAGGAGAAGAGCGCTTCCTAGTAGAGTATGAAGCCCGCTTCCTAGACGATAGATCGAGCTTCTTCCCCATGACCCTGCTGAGGAGATGCATCCAAGACTATGAGCCAAGCATCGAGGAGGGAGCGGTATATGGATATGATCCGGGTGGTAGGGAGAGCCTGGCAGCGCTCGTCGGAGTAAAATATCATCCCGAGAACAGGCGGTGGAAGGTAATCTACTGGAGGGCTGAGAGATGTGAAAGCTATACGGACTTCGATGCGTTAATCCACGACATCCATAGAAGGGCGCCGATGGAGGCCATAGTAGTCGATGAGACGGGGATAGGCGGGCCGATAGCAGAGCATCTAAGAGAGCTGGGGCTACCAGTAGTCGGGGTAGTCTTAACGGAGCAGGTTAAGGAGGAGATCTTCGGAAGATTGAAGCTCATGCTGGAGAGAGGCGAGCTAATACTGCCGAACGATACGCAGCTTCTAAGCCATCTAAACTGCATCCAATATGAGAGGACCTGGAGAGGAGGATTCAGATTCACCCATAGACCCGGAACCTACGATGATCTAGCATACGCCCTCGCCCTAGCATTATATCATAGACCCGCTAGAAGCTTCCTCCTATAGCCTCCTCATTTCTCGCGGAGAAGAGGCTTAATATCCCTGGGCATGAACGGGACCCTGCCCTCGACAACCTGCATAACGCATTCCCGGATGAACCAGCTCCTACTATACCCATTCCTCCTACAATACCTCTCGATCTCTAAAGCGTCCTCGACATCGCAGCTGAACGTTATGATTGTCGTAACCATCTCCGAGATGATAAGATCATTCGCCTAGGATATAATGATGCTTCACGGTGTCCATTCCGCCGAAAGTGTAACCTGCTATTAAGAATCTCAACAAAATATGCGCGTGAAGCCTATTTTCGCATGGGCCATAAGGATTGTAGGGGTTTATGCGAGCTTCTTCCAGACGTTCTTCATAGACCTTGGTGGAAGCCTAAGCAGATTCGATATCTCTATTGTCCATCCTGCAAGGTGTCGTTCCCGGATCTTAAGATCTATTATAAGCTGGATTCGAAGCGGAGGAAGACCTGTATATGCTGCGGGACTACCCTGAGGACTATTCCGAGGAGGTCGAAGAGGTGGAAGGAGTCAGCGATTTACAAGCGTGTTGAGGATTTGGCCGAATCCCCCTCCGGCCAGGAAAATGAAGAGCTTCTCCGCCGCCTCATCCTCGCCAAAAACGATGAGAGCTATGGACGTGATGGTGATGAGGATTAGGATTAGGGCTGCCCAATCGCTTCTACCCCACTTGATTTGATTTCTCCGCTTTACGACGAATCCGGCGCGTTTAATCTTCCGCCGCATCCCGCTTCACCCCAAACCTCTTTATCGCTCTCCCGTGAAGCCTGTGAAATCTATGGGAGATCAAGGGCTTTTTCTGAGCCTCCCGTCCAGCAGATCTGCTTACGTCCTTGACGAGCGAGACGGGGATTATGGCGAGCTTATGGCCCTTATCATCCTGCCCTATCCAGAGGACGAGGTAATCCATTAGCCTACCGCTCCGAATCCCGAGATATCTTCCAACATTCCTCATCGGGGTATCCAGATGCTCGGGCTTAAGATCTCTAAGCATCTTCTCGGTTACCCGCTCATAGATGCATGCATCGCCCCAAAGAACCTCGACGTACTCCCCCGGCCTAATCGATCTAAGCTTCTCCAGGATCCTACTCATCTTCTCCACCTCCTAGAAGGGTGAGCTTAATCCTCCTAACCTCATCCAGAATAGACTCCAAGATCATTCTAAGCCTAGACGATCCACCTCCAATCCTCCTCACAGCCCTCATAGCCTGCTTATCCAGCTCATCCTCCTCCCTAAGCATGGACAAGATCCTAGTGAGATCCCGCTCCCTCTCCTCAAGCTCTAAAACACCTCGATAGCTTAGGATAAGCCTAGCAATCCTCGTTAAGGCATCAATCTGCCTAACCAGCTGGTTGGCTGAGATCTTTCCAAGCGAGGAATCTATCTTCTTCGAGAGAAGCCCATACTTCCTAACGAGGTCTTCGAGTATCTCGCCAACCTTACCCCGAGCCGACATCGGGAAGACCGTGCGAGGATTACGAATTTTACGCATCGATGCGTAAAATTCTCTTCTAGATCGAGTCTGGTCGATGGGCATCATAGGCAGGATCTTGGAGAGGCTCGGCTTTAAGGCGAGGGAGGGGTTTCTCGAGGGATCGGGCTCGGCAGGCTACAGCGGCTCGACGATTATTCCGGGAAACATCTTTAGGCGGAGGCTTGAATGCTTCCTAAAGGATCCCGACACGTATACCGCGGTCCTCTCCCTAACATCGCTCGTAGTTGGATCGGGATTCCACGTCTCCGGCAGGGATGATGCCGTCAAGATCGTGGACGAGTTCAATTATAGGGTTGGGATGGATCAGGTGTTATTCAAGGCGATATCAGAGATGCTCTGGTCCGGGAATAGCTTCTGGCTCAAGATCTATGATTCCGGGAGGCTCGTCGGGCTAAGGCATATACCATTAACCATGATATCCGCGATACATCGAGACGATTACGAGATCAGGTTTCTCGAAGTCCAGACCCTAAGCGGCGGCATCCTGAAGATAGACTTCGAGAAGATAGCCCACTTCTACTTCATCAAGCATGGGGGCGAGGTCTTGGGATCGCCGATTAATAGGCCGCTTCTCGAATCCAGGACGATTTACGATCCGGATCGCGGGGCGGTTCACGAGCTGCCGAGCTATTATGATATCAAGTGGGGGATGGAGTGGGCTATGTGGAAGGTCTTGATGAAGTATCCGCCTAGGCATATCTACCAGTTCCCGAGGATCGGGGGCGAGGCTCAGAGGGAGTATGCCGAGAAGATTAAGCGGATGCTACCCGGCGAGGATATCATAACGAACCAGGAGATCAAGGTGATCGAGGTTAAGATGGATCCGAGGGCTAGGTTCGACGCATACGTCGAGTATCTCGATAACAAGGTGACCATAGGGTTGATGAACTCCATCCTCAGGCTCTTCACGAAGCCCGGCTTCACGGAGGCGAGCGCCCGGGAGGCGAATAGGATTCAGGCGAACATAGTTGCGGCGATCCAGCGAGCAGTTAAGCGGGTGGTGGAGAGGGAGATCTACGACCCGCTTCTAAGAAGCTATGACATAGATCCGATCGAGGCCGAGATCCGGTTTAACTGGGGGATCCCCGAGAAGCCTAGGATCACGCTTGAGGATGTTCAACGATTCTATACGACTCCGCCTCATGTCGAGCCAGCCCTCACGAGGGAGGAGGTTAGAAGAATTCTGAGAAGCCTTGGATTCCCCCTGATAAGCGAGGAGCTGCGAGAAGATTGGAGGATCATAGAATCCGAGAGGGAGATAGTGGTTCAGCTGAAGAATCCCGAGAAGGTTAAGCCCGAATCGGTGAGAGACATCGTGATAGATCCGGATAGGGGGATTCGATTAACCTTCTATGAGGCGGATAATGGGTTGGAGATCTTGGCGGCGATCTTCGATAAAAACAGGTGGCGGGATCCGGAGGAGGCGGAGAACTGGCTGAGGGAGAATCTGGATGCGATCAAGCTCTATTTCAACGCTAATGGGGGGAGAGGTTCTCCATGACGCTGGAGAAGCTTATCCTAGGCTTCATCGGGGGAGCAGCCTACGCCCTGATAGCTCTTCTGAAAAGCAGCCTAAGCGGAGAAGACTTCGAGCCGAGGAAGTTCCTCAAGACGATAATCCTCGCCGGGATACTAGCATCCCTCAACAGCCTTCTAGGAGCCGAGAGCCTATCGGATGCAGATCTACTGCTCAGGGGAGCCGGGGAGACGGTCCTACTTGATAAGGCTCTCAAAAGCCTGGAGAAAATCTTGGAGAAGCTAGCTCGTGGTGGAAGATGGTTAGGCTGAGGATAGGATTCTCGGAGGCCGAGAAGCAGGCGCTGCTCAAAATCCGAGTCGATAAGGAGTTTAAGACGAGGAGCAGGATCACTAAGCGAACGCTAGAGGTCGCGAAAGCGTTTGGGATCGGCGTGGATGAAGAGAAGACGTTTACAGTCTTTAAGGATTTTGAGGTCGATATAGAGCCCGGCCACGTAGTCTATATTGTTGGCGAAAGCGGATCCGGCAAAAGCATACTCCTAAGAGCTCTTGCCAGAGAGCTTTCAAAGCATAAGGAGTTCGGGGGCGTAATAGCGGATTGGAGGATCGAGATAAATCCGAACGAGATACTGATTCACGGGGTTGGCCGAGACCACGCAGAGGCCATGAGGATCCTAAGCATGGTGGGGCTTAACGAGGCATACCTCTTCCTAAGAAGATATAGGGAGCTTAGCGATGGCCAAAAATACCGCTATAAGCTCGCCAAGGCATTCTGGAGCGGAAAGAAGACGATAATCTTCGACGAATTCTGCTCAACCCTAGACCGAGTAACCGCTAAGATAGTCGCCTACCTCGCGCAGAAATTCTGCCGAAAAACCGGTAGAACGCTTATAGTGGCAACAACCCATGAAGACCTCCTAGAAGACCTCAACCCAGACCTCGTGATCGAGAAGAGGTTCGGACCCTACGTGGAGGCGATCTCGCTAAAGCCCTCGCCTAGACCCTGCAGCATTCTACGCAGGATCAGGATAATGGAAGGCTCCTACGGGGATTATAAGATCCTAGCACCATTCCATTATATCGGGAGATCCGCCGGCTACATCAGGAGGATATTCAAGGCGGTCGCAGAACTCGACGATAGAGTCGAGCTCGCCGGAGTGATAGTCTATTCGCATCCATACCTCGAGGTCTCCGCTAGAAATATCGCCGTGCCAGAGCTAAAGCATTTGAGAAGAAGGCTTAGCCCGAGGGAATATGCCAAGTTCATCGACGAGAATTTTAGCAGGATCTCGAGGGTTATAGTCCATCCAAAGTATAGAGGGATAGGGGTTGGAACCATGCTCGTTAAGGAGACCATGAGGAAGGTTGGGACGGCATACGTGGAAGCACTCGCGGTCATGGCGAGATACAACCCCTTCTTCGAGAAAGCCGGAATGAAGAGAATAGAATACAGGTCGAAGCTGGAAGAGAGGATATCTAAAGCCCTCGTAGAACTCGAAGCCCTCGGGATAGATCCGAATCTAATAGGATCGAAGCGATACTTGGAGAAGGTCTTCTCTAGGATGGGTAGGCGGGAGCTTAAGCGTGCGGCCGAGCAGATCGAGAAGATCGCACAGGCCAAGCTTAGAGGCAAAAGAGTCTTGAATAGGGTTAGGCGGATGGAGGGCGATGCCTTGATCGATGTTCTGGCGGGATTGAGGGCGAAGCCGGAGTATTTCATCTGGAGAAATCCCGAGATCGAGATCCCCTCCATAGGAGGCGTAACCATAAGATGAACGATCCTCCACTTTCGCTAGAAAGGTGCCCGTTTTTCTGAAAGTGGATTTCATTTTCGCCCGAGTCTTCTACAACTATATCCTAGAGTTATCCACAATCTATCTGGGATGGCGGATTCGAGATATATGACCGTGAAGCTTAGGCTTCCGAGAAATCTCGTGAAGAGCCTCGATAGGGTTGCTAGGAGGAAGGGGGTTAAGAGGAGTAGGCTCGTCGCATCCCTCCTCGCAGACTGGCTCGAAGACTATGTCGAGGATAGGTTTGAGAGGTTCTCGATGAGATATGATCGGATAAACGTGATCGATAAGCTCCTCCAAGAGATCGTCCCCGTAACCATCGTTAAAGGAGAGCTATACTGCGAGTATTGCAAGTCCTTCACATGCGGCCATACGAGATATGCTAAGAAGATGTACGCTAGGCGGAGGTCCATCCTCGACGGCCTCCTCGAGGAGGACTAGCCGAATAATCTTCTCTCAAGCGTTAAGAGCCTCCTTAACGCGAGCCTCCTCTCCTCGGCAGCTATATCAGCTCCCTCCAAGACGGTTTGCATGAATCGTATCGCCTCATCATAGGTCTTCCTCGAGACCGGATAGGGTACTCCATCCTTCCCGCCGACTGCGAAGGTAAATTTCACGGGATCCCTCCAATCTACCCTAGCCCCATAGATTAAGGCGGAGATCAAGGCGAGCGCGCGGATCGTCGACGGCCCGAACCCTCTAATCTCTATCAGCTCCTCATAATCTCTAGGCTTCACATCATACGCCTTCTTGACGGCTTTCCAGTCTATCCTGAGAGGCATCCTGAGCCTATCCGGAAGATTCTTTATCGGGGGCATGGATTCTCCAGAGATTATCGCTGTTAAGGTTTCCTGCCTTCTAGATACTAGGTTTATCAATCGTATTAGCTTGCTCGGGTTCTCCGCTACGAGGTCTACGGAGACCTTTCTCGCCTCCTCGCTCTCCCTTGAGACCATGTTTAGGACGCCCTTCTCCCTTCTCGATGATATTATTCCCGAGTGGGGTTCGACTACGAAGCTTTTGACGGCCTCGCCTATCCAGTGGTATCTTCTTGCGTAGCCTTTATCCGGGTTCATCCCCTGCTGGATTACAGTCCATTCGCCTTCCTCGGTGAAGATT
>Ga0190313_1000731_pt1 | contig 18789 bp, 17 predicted proteins | sample 4870071011_MG_FD_169989 | JGI IMG/M metagenome (GOLD analysis project Ga0190313, IMG submission 169989) | Hydrothermal vent sediment bacterial communities from Southern Trench, Guaymas Basin, Mexico - 4870-07-10-11_MG | ecosystem: Environmental > Aquatic > Marine > Hydrothermal vents > Sediment ...
GCTCTCTCAGCATTCCGGGGTAGGGAAGCGCTTTATCCAGCGCCGTTCTACTTCGGAGCATCGACAGCCGGCGCCATCAAGGATTATGGCCTCGACTGGAGCCACTTTAACCTCCACTGCGAGGTCAGGGGGGCTGAGGGGATAGAGCCCGATCCAGATAAGGCTCTCTTCCCGAACGTTGATGTCGAGACCATCGTCGGCGGTGTCAGGCTCAAGATACCCGTCATAACCGGGGCGCTTGGATCGACGGCCGTGGCCGCTAAGTATTGGAGGAGCCTGGCGGTCGGCGCAGCCCTCTCCGGGATAATAATCACGATAGGAGAGAACGTTTGCGGGATGGATCCCGAGGCAGAAATCGTTGATGGTAAGATCGCTAGATCGCCAGCCCTCGAGGAGAGGGTTAGGGCGTATAGGGAGCTTTGGGATGGGAGATACGGCGGTATCGCTGTCCAGACGAACGTCGAGGATCAGAGGCTCGGAGTCGATGTTTACGCTCTAACGAAGCTTGAGGTCGATATCATCGAGCGGAAGTGGGGGCAGGGAGCCAAGGCCATCGGCGGAGAGGTTAGGATCTTCGACCTCGATAGAGCTCTCATGCTTAAGAGGCGAGGCTACCTCGTCATACCCGATCCCGAGGATCCTGAGGTTCAGGAGGCGTTCAAGGCCGGCTATATCAAGAGCTTCGAGAGGCATAGCAGGGTCGGAATGGTCTCGAAGGAGGAGTTTCTAGAAGGCATTGATAAGCTTAGAGAGCAGGGGGCGAAGCATATCAGCTTGAAGACCGGAGCCTATAGGCCTACTGCCACCGCCTATACCATGAAGCTCGCATCAGAGGCCAAGATAGACTACATAACCTTCGATGGATGCGAGGGGGGAACAGGGATGAGCCCCGTCCCGATGATGGATGAGATGGGCGTTCCAACCGTATATCTCGAAGCCCAAGTCCTGAGATGCGCCCAGCTATTAAAGAAGAAGGGCAGACATGTTCCAGACATAGTAATGGCCGGGGGCTTCATAAACGAGACCCAAATACTGAAAGCCATAGCTTTAAGCAATTTCGGAGACGGGCCGTATGTTAAGGCTGCGGTAATTGGTAGGGCTATGCTGACCGCCGTGATGAAGGCGGAGTATTTCGCGAAGCTCGCCAAGGAGGGCAAGCTTCCGAGGAACTTCGCAAGATATTATGGGGAGGATCCCGAGAAGTTCTTCTCATTCCTCCCGGAGCTGAAGGAGGCTGTGGGCGATCTCTCCAAGATCCCGTGGGGAGCTCTAGGCCTATACGGCTACATGGAGCGGATTAGGGTCGGATTGCAGCAGCTTCTCGCGGGAATGAGAAAGTTCAAACTACACCTAGCCTCCAGAGAAGACCTCTTCGCCCTAACCGAGCGAGCCGCTAGGGTAACCGGAATACCTCTAGCCGAAGAATCTGAAGCCGAGGAAATGGAGAAGATCATTCTAGAGGACTGAGGAGGATAATTAGAGGTAGATTCACGGCGATTGCGAAGATCTAAGCAGTAAACAGAAGGGTTCAAGTCTGAAAAGCAAGTCCTTAAAAAACGCCGCGGTCGAGAATGGTCGATGGAATTAGTCTTCGGCCCCGTTCCATCTAGGAGGCTTGGAAGATCTCTAGGCATCAACAATATCCCTCCTCCGAAGAAATGCTCCTATTCTTGCATCTACTGCCAGCTCGGGAGGACTTGGGAGCTTACGATCGAGAGAAGGAGGTTCCATGATTCTAGGAGTATAGCCGATGCTGTTGGCTCGAGGATTTCTGAGATCGGCGGCCAGATAGACTATATAACCTTCGTTCCCGATGGAGAGCCGACGCTCGACAGGCTCCTCGGAGAGGAGGTCAAGCTTATTCGCGAGGTCTCCGATAAGCCTCTGGCGATACTAACGAATTCATCCCTCATTTTTAGAAGCGATGTCCGAGCCGATTTATTGGATTTCGATCTCGTCTCCATCAAGATGGATGCGTTATCGGAGGGGGTTTGGAGGAGGGTTAATAGACCTCATCCATCCCTCTCTCTAGCCGAGATCCTAGAAGGCTTGAAGATCTTTGCAAGAGATTTCTCAGGTAGGCTGATCGTCGAGACCATGCTGATAGATGGCGTAAATACTTTCTCCGGCGAGCTAGAATCCATAGCGAACTTTCTGAGGGAGATCGAGCCGGATAAGGCTTATCTCGCGATTCCAACCAGACCTCCAGCTGAGGGCTGGGTTAAGCCTGCGGCCGAGGAGAAGCTCGTCGAGGCTTATGAGGTCTTTAAGGAGGTTCTTGGGGCTGGGAGGGTCGAGCTCTTAACAGGTTATGAGGGCTCTGGCTTTCAGCTAGGCCGTGATCCGGTTAAGGATCTGCTAGCGATCACGTCGATTCACCCGATTAGGGTCGATTACGCAATCCAGATTCTTTCAAGGAGAGGGGAGAGGGCTGAGGAGGTTATCGGGAGGCTTATCGATAAGGGCGAGCTTAAGCTCGCCGAGTATCGTGGGAGGAAGTTTTTGATTCGAGGCTTTAGAGAATAGAAGGGATTTTTGTGCTTATGCTTAAATCTCTTGAAGTCGGATAACCTATTGTTGGATGTGAGGTTGCTAATAGTTCTGGTGGTCGCGGCTATCATCCTATTGATCGCGGTAGCATTAATGCTTCCACAACCTAGTGTCAAGCGAGCGGAAGCCAGCGGGAAAGAGGCGGTTAAGCTGGAGCCTATTAAAAGCTGCAAGCTTACGGTCGTAGTCGATAATAACGCTGGTGGAGGACTTGAGACCGCGTGGGGGGTAAGCATCCTAGCGGAGGTGGATGATCTAAAGATACTCTTCGATACTGGGCCGGATCCGGGGGTCCTGGCTAGAAATCTGAGGAGGCTTGGGATAGATCCATCCGAGATAGATATGGTGGTGATCTCTCATGAGCATCATGATCATGTTGGCGGCCTCCCGTATCTAGCCGAGGCTAAGCCGGATCTCAAAGTTTATGTTCCAAGCGGCATGGGCTCAGGCGTTAAGGCCGAGATTAGGAGGCTTGGACTAAGATTGGTGGAGGTTGAGGATACTATGCGGATAGCAGAGGGTGTCGCGATAATAGGCCAGCTTGGAGGATTTCTTAAGGAGCAGGCTCTCGCGATAAACGTCGAGGGTAAGGGCCTCGTGATTCTGGTGGGATGCAGCCATCCTGGGGTTGTAAAGATCGTGGAGAAAGCTGTTAATGATCTAGGAGTTAAGCCATATCTCGTTTTAGGCGGATTCCATATGGGGGGAGCCTCGCCGAGCGAATGTAGAAGAGTGATTAGGGGTCTGCTCGATCTCGGGGTCGTGAGGATCGCCCCGATACACTGTAGCGGCGAGACCATAAGATCTATTCTGGCCGAGGAGTTCTCCGATAATTATCTCGCATGCCATGTGGGGAGCAGGATTAGGATAGAAGCCTCCTAGGACGATCTTCCAACAAGCTTCCTGATGAATGATTCGAGCGTTTTTGCAGCCGGAGACTCCGGATAATCTTCGATTAGGATAGATCCCTCGATATACGCCTTAACAACCTTCTCATCATATGGGATCTCGATCCAGCTAATCCCCATCTCCATCAGCTGTTTTCTAAGCTCTTCTAAGATCTCTCCTCTCAAGCCGGATTTATTGATTATAGCGAATATTTCTTTTGAGCCGGCTTTCTCATACAGTTTATAGAGCTTCATGAAGTCTCTTAAACCGAGCCTAGTCGGCTCGGTTACGGCAATTATTAGATCTGAAAAGTTCATCACAGCATATATTCCAGATCCCGTTCCGGGTGGAGAATCTATCACCACGTAATCGTAGTCCTTGAATTTCTTCTCGGCGTATCGTAGGGTCTTTAGGATCATGAGTGGAGTTCGTCTGGTCGTGGGCTTAAGCTCTCCGATGATCGCATCGAGACCATCTACGGCTTTGTGTTCTTCTATGTATCCGGCCTCGATCCAGTCTGCTTCGATCGCTTGGAAGGGGCAGACGAGCCTACATACCCCGCATCCTTCGCAGAGCTCGGGCATAAGGAGAATCCTCTTGCCGGGGATTAGTATGAGCGCATGCTGATGACAATTTTGAACGCATAGCCCGCATAGCCTACATCTACCCTCATCTATCCTAGGTCTGAACTCTTCTACGATCTCCCTAGAGATCGGCCTAGACTTGATGAAGGTTCTGCTACAAGGGTTATCCACATCTACATCCACTAGAAGCGTTTTACCATAATGCTTTAGGCCGTAGGCGAGGTTTAGGGCGAGTAGGGTCTTCCCGGTTCCGCCCTTCCCTCCGACGACTGCTAAAACCTTCGTCAATCCACCATTCACCCCATGATCTTCTCAACGAGAGCTTCAAACACCTCTTCCAGAGCCGACTTAACCCTACTTCTAGAGCCTGCCAAGGCTATCGGCTTCATCATCGTATAGGATTCGACGATCTCCTCATCGTAAGGTATCCACCCCAATACATCTAGCCCGAGCTTCTCGCATACCTTCTTGGAAAACTCCTCGCTTAAGTCGTATTTGTTGAGGACGAGATAGCTCCTTAGCCTAAACGCCCTCGCGACCTCAAGCACTCTCCTCGCTCCCTGGAGCGATTGGGGCGTCGGCTCAACCACTATCAATAGCACGTCTGCTCCGCTTAGGCTTGAGACGACTGGGCATCCTATCCCAGGAGCAGCATCGACGATTACGAACCTCTTTCCCAGCTGGCCTGCAAGCTTTTTGGCATCCTCCCTAACAGCGTAAACTATATGTCCCGTATTTCTTCCACCAACCTCTAGATCTCCCATAACGACGTGAATCCCGCTAGCAGACTCGACGGTTAATAGATGACCCGTTAAAGCCTCCTCCACATTTATCGCCTTGGATGGGCATATAATGGCGCATGCTCCACATCCCTCACAAAATTCCTCGATAATCTTCGGCTTCGAATCCTCGACGATTATGGCGTCGAAGCTGCAGACCTCCAGACACTTCATGCAGCCCGTGCAGAGACTATAGTCTATATGCGCTTTAGCAGACTCCCAAACCTCCCTCCTCGAGATTATGGTCTTCTCGCCGCCGAGAGCTAATACGAGATCCGGAGCCTCGACGTCCGCGTCCGCAGCCACAGCTCCTCCAAGCCTTCTATCAAAAAATATGGAGAGGTTTGATGCTAGGAAGGTTTTCCCGGTTCCGCCTTTCCCCGATGCGATGACGATCTCCAAGCCAGCTCTACCTTATGAGCCCAAGCTTCTTCAAAGCTTCTCCAAGCGGGATGAATGGTTCGACGGTATTCACCTTTAAGCCCGCCTGCTGGAACGCCATCGAGACGTTTGGGCCGAAGTTCGATCCTATGACCTCGGAGGCTCCGCTAGCTATAACCATCTGAGCGACCGCCATCCCGGCTCCCGTCGGCATTGATGCAGCTTGATTCGGGATGATATTCACCGCCTTAACCTCTCCATCTCCAATATCGACGAAGGCTAAGAACGGGCATCTTCCAAACCTCGGCGAGATCCTCGAATTAAGGCCATTATTCTCCTCGACGGAGGCCACGATCCTCTTAACCCCTGGTTGGGGCGGCGGGATCGGCTGCTGAGGCATAGCTGCTGGAGCAGGCATAAATCCAGGCCCCATTCCCCTACCGAATCCTCTTCCCATCCCTCTTCCTCTACCCCATCCATATCCATAACCGTAGCCATAGCCGTAAGCCGGCATAGGGGGCTGTGGCGTGGGCGGATAGGCTGGCCAAGGATACGCCTGCATCGGCTGCCGGCTTTCAGGCTTCTCAAGCTCCTTCTTCAATCTCTCAATCTCCTCATCTATCCGCTTCATCTCCTCCTCAACCCATTTAATCTCTTCCTCGAGCTGGCGTCTATACTCCTCAAGCTGTCTCAACTCCTCTTCAGGGCTTAGAGGCTCGGGACCGCCGTAGGGAGGCCGCCAATAGCATGGGTGAGGCCACCAGCTCATCGTTCCTCGGACACCACGTGAATACTGTTCATATGCTCACCAATAAGGATACAGCGGCCAGTAGTAGGCGGTCCATGGGCTTAGCCACCAGTAGCTATACCATGGATAGTATCCGTAGATCCATGGTAGCCACCATCTTAGCCCCCATGGCCAGCCGAATAGCCACCAGCATGCTCCTCTACCGAATAGCCAGCCCGGTCTAAGCCATGGCGGTAGGTAGCTGAAGGGTCCTCTTCCCGGCCAGGGAGACCACCAGCCTCCCCAACCCCATCCGCCTCTCCATCCCATTCTCCTTCTTCACCTCCATAATTATGTGCTATGGCACGAAAATATAAGCATTCAACCTACTTCCTCTCACCTAGCATCCTCTTAAGCTCCTCGATCCTAGCCTTAACCCCCTCGAGCTCCTCCCTAAGATACTCCAGCTCCCGCTCAAGCTCCCGCCTATACTCCTCAAGCATTCTAAGCTCATCCTCAGGCGTCGGAGGATATGGTGGATAGAAGGGCGGCGGATAAGGCATCCCAAAGCCCGTATACGGATATCCATACCAGTAGGGATACCACATGCCAGCTATCACCGGCTAAGATAATATCCTTGCCGATTTTTAATCTTTCGTGCTATAGCACAAAATACCTCCCCTTCAAGCCTCACAGCTTTTCAAACACATCAACAAAAACACACGAAACTACACGAATGCTAATGCGGCGATAACTCTGATCCTAATCATCTCCCCTCTTCATCGCAGAAAACCTCTCGCTCACAGATCAGAAAAATAATATCCTCAGCAGGCGATCAGCCTTTTACGATTCCTCTTCACGTAAATAGCATTCTCCTTAACGGTAAGAGCTTCATGCATGAAAGATTTTATTCTGACATAGGCTTGGAGGATAAGTTTGCGTGGTATGAGCTAGCCAGGCTTTAACGTTTTATGCTATAGCGCGATTATCTAAGCCAAGGTCTCTTCGATCTTCTCAGCGATCTTAAGAAACTCTTGCGCTCCAGGGCTATCTGGATAGCTAATGACATACGGCTCCCCGAGATCTGATGCTTTAGCGATGTTTGGATCCAGCGGGATTCTTCCGAGAAGCTTCAAGCCCATCTCCCTTGCAAGCTTCTCGCCGCCTCCGCCGGTAAAGATCTCTACCCTCGCTCCGCATGAAGGGCATGTGAACCAGCTCATATTCTCGATAACTCCTAGAATCGGAAGCTCCAGCTTCTTGCAGAAGCTTACAGCCTTGGCGACTATAAGCTTGGAGAGCTCTGAGGGGATAGTAACGATTACCACACCATCTATTCGGGGGATCGATTGAGCGATCGTAAGGGCTTCATCTCCAGTTCCGGGTGGAAGATCGACTAGGAGATAGTCGAGCCTCCCCCAGACTACTTGGGAGAGGAAGTCCATTATCGCCCTAGCCTTCATAGGCCCCCTCCAGATAACCGGCGTCTCGTCGCTGGGGAGGAGATAATCCATGGAAACTATCTTTATACCGAGAGGCCCCCTCGCTGGAAAGATCCCGGGAGGTCCCGCGCTTAGCTGCTGACCCCTAGCCTTTAGAATCTTCGGGATGCAGGGTCCCGTTAGGTCTCCGTCGAGTATTCCTATCCTTCCTTCTCCGATCTTTTTGGCTAGGGCTACAGCTAGGTTCGCTGTTACGATGCTCTTCCCAACGCCTCCCTTACCGCTTAAAATCAAGACCTTACGTCCGATACTTTTCATCCTAGCTTCGATCGCTGCTTTCAGCTCATCAATAGTCATCATGGAATCTTTACTCATGGTCTAGCCGCTCCAGCATGCTAGCTTCGTGAATGCATTCCTCTGCAAGCTTCATCGCTTGTGAAGGGCGTTAAGCGCCCCTCCTCGATCTCCTTCATCACCTGATCTAAGGTTTCTGAACCTGTTTTGTAGATTTCCACTCCTAGCTCTCGAAGGACTTGAATAGCTCTTATGCCGATCCCCTTTACGATCACAGCATCGACCTTAAGCCTCCTAACGAGATCCCCGGCGGAGCATGCTCCGCCACCCGCCCCGCCCAAAGCGGATTTTATCTCAACCCTCAGCCCCCCGCTTAACGGATCATGAGAAACTAGCGCGTAGTATGGTGATCTACCGAAGTGGCTCGAGACCCTAGAGTGAGATCCCAGATCGCTTTCCAGGGGGACTAGGTAGCGCATCCTCCCTCAGACCGTCCTCAGCTAGACCTCGATATAAATGTGTGCAATAGCTCAGAAACCGCAGACCTCCAAAGAATCCGCCACTTCTAATACTTATTTTAATCGCTCTCCGTAGAAATTGCTTGGAGGGTCTTATGGGTAGATGGTGTTGGAGGCTTCGCGGTAGGGGGAGGCCGCCGAAGGAGCGTTGGATTAGAGCGGGGCTTGGGAGCTTCGTCTTCGCACCCATAGACGATTCGGGGACGCCGATGCAGAGTCCGCCAATATATCTTAGACCTGATGAGTTTGAAGCCCTGAGACTAGTTTATCTAGAGGGTAGAACGCAGGAGGAGGCCGCCCGGCTTATGAAAATCTCTCGTGGAACTCTCTGGAGGGCGCTGGATAGCGGTAGGCGGAAGCTTGTCCAAGCCTTGGTTGAGAGGAGGCCGATAATAATAGCTCCCTAGCCTACCTCCAGCAGGCTCATAATCCTCTTCAAGATCTTTGAATGCTTTCTCTCATCATCCTGTATGAGTTCCACGAGTATGGATGCCAGCCCGTTAGGTAGCAGCTTCTTAACCTCGTCTAGACTCCTAATATGCGCGTTCTCCTCCTTCTCTATAAGCTTGGCCAAATCTACTTTCTTAAGCTGATCGATATTCACGGTCTTCCCCTGATCGATCGCCGAGATGAGGGTCATCAGTATATCCGCATGCCTTATGCAATCGCTTGCTATCATCCTGAAAATCATCCTCGTAAGATCATCCTTCAAGCTCATCGCGACGCGCATAAACTCCTCGGCAGACTCCTGCTCGGCCTGAACCCTCTCGCGTAGAGATTGTAGCAGTCTCGATCTCTCATCCCTCTCCCTACTGGGAGCAAGCTCCATCCTCCTCTCCTCGAACCCCTCAGCCTCCAAAATCCTCCAAAGGCTAAAGGCGGCATCATAAAGCTCAGACCTACTTAAAGAACCCCTTAACAATATCTTCTCGATCAAATTCTCGATATAGCGTCTCGCAATAGGATTCTGAGAGATTTTTCTCGAAGAGTCCGCCCCCCTCCTCCCGTTGAGGTAAAGGGTTATGGCCGGCTGACTTAAGCCGAGAGCTTCGGCAACCCTCTTCTTACTATAACCATATTCCATGATAAGCTCCCTAGCGATTAACGCTCTGATCCCCGAAAGAACCTCCTCGAGCCTCATTTAGGATAACCTCCCCGGTTTTGTTCCATATTTTGGGCGATTGTGCGAAAATTACGGCGTAAAATCATCGCTTTACGCTGCAAATATAAATACAGCCCCCTAATAAAAATCTTGTCGAATAAGTCCGTGAGAATATATGAGAATTCCACTAACCATGCTTAAGGAGGGACAGGAGGGCGTAGTCGTAGATATAGCTCCCGAGCCTAGAGGACCTCCTCCAGGAGCCGGATTTTGGAGAGCTTTCGGCTGGAGGTTTAGATGGGGTTGGAGTCGGGGGAGGCGTGGCTGGGGGGCTATTAAGCGGCTTGCAGATCTCGGAATCCTCATCGGGACTAGGATTAGGGTTGTTAGGAAGGCTCCTTTCGGAGGGCCTATCGAGATCGAGGTCGGAGGCTCTAGATTTATGATCGGTAGGGGGTTGGCGGAGAGGATTCTGGTTGAGGTGGAGCCTCTTGAGGATAGATCGATCTCGCGTTAAGCATGCTCCTAAGCCCGATCTCCGAATAGCCTTAGCCGGCCAAGCTAATGTTGGTAAAAGCGTGATCTTTAATCAGCTTACCGGGCTTCATCAGCATATAGCGAATTGGCCTGGAACTACTGTTGAAAAGGCTGAGGGGTCTCTATTCTATAAGGGGCTTCTAATAGATGTTATAGACCTGCCTGGAATCTACTCGCTAACCCACTACTCGCTTGAAGAGCTGATCTCCCGAGAATTCATCGCGAGGGAGAAGCCTGATGTCGTCGTGAATATCGTTGATGCAACCGCTTTGGAGAGGCATCTGATCTTCACGCTCCAGCTTCTCGAGCTCGAGAGGCCGTTAATCTTAGTCCTCAATATGATGGATCTGGCGGAGAAAAGCGGTCTGGAGATAGATGTGGAGGCTTTGGAGAGGCTTCTCGGGATACCCGTAGTCCAGACCATCGCTACTCGAGGGCGGGGTGTAACCAGAATACTGGATAAGGCGATAGAGCTAACCCGGAAACCATATACGCCGAAGACCTTCAAGTATGGGAGAGAGGTCGAAGAGAGGATCGAAAAGCTTCGATCGGCTTTGGAGAGGATAGAGCTCCCATATCCTAGGAGATGGATCGCGATAAAGCTCTTAGAAAAGGATGAGGAGATACGTAGGCTTATCGGCGAGAGGGATCCAAAGATTCTGGAGCTTGCGGATAAATTAATCCGGGAGCTGGAGCAGATTCACGGCCACGACTCCTCGATAGTCATAGCGAATGAGCGTGCGGGATTAGCAAATCAGATCGCATTAAAGGCTGTAAGGATTACGAAGCCTAGGAAGCCCAGCCTAGGCGATAGATTCGATCAGATAGCAACTCATCCCATCTTAGGATATTTGCTCGCATTCCTATTCCTCCTCGGAATATTCCTCCTAATATTCGGGTTCGGAGGATCTGTCGCAGAATTCTTTGAGGAAGATCTTTCAGAGCTTCTCCGAGATTCTTGGAACAGCCTATTCGGAGCTTCGGCGGCTTCAGAGCTTGGCTGGTCCGCTGTGGAAGGACTGTTATTCCTGCTCGGACTGGCGATACCCTACATACTCCCACTCTACTTCCTAACCTTCCTCCTCGAAAACTGGGGCTACCTAGCAAGGATATCCTTTCTCATGGATTCTCTAATGCATAAGGCAGGCGTTCATGGGAAGGCGATAATACCCATGATCCTAGGGTTTGGCTGTAATGTTCCAGCATGTCTAGCAGCTAGGATAATGGATACCTGGAGGGAGAGGCTTCTCACAGTATTCATGACGACTCTAATTCCATGCTCCGCCGTAACCGTAGTCGTAATGGGGCTTGTCGGGAGATATCTTGGATTAGGCTGGGTGATAGGATTATACGTTTTCACGCTTCTAATGGTGCTCCTAATAGGCAGCATAGCGTCGAGAATACTTCCGGGAGAGGCTATAGAGCTGATAATGGAGATGCCGAGCTATAAGATCCCGAATCTAAAAGTTATCCTAACCATGACCTGGCTCAGGCTTAAGGAATACTTCTACATCGCCGCACCCCTAATAGTGGTATCCGGGATAGTAATCAAGCTACTAGAGCTATCTGGAATACTTCCGATGATCTCAATAACCTTAGCCCCGATAACCGTAGGCTGGCTCAGGCTTCCACCAGAAACCGGGGTCATACTCCTCTTCGGAATCCTGAGGAAGGAGCTGATTCTCGCGATGCTCGCCTCCCTAACGGGAACCCTAGACTTCTCCAGAATCCTATCAGCAAATCAGATGATAACGCTCTCGCTTATCACGATCTTCTATATACCATGCATCGCCACCATATCAACCCTGATTAAGGAGACGGGCGTTAGAAACGCCCTGATAATAACGGTATTCGAGATATCGCTGGCAATAATCCTAGGAGGCTTGGCTTCGAGGCTTCTAACATTATTCGGCGTAGCTTAGATCTCCAGATTCCTAGTATCGATATAAGCTAGCCCCAATCTCCCGCTAGCACCCGGCGTAACGTATATCCTATCGGGGAATTGTATCGCGAAGCTGTTAAAGGAGTCGTGTATGCTATTTAGGTCGGCGATCATATCCTTCTCGATCAACGCTAGTATTGTCATGCATTCGAGATTTGTGAGATCAACCTCCTCGCCGAAATACCTCTTCATCCTATCATAGACCTCGACCAGAGTTCTGAATATATCATATCTCCCGGCACGCCTATAGAGCTTGAATAATGGTTTAAGGAAGTCGCCGAACAGGTATTGGTCGATCTTATTCAGGCTTAGGCTCGCCAGCTTCAATATCCTCTGAGGATCGTAGATCATCTGAGCATTTACCTCGTACTTGCCCCTACCGCTACGCTTTAGAATCCCGCAATCGACGAGCCACTCAAACCTCGGCGGAGCTATATGCCTATACTTGGCATATTGGCTGCTCTTAATCCACTCAACCTTATCCCCGATCGCGAGCCTCCTCTCCCTAAACCTCTCAGCCTCCTCCACCTCGCGAGACCTGCTGCTCGGAAGAATCTTCTTAAGCGCCTGCGGATACGCCTCCTCCATCGCATAGATCATCGCCTCCTGCCTCCTAAACCTACCCTTCCTGATAGCCCAGCTCGTGATAAGCTGGATGAACGGGTAATCCCGGTTAAACAGCGCCCAGAGGAAGAAGATCTTCTCAGCGTCATTAAGCATCAGCAAATCTATCAGCCTCAGGCTTCTATCACCCTCAACAAGACTTCTAAACCGCATCGAGGATTTCATGCATAGATACAGCTTGCCGAATAACCCGAGCCTCTGCCTCCTCCTATCGATCAAATCAAGCTCGGCCGCGAGAGTAACGTAGTTCCTCGCATTCACGGGGCGCGTTATCAATCCTATAGGCTTCTCCGCGAGGAAATCCTCATCATGAACCCCCTTAACGATCTCATATAAGACCGCTGCGAGGAAATCATAGGTCTTCGGGCTTTGATCCTCGAGTAGGCATGGGATTATTCTCAGGTAGCCCAGCCTGCAGATATCTCCATGAGTCTCCATTATCATCGCCTATCCACCCCCAATTCTTCCTTGATTACCGTGAGAGGCTTCGCCTTACTCCAATCGATCTTAATCCTCCGAGCTTCATAATCGCCCTTATGAAGCTCTAAGATAACCTCCTTGCTAACACCATCCTCCTCCCTAAGATACCATAGATACTTGTTGGATTTCGGTATCGAATCCGCTATTATCCCAGCAACCTCGAATCCTATCTCCTCCGCTATCGGAGCAACCTCCCTCGCCATATCGATTATCCTACCCCTAACCCTAACCCTTCCCAAAACTATTATCGCAGCCCTATCCCATCTAAGAACTCGGAAGATCTCCTTCAAAACCTCCCTCATAAACTGCTTAAACCTCTCAAGAGACTCCGTATGGAATAGTTTTCTCGCAATATCCTCGTAATCATAGCCTAGGAACCAGAGCCTAAGCCAATTATCCCAAGCATAGGTCTGCATGTTAAAGTATGGAGGCGAGGTTAAGACAAGATCAACGGACTCATCTTCTATCGGAAGCTTTCTAGCATCCTCCATAAACGCCTGACCCTTAACAGCCGGTATCCCATCCCTAAACACCCTCTCGGCCTTAATCTTAAGGCATCTAAGCACATCCCTCCTAGGCTTGGAATAACCATTCTTCCTAGCATACCTCCTAACATAGCTAGGAGCCATCGAGAACGAATGAGAGCATTTAACGCTAAGATGAATATTGGTCGGACCATGAAGTATCCCTAGCATCAAGGCCTTGATGAAGTTCGCCAAATCCTCGTCCTCAGTCTCTTCTATCAAATCCCTGACAGCGAGAATCTGCCTAAGAGTATGGGCGCTGAAAAATGCTCTAACATCATCGCTAACATCAGAAACCCTATAGCTCGATGGATCAAGCTTACGCCTAGCATACTCTATCCACTCAACAACCCTGCTATAAGGGACGGGTCTAACCTTAGCCCTCGTCAATACATACGCCTCCGGGGATAGATCATTACCAATACCTATCCTACCATTAAGACAAGCCTCGAGCGGAGCAGTCCCCTTACCGCTGAAGGGATCTAATACGACATCCCCTATCCTAGAATACTTCACGATGAAGTAGTATGCGAGGGCTGGCGGAAAACTCCCGGTCCTAGAGCATATCCTATGAAGAGCTATACCCCAACCATCCCTAGCATACTTCCACGAATCCCCGATCTCATAGCTACTCTGAAGGTATATCGCTTCCAAGGCAGCGGCATCATCGAATCAACAGCTTTATCCCTTCAGCTTCCAAAACCCAGAAAATAATTCTCGAATATACGCCCAAGTATGCTATAGGAGAATATGATCACAAAAGACCCTCCATAAACAATCCCAAACTGAGGATAAGCCAGCCGTATCCTCCAGAAGATTACCCTAGTAGGCTACAAAATAATATCCTCAAAAATGCAACAAAATCCAAATCTCCACCCTCTCAGCTCCACAAGCCATCCCCCGGAAAGGATAAAATACCCCCAATCCCCTCCTATACTCCGAGAAGAGGAAGCCCGGTCGTCTAGCGGCCAATCCGGCTGGTCAGACCAAGGGGGGTCAAGGATCCCGGGCTCTGGATCCATAAGAGGAGGAGAGCCCCGGGGACGCCGGTTCGAATCCGGCCCGGGCTACCATCATCCTTTCCTATCTTGTTTGAGGAAATTATTAGGTAGATTATCGAACAAAGAAAGAGTCTTGGATAAAAGCCGTGGAGCTATATGGGAAAAATGTGAGAAGAATGTGCGGTAATCGCTTACTAAAACTCTGTTCTTTCTGAACTTTCTATCAACGTCTATACGTCGAGGCTAGGGTAAACTTTTGGTTGATATTTGGAGAAATAAGTAGCAAAAGAACGAGAGTTTTCTCGGATTTTTATACTACTTCTACGTCGTGTGGGGCGCTTTCTCTTAGGCTTGTCTCGGTTACTCTTACGAATACCGCGTTCTCTTTGAGTTCTTTTATCGTTCTTGCGCCTAGGTAGCTCATTCCGGATCTTAGGCCTGCGACTAGTCTTCTTATGACATCTGATGCGGAGCCTGTGTATGGGACGTAGGCTTCGACCCCCTCGGCGTAGTAGGAGTATTCTGATGCGTCTAGGAGTGCTTCTGCCTCATTCTCTCTTAGCCTGAATTCTCTTCCGAGCATCGCATACATCGACGCCATTCCCCTATAGATCTTATATCTCCTACCGTTTTTCAGGACTATCGTTCCGGGGCTTTCATCGGTTCCGGCTAGGAGTTTTCCTATCATTACGGTTGATGCTCCTGCGGCGAGCGCCTTTACTATATCGCCGCTTTCCCTAATTCCTCCATCCGCTATTATCGGGATGTTCATCTTCTCTGCTGCCTCGCTGCACTTCATTATCGCTGTTAGCTGGGGGACGCCGACTCCTGCTACGAGCCTTGTTGTGCATACGGATCCGGGGCCTATCCCGACTTTTACGGCGTCTGCTCCTGCTGATGCTAAATCCTCAACCCCTTCTGGGGTTGCGACATTTCCTGCGACGAGTTCTATTGAGTCTCCGTAGATCTGCTTTATCTTCTTCACCATCTTGATGCACATCTCGCTATGGCCGTGTGCTACGTCTACGACCAGCACATCTACGCCTGCCTCTACTAGGAGTTTCGCCCGCTCTATCTCCCGCTCCCTCACCCCTATCGCGGCTGCGGCTAGGAGTCTTCCCTTAGAGTCTCTCGAGGCGTTTGGATATGCTTCCCGCTTAATTAGGTCTACGCTTGTGATCAGCCCTTTAAGCCTCCACTCTTCATCGACTAATGGAAGCTTCTCGATCTTATGCTTTCGGAAGATCTCTCTCGCTTCTTCGAGCGATACTCCCGGTCTAGCGGTTATCAGCTTATCCCTCGGCGTCATGCACTCTTTTACGAGCTTATCCTCTTTCTCGAAGATCACATCTCTCCGAGTTATTATTCCTAGAAGCCTGTTCTCGGGGTCTACGACGAGTAGGCCGCTTATCCCGAGGAAGCTCATTAGATCCTTGGCCTCCTTTATCGTTGAGTTAGGTTTTATTGTCGCGGGCTTTTCTATCACGATATTCTCAGCCCTCTTAACCTTCGATACTTCCTCAGCCTGTTTCTCGGGCGGCATGAAGCGGTGGATCACGCCGATTCCGCCCTCTCTAGCCATTACTATCGCCATCCTAGACTCGGTAACCGTATCCATCGCCGCAGAGACTATCGGTATATTCAGCCAGAGTCTCCTCGTAAACTTGCTCCGAGTATCGACCTCTCTTCTAGATCTTATGGGAGATCTTCTCGGAACTAGGAGGACATCATCGAAGGAGAGACCTAAACAGTCTAGGAACTTCGCCACCGAGTTCCCTCCGCCAAAATGATTTACCAAAATTTATTGTTGACTCTAGGCTAAGGCTCGAAGGAGGTTATTTAGCATGCTCGGCTATAAGTCTCCAGAGTTCATCTAGGATCTCCTCCCTGATCTTCTCCTCTGATCCATCAGATCTCACGAGGATATTTCCGCTCCTTCTATCCCTGAACTCGCCGATTATGGCTAGGTCTCGGATTAGGTTAGGATGTCTCTTGGCCTTCTGCCTCGGGATTGCCGCGAGGAGGACTCCCGAGGAGATCAGCTTAAGCGGATCGCAGCCTAGGGCTTCGCAGATAAGCCTAGTCTCCTCGGCTACTGGTATTCTTTCCTCGTAGATTATGAAGGAGCAGCCGCTCGCCTCGGCGAGCTCGTAGGCTCCTCCGAGAACCCCTCCCTCGGTCGGGTCATGCATGGCGGTTGGAAGGTTTCGCCTCGCAAGCCTTAAAGCCTCGTCTAGGATGCTGATCCTCTCATAAAACCTCTTGGCCCGCTCAAGAACCTCCGACGATACCCCTCTCCTCCTAAGCTCTTCCTCGAAATCGGAGGCGAGGATCGCGGTCCCCTCGATTCCAGCGGTCTTGGACATGACTAGCAGATCTCCAGGTCTCGCGCCGGATGAAGAGAGGGGTCTCCTCGAGACGAGTTCCCCGAGCATATGGCCAACGATTATAGGCTTCGAGATGCCTGGGGTAACCTCGGTATGCCCTGTTATCAGAGAGATCTTAAGCTTGACGCAGGCTTCGTGGACCTCCTCCATTATATGCTCCAATACGTCGAGGCCATCCTCCGGCAATAGGATCGCTGCCGAAAACCATTTCGGCTCGGCTCCCATAGCCGCCACATCATTCGCATTTACATGAACTGCAAGCCATCCGATTCTAGCCTCCGAGCCTGTTATCGGATCCATCGCAGCCACTATCCGCCTACTCCTAGACCTCACTAAAGCTGCATCCTCTCCGAATTTCGGCGATATTAGGACGTCCCGCCTTCTATATCCAAGTCTCCTAAAAACTATCTCCTCTAGGGTTCTCCGATCGATTTTTCCAAACCTTTTCATACTATCTCTAATCCGGTCTTCTTTCGTGTCTTCAAAATCTTTTCCGCCTTCCTTAAATCTTGGACCGAGGAGACTCTGAAGAACATTCCAAGCCTCTCGTCGAAGATCTTAAGGCTTATGCTTGAGAGATAGACCGCTTTACCAACCCTTCTAACGATCTCCTCCATATCCGCATCCGGATGAGCGGTAAACATCTCTCTAAACGGCTTCGTCTGATAGGATGCCATTAGATAGGTCGCTTTTCTAGCGGGGGTCCTTGGAAGAGCCGCCGTAAACTTCTTAGAGCATTCGAGTAAGAATGTCGCGAAGTCTCTCGTAATCAGGGGCGCGTCTCCTGGAAGAATAACAACCCTATCCCCATGAACGTTATTGACCGCGAACTCCACGAATTTTCTAGCCCCCTCATTAAGCTTGCCTGAAGGGATGATCTGAGCGAAATACTTGTCTGCAACCTCGTTATAGGCTTCAGCGTTTCCGCCATTCTCAACAGCTATGACGAGATCATCAACCTCATCCGGAAGCGCATCTAAAACATATTCTATCATGGGCTTTCCGCCGATCCTAGCCAGCCCACGCTCATAGCCCCCAATCCTACCAGACCTAATATAGACTACGGCAGAAGACCTATCCATAAACCTCTCCCGCTTCCATTCTAAAGGCTGAGGAGTAGGATATAATGCTTCCTACAACTTATATATGAAATTATGGAATATTCTACCTGATCCGGTATGGATGCGCCGGTTTTTCTCGGAACGGATATAGGGACTTTTGGAACTAAGAGCTGTCTTGTAGATTCTTCGGGGAAGGTTCTTGCAACATCCTTCGTGGAATCGGATATTCTGATCCCGAATCCTGGATGGGCTGAGCAGTGGCCTGATGTCTGGCTAAACGCCTATGTAGAGAGCGTTAGAGAGGTTTTGAAGATCTCGGGCATAGATCCGGCTGATATCGGAGGGGTTTCGATAAGCGGCCTCTTCTCCGGATCGGGAGTCCCGGTCGATAAGGAGTTTAAGCCTATTAGACCTGCGATAATCTGGATGGATAGGAGGGCGGTCGAGGAATGCGAATGGATTAAGAGGGAGATCGGGGTTGATGAGATATTCAAGAAGACGGGGAACGTCGTCGACCCATACTACGGCTTCCCCAAGATACTCTGGATCAAGAGGCATGAGCCGAAGAACTGGGAGAAGATCCACCAGCTAGTAACGATCTACGGATACGTGATCTATAAGCTGACGGGAGTCCACTGCATAGATCACTCGAGCGCGGGGAATATCGGCGGGATCTACGATATCCATAAGCGGGACTGGTGCGAGGAGCTTATGGAGGAGCTCGGCATACCGAGAACCTTCTTCCCCGAGAAGATAAACTGCTCTAAAGACGTAGTTGGAGAAGTAACAGAGGAGGGTGCAAAGCTTACGGGGCTAAAGAAGGGGACTCCAGTAGTGGCCGGAGGCATAGACGCCCCAATGTCCGCGCTAAGCGTAACCGCGTTAAACGATGGAGATCTAACATCCATGATAGGAACCTCGATGTGTAATGGCGTGATCCAGGACGAGCTTAGGCTCTCGAAAAAGAT
>Ga0190313_1000732_pt1 | contig 18786 bp, 16 predicted proteins | sample 4870071011_MG_FD_169989 | JGI IMG/M metagenome (GOLD analysis project Ga0190313, IMG submission 169989) | Hydrothermal vent sediment bacterial communities from Southern Trench, Guaymas Basin, Mexico - 4870-07-10-11_MG | ecosystem: Environmental > Aquatic > Marine > Hydrothermal vents > Sediment ...
TCTCCGAGTTCCTGCTTTTTGCGGGGATAGGAGTAGAGGGTGACGTGAACTCACCCGAAGGGATAAGGGTAGGAGTGACCTATCAAACTCCCTTAGAAGCTCCGTCCGTAAGGGCGGAGTAGTTCACTATCCAGCTTGGTTTCAGTAAAGAATTCTTAACCAAATTTAAGAATCCACTTCTGAGATAGACAAGATGTCTGAAATATTGAGTTAAATTTTCGGAACTCTGTCTGAGCTTCTTGTAGATTTGCTGCAATAAAGCGACCAGCTATTAGAAAGATAACAGTTTAATGAACCAAAATTGGTTCAATTATCTTAACTATAACCGTGACATTCATCTTGTTTTTTGAGTTGCTATCCCCCTTGACTACATAGCTTCTGAGAATTACCAGTTATAAATAATATATAGTACTTTTAAAAACCGCATTGTTCACCAGTAAAATTGGAGGGAAGTCATGCTGAAAAATGCAGGGCTTACGGTCAAAATCTTTAGTGGTTTTGGCGTTGTACTAGCCATTATGTTAGGGTTGGGATGTTTGGTTGTATTAAAAAGTATGAGAGGAGTGGCTTCATCTCGAGCTGTTGCGGATTTTTACACTCCTCAGTCTAAGGTCTTCAGCGAGTTGCAGAACAGCTTTTTGCGTGCCATGGCTCATTACCGCCTGTTTATTGCTACAACTGATCCCGAAGAAGAGAAGATGGCCAAAAATAACATTGCCGAAGCGGAGGCGTGGCTTGAGAAAGGTTACAAGCTGGCAAATCGTCAGAGTCAACTCGGCACTGATGATCTAAGCAACGCATTAAGTCGTGTCTCTACGGCTCTTAAGAATTACAAAAGCGAAGCGGCCAGAGCTGTGGTGGCCAACAGGGAGATGGTTGAAGCGAGGAATGCCATGGGAAAGGCTAGTGATTCGTTCGTTGATCTGTGTAACGAAATTCTGGCGTATCTTGGTAACTCGCTAAGTGAGCTAATGGCAAAGTTGGGAAATGAAGATCTGATAAAATTGAGAGCTAACATGGAGATAATAAGAAATGTACTGGTCCAGGCGAACCGTTTGCAAGCACTGACATTGCTCAGTCAAATTGAACGAAATCCTGCGCTGCTATCCAAGGCCTCTCAAAATTTTGAAGAAATCAGGAAGTTGCTTAACGAAGCCCTGACTGCACCACCGGACGCAAAGGTCGCAGCCATGCTAGACAAAGTAAAAGATGCTGCAGGTACGTATGGGAAGGCTATGGAATTGCTTCAGCAAAGCTGGGAAAAGGCGCAAGGTTCTGAAAACAAGCAAATTGAGATAGGGGAAGACATCTTAAAGCTGTCAAAGTCAAATGCAGCTCATGGTCTGAAAATGGCTCAAAATCGTGTGTCTGCATCGGCTGACGATCTTCGAAAATTACAGTTATTATCGATAGGCGGAACGGGGGTTGCGCTGATCGCAGGTATAATCCTGGCAATATTGCTTGGTGCGAGTATAAGCCGTCCCGTAAAGCGAAGTGTGTCCGGAATTGGGGAAGCCTCGGATGAGGTAAGTTCTGCAGCGGAACAGGTATCGGAGTTGAGTCAATCTTTGGCTGAGGTGGCTTCGGAGCAAGCAGCAGGCCTTGAGGAAATCTCATCATCCCTTGAAGAGTTATCTTCAATGACAAGGCAAAACGCCAATAGCGCATCTCAGGCAAACGCACTGATTGAGGAAGCTAGTGGATTTATCAAAAGAGCTAATGAACTCATGGATCGCCTGAACGTTGCAATGAACGAAGTTTCTAAAGCCAGCGAGGAAACATTCAATATTATAAAAACCATAGATGAAATTGCTTTTCAAACAAACCTGCTAGCACTGAATGCTGCAGTGGAAGCGGCGAGAGCAGGTGAGGCTGGAGCGGGGTTTGCTGTGGTGGCGGATGAAGTCAGGGCACTTGCCCTGAGGTCTGCTGAATCGGCTAAGAGTACTGCCGCTCTTATCGAAAAGACAGTAACTGAAATCAAGAAGGGTGCTGGGTTAACAGAAGAAACGCATAATGCTTTTTCGAAGGTTGTCAACTCTATAGCCAAGGTATCGGAACTGATTAGTGAAATCAACGTGGCTTCCAATGAGCAGGCTCAGGGGATTGAACAGATAACCAAGGCTATTTCCGAGATGGATAAGGCCATACAACAAACAGCAGCCAGTGCCGAAGAAAGCGCAGCATCAAGCGAACAACTAAATGCCCAGGCAGAGCATATGAAGTCCATGGTAGATGAGCTGGCAACCCTGGTTGGCGGTCAATTTGATCATGGAGGCCAAGCCAGACTTGCTTTACCAAAATCTGGAGCTAAATCCGAGGGTTCCGAGGAAATTCACGCTCTACCATCCCCCTCCGATAGATAACAATCGACAAATAAGCGGGAGCGTTTTATGGGATTGGTGTTGAGGTGTATCGTTGCTGTTCTGTGTGCGCTTGCCTTTACGGAAGGCTTCACAGCCTCTGGTATGGAAGTTCCCAAAAAGATTACCGTTGTAATGGACGATAATTATCCTCCTTACGTATTCAGAAACGATAGAGGTCGCCTCGTCGGTATACTTCCCGAACTGTGGCATCTCTGGGAAAAACAAATGGGCACTCACGTTGTAATAACAGCCGTGGATTGGTCAGAGGCCCTGGAAATAATGAAATCCGGTGAGGCTGACGTCATTGATACTATATTTAAAACGCCTGAGCGGGAAAAGGTCTTTGATTTCTCCAAACCTTATGCAGACATACCGGTAAGCATATTCTATCACAGGTCAATATCAATCCACGACGTATCGGATTTGAAAAACTTTGTCGTTGCCGTAAAGCAAGGAGATGCATGTGTTAACTGGCTACAGCGAACCGGAGTGCATTACCTAAACTTACAGCCCAGTTATGCAGTCATAATGGATAAAGCTAGAGAAGGGGAAATCAAGGTGTTTTGCATGGACGATCCCCCGGCTTTTTACTACCTTACGCGTTTTGGAATTGCCGACCAATTCATGAAGGGACCAACCCTTTATGTAGGGCAATTTCATAGGGCCGTTCGCAAGGGCCATAAGCAATTGTTGACATTCATAAGGTACGGTTTTAGCACGATCCCGGAAGCCAAAGCGAAGGCGATCTACGCAAGATGGCTCAGCACTTCTTCACCCTACTCGGTTTTCGTAAGGTACGCATTTTGGGTCATCCCATGTATTGCAGTAGTGTCGCTGATAGTCGGATTGTGGATCTTTGCTTTAAGAAGGGCGGTGGCGCAGAAAACGTCTGCTCTTCGTAAACTATTAAAAGAGGGCGCTATGAGAGAGCAGCTTTTGAGAACTACTCTCTATAGCATTGGGGAGGGAATTATAACCACCGATATAAACGGACTTGTGGACAGGATGAACAATGTTGCTGAAAGCCTCACCGGCTGGAAAGAAAAGGAAGCTCGATCCAAACCGCTGGCGTCGATACTCAAGTTAGTTGATGAAAATGGAAGGGAGTTGACGGAATCTTTAATATCAAGTGCAATGAAGCAGGGAATAGTGTACAATTTTTCAGAGGCGACCTTTCTGGTTTCGGAAAAGGGAGATAAATGCGCTGTTGCGGGGAGTTTTTCTCCGGTTAGAGATGAAGAAAAAAACATTTTAGGAGTCGTTGTGGTATTTAGAGACATCACCGTAGAGTCGGAAGATCGGCAAAAACTGGAATTTGCTTACAAACTGCTCGACCTTGCAATGGAAGGAGCTGGCTTCGCTGTGGAGAACATCAATGTACCTGAGGGTTTATGTTACAGGGATAGAAGATGGGCAGAGATGGTAGGGTTGGAGTCAGGCGGAGTTGTGCAATCTCTGAATTCGTGCATGGAGTTTGTCCATCCTGATGATAGGGAAAGGGTTTGTGCAGCTATTAAGGCCAATCTAAGAGGTGACACAGAAACGTACGATGAGGAATATCGTTTAGAGCATAAGGATGGACACTGGATTTGGGTAAAAAGTAAGGGAAGGGTGATAGAACGTGATTCCAAGGGAGATCCCAAGTGGTTTGCAAGTGTTGTCATGGATATAACAGAGCAAAAACAATCCCAGGAAAAGGTAATATCCCTAGAAAGGCAACTTAATCGTGTGGCGAAGCTGGAAGCAGTGGGCAGGTTGGCAGGGGGTATTGCCCATGACTTTAATAATATACTCCAGGTTATATTCGGACACGCCGAACTTGCTCTTGCGGAGCTGGAACCAGACTCGCCGGCAAAGTCCAAAATAACTCAGATTCTAGAAGTGGGAAGGCGAACCAGCAATACGGTTCGTCAACTTTTGGCATTTGCGCGTAAGGAAGCAATAGAGCCGGTTAGGCTCAACATTAATGGGGTTATAGAGCAGTCCGTGAGAATCATCCACAAACTATTAGGCGAAGACATTTCTTTGAAACTGGAACTTTGTGAAGATCTGTGGGACGTTTGCATGGATCCGGGTCAGCTGGATCAAATTCTGATGAATTTACTTATAAACGCCAGGGATGCAATCAGCGGAGTTGGTACAGTAAGCATACAGACAAGCAATGTTATAATTTCGGGTGGTTGTAACATACTTGCCGGGCATGCTCTTGTCTCACCGGGTGAATACGTGAGGCTTTCAGTGGCGGATACGGGCTGTGGCATTCCCCCTAGCGTTCTTGAACGCATTTTTGAACCATTCTTTACAACCAAGGAGCCAGGAAAAGGAACCGGACTGGGCCTCAGTGTAGTTTATGGCGTGGTTAGGCAAAATGGGGGCTGGATTGACATAAAGAGTGAGGTTGGAAAGGGCACGGAGGTGATAATCTATATTCCCAGATACACTGGAGAGGCGACAAAAAAGGATTTAGCCGCTTTCGAAAGTATTGGCGAAATTCAGGCGAATGGAAGAATGTCAAAAACAATCATAGTTGTGGAGGACGAGGAATCTATTCTATCGGCTATGGTGGAGTTTTTAAAAAGATATGGATACAGAACTTATGGTTTCGGGTCGCCTAAGGACGTCATTCAATGGGTTACGGCTCATCAGAACGAAAGGGTAGATTTGTTGATAATCGACGTTGTGTTGCCGTCTATGAGTGGGGTAAAGTTGTGGGAGGAGATCAGAACCATCATGCCAGAAGCACAATGTTTGTTTGTTACCGGATATGGTGGTGAAATTTTGGAGAAGTACGGTCTGACCGGGGAAAATGTTAATCTACTCCGGAAGCCCTTTTCAATGAAAGATCTGGTGAATAAAATGAATTCACTGTTGAGCATTGAACAGAGCAAAGGAAAAGCAAGATGAAACTAAAGCCTGAAATGTTTAAAACAAGTTCGTAGCTCCTTTTAATGACCTGATACCGTCAATGAAAAGGACTATCCCAAGTATGCACAGGACACAGCCGAGGAGCCTGACCACAATGGAATACAGGTTTCGCCTCATGAATAGCCCTCGTGTTTTGTAAACAGACAGCGCAAGGAGAACCTTGGATCCTACCAGACAAGTATAAAAAACAACGAAGAATCCAACTACCACCGCTTTCCCCGACTTTGAAGCTTCCACAACCAGGGGACCTCCTACAGTGAACCAGAACAGGTAAGGATGTGGATTGAGTAGGTTTACCACCGACCCCTTTACGATGGGCAATCCTGGATTTGCTTTGTTAACTTCTTCGGGGGTTGGTTTGCGAACAGTCTGAAGGCCTATTGAAAAAACCACAATCGCACCACATAAGGACAATATACCCAGGATTCCCGGAGAAGAAGCAAACCTTGTCAGAACAAAAAGGCTAAGCAAAATAATAGGAAGGTCTGTTATCAAGGGAGCTAGAGCTGTTTTAATTCCCGCTCCTAGACCATAGCGCAAGGTTTCCGTCACAACAAGGGTCAGAAGTGGTCCGGGTGATAATCCGGCGCTGAGTCCCAGAATCAGGGCTATCAAAATCATAAAATGACCCCAGTTATTTTACCACGTCATGGGGCTATAATTACCTGAGGTTCATCGGATTTCAAAACTGTTCCGATTTCCGCAGCAAGGCTGAGCCCGAGGCCGCGGAGTTCTTCAACCATTTTAGCCGCATCTGCCGCATCTAATGCCACGAGCAGGCCACCCGATGTTTGGGCATCGGCCAGAAGATCGACCAAGACGGGGTCCACCGACTCAGAAATTTCGACCTTACTGGAGCAAAAATCCCTGTTTGCATACGTACCTGCAGGTACCATACCAATCGAAGCCATATCGTAAGCTCCGGGAAGCAGCGGTACTTTGCCGGCCTGAATTTCTATTTTGACCCTGCTTGCAGTTGCCATTTCAAGTGCGTGGCCAATAAGGCCAAAGCCTGTTACGTCGGTGCAAGCGCTTACACGGTATTTTTTCATAACTTCCGCGGCTGTTTTGTTCAATGTGGCCATCCATTCCACGGCTTCGGTGAAGTCGTCTTCGCCTATCAGTCCCCCCTTTAGTGCCGTTGCAAGTATCCCCGTTCCTATCGGTTTGGTCAGCACCAGGGCATCTCCGGGGCGCGCACTGCTATTGGTTTTTACCTCCTCCGGTCTGGCTATACCTGTTACGGCCATGCCGTATTTTATTTCCCGGTCCTCCACACTGTGCCCACCCAGCAACAAGGCTCCCGCTTCGTGCAATTTATCCAGTCCACCTCTTAATATTTCCCTCAGGTACGCCAGATCCATGGTTTTGGTGGGAAAACAAACGATATTTAAAGCAGTTACCGGTTCTGCGCCCATGGCATATATATCGCTCAGGGCATTTGCAACTGCTATCCTCCCAAAGTCGTAAGGGTCGTTTACGATAGGGGTAAAGAAATCCACCGTTTGCACCAAGGCTATCTCATCCGTGAGTAAAAATACCCCTGCATCGTCAGAATTTTCACGGCCGACCAAAAGCCTTGGGTCTTTTTCTAAGGAAAGCTGGCTAAGCAGGTCTTGCAGGACACCCGGTCCTATCTTTGCCGCTCAGCCCGACGCCGTCACAGTGGTTATGAGCTTGCCTCTTTGTCGGTTTTGCATAATCTTTTGGTGTCCTTCAGGTGATTGGTATGACTTTGTCCGCAAGCTGCAACGTTGTTACTATATCTAACATGTTCGTAGTTTCACCAATCTTCTTTTTGTCCAGAAGATTGAAAAAATCAAGACAGGTTCCGCACACCAGTATATCTACACCGGATTCTTCCAGCTTTTTCAGGGTATTGAGCACAGGTGAATCCTCGATGGTCAGTTTGACACCGCCGTTAAGAAAAACGAGCCGCCACAGCTGAGGCACCATTTCGTCCAGGGTTTTTAAAAAGTTAAGCATAAGTTTTTCGCCCAGGGCTTTGTCACCTCTGCCTAATCGGTCGGTGCCCACCAGGACAACAGTTTTGCAGGGATCTCTTTCTTCGTCGGTTATAATCTGGCAACTGTACTCGTTCACATCCTCTGAAGCGTCTTTAAGAGCTGTTATAAAAATCCCGTTATTTCCTTCTTTTGATGAAAATTGATAACCTGACTTTTTGAGGAAGCGGCCGACATTTTCCCTGGCAGCAGGGTTATCTACGATTATAATAATTTTTTCAGGGTTCTCCTTTTCAATGACTTCCTTGGTTTTTAAAACCGGTGCAGGACACGCCAGCCCACGACAATCTAACTTCCTTTCCATTTTGACCTCCCTGATGGTGTAACCACAACTGGACGATTTCATTACACGATTTGGGGATACTTTTTGAAATAGATAATTTTTATTGGTTCTTAGCATATCTATTCGTTATTTCGATTGATCAGCTTGATTGACAGCACTCTAGGTTTCCTTTAGCATTCCAATTCGGGTTTTACGGTGTTTAATTATCTTCATGGGGAAGGACGATGATAATAGGACTTGACGTGGGTGGAACCCATACCGATGTTGTCCTTGTAGATTCTCAGGGATTGGTTAGGCAAGTCAAAGTGCCCACTGATATTGATAATCTCTTCGACAGTGTACTCGGGGGACTAGACGAAGTTTCGAAGAATATTGATGTTTCTAGGGTTTCCAGGGTAGTTTTAAGTACCACGCTTACGACGAACGCCATAGCTTCAGGGCACCTCGATCCCGTGGGTATGATTGTGTCGTCGGGGCCAGGACTGAATCCTGAAATTTTCCGAACGGGGAAGCATTATTATTGTGTGCAGGGTTCAATAGATCATAGGGGGCGCGAAGTCCAACCGATAGAACCCACTGAAATTGAAGCTATTGCTTCTCACCTTAGGGCCGATGGCATCGAAGCTGTTGGTGTGGTCGGAAAGTTTTCGGTGCGAAACCCCTGTCATGAAAATAAAATTGTTAAAATTCTCGGTAAGAGTTTCAATTACATACTGGCAGGACACAGGGTGTCGGGTAATCTGAATTTTCCCCGGAGAATTGCAACTGTCTATCTCAATGCTGCTGTTTATTCAATTTACAAAAATTTTTTCGACGCCGTTTCAAATGCCTTGAGGGCAAAAGGATTTGTTGCTCCGATCTTGATTCTCAAAGCCGACGGTGGAACGGTGTCTCTTGATGCGTCCCTCCAGTACCCGGGGCAAACAATACTTTCCGGCCCCGCTGCCAGCATTATGGGGGCTGTTCCTTATGCGTCCGAAAATGGCGAAAGCATCGTTATGGATATTGGTGGAACCACCACGGACATAGCGGTTCTGGTGAAGCAGGTTCCGCTTTTGGAACCGCTGGGAATCGAAATAGGCCAGTACAAAACTCTCATAAGAGCTTTGAAAACCATTTCAATTCCCCTGGGAGGGGATAGTGTAATTAAAGTCAAGGATGGAGTTCTCGACATCGGTCCTGAGCGAGTAGGCCCTGCCATGGCCTTTGGGGGTTCGGAGCCAACTCCTACTGACGCTTTGGTGTTTTTGAAAAAGATGGAAAGTGGGGATTTTCAGAAAGCCAAGATGGCCATGGAAAAGGTGGGCGGCTTGCTTGGGTGTTCACCTGCCGATGCGGCTGAGCGAATTTTTTCTGAGTTTTGCCATCGCTTGACAGTGGTTGCAAAGGATATGGTGACTTCGATCAATCAAAAGCCCGTTTATACGGTTCATGAGTTTTTGGAAAGTTACCAGGTTAGCCCAACGGAGTTGCTTGTACTGGGAGGCCCTGCTTCCTGTTTTGCCAGCAAGCTTTCGGAAGTTTCGTCTCTTCCAGTGCGGGTAGTTCCCAATGCCAGGGTGGCAAACGCATTAGGTGCTGCACTTGCCCGGACAACCTGTGAGATAACTCTCTTTGTGGACACCGAGCGCAGGGTGGCTTCAGCGCCTGAAGAAAGTTTTTACAAACCCGTTGATGATAGGTTTTCCGTCAAAGATGCAAGGGAGCTGGCCTTTTCCCTGCTCAGGACCAAAGCGCTTCAGTCCGGTGCCAAGATGGAAGACATTGATATGGAGGTTACTGAAGAGCTTCAATTTAACATGGTAAGAGGGTTTTATACTACCGGTCGAAATATTCGCGTAAAAGTTCAGGTAAAGCCCGGCTTGATTTCCGAATACAAGCAAATTACCGGTACCGAAGCATAGGGGGGTTGAATGATTAAAGCTGCAAATAAAATAGGACTCGTGTTTTTCCCAGCTTTTGATTGGGCCATATCCCCCACGCATCCCGAGCGTGAAGAACGACTGCTTTACACGCAGGATCAGGTTTTTGAAGAGGGTCTTCTTGACGTGGACGGGATAGTGGAATTCAAGCCTGATATGATAAATCGAGACGATATAAGGCGTGTTCATTTTTGCGTACCCGATGAATGGACCGTGACCACTGAATCCCATCTCCTGAGTGCCGGTGGAGCAAAGGCTATAGGATCTGCCGTTCTCGAAAAAAAGGTGCAAAAGGGGTTTGCGCTTGTTCGTCCACCTGGTCATCATGCAATGAGGGTTGTACACGGAGCGAGAGGGTTTTGTAACATAAACATAGAAGCCATTATGATTGAATATTTACGAGATGCCTACGGGGTGGACAGGGTGGCTATAGTTGATACAGATTGCCACCATGGAGATGGAACTCAGGACATATACTGGAACGACCCAGATACACTTTTCTTATCCCTTCACCAGGATGGTAGGACACTATATCCTGGTTCCGGGTTTCCTCATGAATTGGGAGGACCAACCGCCTTCGGAACAACCATAAATGTCCCATTGCCACCGCAGACATCTGAAGAGGGATTTCTGTATGTACTTGAAAATGTGATTATTCCAGTGCTTGAAGATTTCAAGCCGGAACTGGTAATAAACTCGGCCGGTCAGGATAATCACTATACCGACCCGATTACCAATATGAGATTTTCTGCTCAGGGCTACGCAAAACTAACAGAGAAATTATCTCCTGACATAGCGGTTCTGGAAGGGGGCTATTCCATCGAAGGAGCATTGCCTTATGTGAATGTGGGTATTATTTTAGCGCTGGCAGGAATGGATTACTCGACGGTAAGAGAACCGGACTATGATTTTGAGAAGCTCCGCCAGTCGTCGGCGATAACCGATCACATTCGCAAGGTTTGTGACCAGGTTATGGATTACTGGCAGGAGGCTCCTTCGCTTCGCGAACAGATGCTTGATAGTGGTGGTATAACGGAGCGAGAAAGAACAATTTATTATGATACAGACAACATTCTTGAAAATCAAAAAGAAAAAATCGTCGTGTGTAGAGATTGCCCAGGGGTGTGGAGCGTAGAATCCTGGACCGACAGGGGAAAGCGGATTTATGCTGTTCATATTCCGAGAAAAGCTTGTGAAAAGTGCGTTGACATCGGCATGGAATGGTATGAAAAGACCCCATTCCGCCACTTTGATATAATTTTCCTTCAGGATAGAAAAAATAAAGTGTTTAAGTCACGCAGGCCTTCCTGAAGTATGAGAGATGGACGGTATCACATACGGAATTTCACTTTGCCTGAGCTGGAAGAGTGGGTGCAAAGGCTCGGAGAGAAGCGCTATCGAGCTAGGCAAATTTTCCAGCATCTTTATGTGCGAAATGTGTCATCCTGGGATGCTTGCACCGATTTGAGTAAATCTTTTCGTGCCAAACTGGAAGCTATTACTATCTTTGACGCTTTGGTTTTAAAGAAAGAATTTTGCTCTTCCGATGGCACTCGCAGGTTTGTTTTTGAGTTAAGAGATGGCTATCAAATAGAATCGGTTTTCATCCCTGATCCCCCCAGGTATACTCTCTGTGTGTCTTCACAAGTTGGTTGTCCCCTGGGTTGTGCCTTTTGCTATACCGGATCGCTAGGCTATCGCAGAAATCTTACAGCGGGCGAAATCATAGAACAGTACAGCCAGGTACGGCGGGCCTTGGGCAGCAAGCCGAGGATAACAAACATAGTTTTTATGGGAATGGGGGAACCCTTACTTAATGAGAAGGAACTCTACAGGTCGCTTGCCATTTTCCTTGATTCTCGGGGCGTTTCTTTTTCTCATCGGCGAATTACCGTCTCCACCGTTGGAATAATTCCTGCCATGCGCCGACTGGGGGAGAGTTATCCCGTCAATCTGGCGGTAAGTCTTCATGCACCAACGGACGAGCTGAGAAACGAGCTCGTGCCGATTAACAAAAGGTATCCCCTCTCTGAGTTGATACGGGCATGTCGGGAATATCCGCTACCTCGCAGAAAGCGGATAACCTTTGAATACGTTTTGCTGAAAGGAGTGAATGATAGTGAATTTCACGCCCGAAAGCTGGTTTCACTTCTCGCTCCAATTCGCTGTAAGGTAAACCTGATACCGTTCAATCCCTTTCCGGGAAGTTCCTTCGAGCGACCGTCTGAGGAGAGGATCCTGGCATTTCAGAGGGTGCTCTTGGATTGCAACATCACGACTACCATACGAACAAGCAGAGGGCTTGACATCCTAGCTGCTTGTGGCCAATTAGCGGGGAATCTTGATGCTAGGGAGGATTTGAGACAATGGTAGAACCCAATTTTGAGAAGGGTAGGGGGCTTTTACCCGTTATCGTTCAAGATGCCGAGACCAATAGGGTGTTGATGCTTGCTTATATGAACAGGGAAGCATGGCAAAAAACGGTTGAAACCAGGAAGGCTCACTTCTGGAGCAGGAGCAGGGGAAAAATCTGGCTTAAAGGGGAAACTTCAGGTAATGTTCAGGAAGTGCGTGATATTTATGTAGATTGTGATATGGACACTATTCTAATCAAGGTTTATCAACATGGCGGTGCTGCGTGTCACGAAGGCTACGAAAGCTGTTTTTACCGACGTTTAGGCGATTCCGGTGATTGGGTAGTGGAGGAAAACAGGAAATTTGATCCTAGGGAGGTTTACCAAAAGTGAAGCAGCTGGTTTTGGGTATACCTAAAGGGAGTCTTCAGGATGCTACGGTTCGCCTATTCCAGAGGTCAGGCTGGAACATTACCATTTCGCACCGCAGCTATTTCCCTGAAATAAACGATGCCGAGATAAGCTGTGCTATTTGTCGTGCTCAGGAAATGTCCAGATATGTGGAAAACGGAACCTTTGACGCGGGTATAACCGGAAAAGACTGGATACTGGAAAACGATTCCGACGTGGTGGTCGTGGCAGATCTCGTCTATTCGAAGGTCTCTAATCGCCCGACTCGATGGGTTCTGGCCGTTCCTTTTGACTCGCCGATCAGGGACGTCAAAGACCTTGAGGGCAAGAAAGTGGCCACTGAGTTGGTTGGGTTCGCGAAGAGGTACTTCGAAAAAGAGGGAATTCATGTTGACGTGGAATTTTCGTGGGGCGCTACAGAAGCAAAGGTTATTGCGGGGTTGTGTGATGCAATAGTTGAGGTTACCGAGACGGGATCAACAATGAGGGCAAATGGCTTGAGAATTGTTAAAGAGCTTATGACTTCCTATCCTCAGCTTATTGCCAACAAACATGCCTGGCAGGACTCCTGGAAGCGCGAAAAGATCGAGCAGATTTCGCTTTTGCTCCAGGGTGCGTTGCGGGCTGAAGACCTGGTTGGTTTGAAAATGAACGTTCCCGAGGATAGGATAAACGACGTGATGGAGATACTTCCCAGTTTGAATTCTCCCACGATAGCACACCTTTATCAGAGTTCGTGGCTTTCCGTGGAAGTTGTGGTTTCCAAAAAGGTGGTGCGTGAGTTAGTTCCCCAGCTGATTAAACGGGGAGCAGAAGGAATTATTGAATATTCCCTGAACAAGGTGATTTAAGTTTATGGGGTTTCGGTACCATAGATTGTCGTGCAGGCGAGTTCTTATGGTTTTATACCTGACGGTGCTTTTGTTTGGCCCTGTGTCATGCGCTACGACGCGATCTGGTATGCCGTCAGGTGATACGGGACGGTTGATGTCTATTGGGGAAAATTATCTGGCTGCGGGTGAATACGGAGCTGCACTTCGATATCTCAAGGCTGCGGAAAGAAAAGGTAAGAAGAGCCCTAACCTCTACTATGATATTGCGCTTGCCTACAAGGGGAGGGGCTTTACAGATCGGGCTTACGAATATCTGCTCAAGGCTCTGGACAGAAAAAAAGATTATCCTGAAGCTCACAATGCGCTTGGAGCTCTGCTGGCAGAACAAGGGCGGTTGAGTGAAGCAGAAGCAGAATTTAGAAAAGCTCTGGAGGATCCGTTCTATCAGACCCCTCACTTTGCTGCCTTCAATTTGGGGCATCTTTATTACCGTCAGGGAAAGTACAAAGAGGCCAAGAAATATTTTCAGGAGGCCATTGACCTAGCACCAAACTATCCTCAAGCGCACTTTGAACTGGGACAGACGCTTGAGATGCTTGGGGATAAGAAAAAAGCCTGGCTGGAGTATAAAGAAGCCGTACAATACGCACCTCGCTGGGCTGAAGCACACTTCCATTATGGCAGGCTTTCTTATCAGTTCGGTAAGATGGTCACAGCCCGCTATTCCTTTGAGCAAGTTATTAAGCTTGCTCCTGATACTGAAATTGCGAAGGCCGCTTCGGCTTACCTGAAAGAGATAGAGGCTTCTTCTTTGAAAGACTCATTGAAAGGACTGTCGGGGAAATGATTTGTCGAAGAGCTGCGACAATTAAGTCTTTCATAGTGATGGATGTGCTTGAGCGAGCTCAAGAGCTGGAAAGGGAAGGGCATGATGTAGTGCACTTGGAGGTTGGTGAGCCGGATTTTGACACGCCAGAACCCATAGTTGAAGCAGGAATTGAAGCTTTACGAAGGGGGGAAACCCATTACACACATAGCCTTGGAATTCAGGAGCTTCGGGAGGCTATATGTCGTTACTACGAGGAAGAGTACGGTGTGAAGGGTATAGATCCCGACCAGGTTGTTGTAACGTCAGGGTCGAGCCCTGCATTTCTGATGATATTTGGAGCCGTGCTGGAAATTGGGGACGAAATAATCATGTCTGATCCTACCTATCCGTGTTACCCGAATTTTGCCCGCTTCGTTCACGCTGAACCTGTTTTCGTTAAGATATACGAGGAGGACGGGTTCCAGTTTAGGCCTGAAGATGTCAGAAAAAATATATCCAGGCGTACTAAGGCGGTGATGATAAATTCACCGGCAAATCCAACGGGGCACTTGCTTGATGTTGAAAGGATTGAAGCCCTGGTTGATACAGGGCTTTGGCTTTTCAGTGATGAAATCTACCACGGCCTCGTCTATGGTAGGCAAAAAGCCCCTTCGGTGCTTGAATTTACCGACCGCTGCTTCGTGTGGAACGGTTTTTCAAAACTCTATGCTATGACCGGCTGGAGGCTCGGTTATGTGATAGTTCCGAGAGAATTCATACGACCCATTCAATCTATGGCTCAGAACTTTTTTATTTCGGCCAATTCGGCTGCCCAACACGCAGCTCTTGTGGCCTTAACTGATTCCAGGGTGCAGAAGGCTGTGGACAGAATGGTCGGTCTTTACGATGAGCGAAGGCGTTTCATGGTATCAAGGTTGAGAGAAATTGGATTCGGAATTGCCCATGAACCTCAAGGGGCCTTTTACATTTTTGCCAACTGTCGGAGATTTTCCCATGATTCGTATAAGCTTGCCTTTGATATTTTGGAAAATGCTCACGTCGGGGTAACGCCGGGAATAGACTTTGGTGCCAACGGAGAAGGGTTTATTCGTTTCAGCTATGCCAATTCGATTAATCGAATTGCCGAAGGGCTTAACCGGATAGAGCGATACCTGCTGGCTTCATGGTTTTGATAATGAGAGGAAAAGTGAGTGAAAATAACCGGCCGATTGTCATCAAAGATGCGCGTTTTGTACACTCTGCTTATTCACCGAAGGATTTGCCGAAACCTGAACTCCCTGAGATTGCCTTCGCCGGGAGATCCAACGTAGGCAAGTCTTCGCTTATAAATTGTTTGCTCTTGAGAAAAAAGCTCGTCAAAACCAGTAGCACACCTGGCAGAACGCAGAGTATAAACTTTTTTCTCATCAATAATTCCTTTTACTTTGTGGACCTGCCCGGGTACGGCTATGCAAAGGTTTCAAAGGCTGTCCAGGCCAGATGGCGCCCTTTGGTTGAGAGTTATCTTAAAAATCGGGAAACACTAAGGGCAGTAGTCCACATAATTGACAGTCGTCATCCACCTACCCCGGAGGACATTCAACTTCAGGACTGGTTGCGTATTCATTCGATTCCGATAATTACGGTTCTCACGAAAATTGATAAATTGAGTCGAAACGCCTGGCAGAAGAATAGGGTTCAGGCGTCGAGAGCTATCGGGGTGAATCCGGAAGGTGTTTTTCTTTTTTCGGCTACCAAGAAAATCGGTCGTGAGGAATTGCTGGCGGAAGTAGTGAGGCGTCTGGCCGAATAATAAGGAGGGGAATTTTCAGTGTTAGTGGGGCTTTCCACTTCGTGGTTGGGCGACAAGGAGAGAAGTTGGCGGGAAATAGTTTCCGCGATGGCCGATGTGGACATTGACGGTGTGGAAATAAATTACCGAATTACGCGCGAAGCCTTTTTCGGGCTTGTCAGGGAATTGAAAACCCGAAGTGTCAGGATTTTCAGTCTTCACAACTTCACGCCAATTCCGGAAGGTATTCCCTTTCACAGAGCCAGTGGGGATGTGTTCAACATGGCAAGCCTCGACCAAGATGAAAGAAGGCTTGCGATACGATGGACCTCCAAGACTATCGAACTGGCAAACGATCTTGAAGGTCCTGCCGTGGTTGTGCATTGCGGAAAAGTGGATGTTGATCCTGAGTGGGATACAATACGAGCTCTGTACAGAAAAGAAAAAGGCGTTTCTGAATCGATTAAGACACTCCTTGATAGAAAAATTAGCGAATGCCGTCAGGTTCACTCAAAGCATTTGGATGCCCTTTTGAAAAGCCTTGATGAAATATTGAATTATGCCAGTCACCTTGAAATTACGGTTTCTCTTGAGAACAGGTTTTCCTTTCATGAACTTCCTTTTTATGAGGATTTTGACTTTATTTTCAACGAATTCGAAGGTGCACCGGTTACTTATTGGCATGATATTGGTCACGAAGCTGTCAATGTGGAACTCGGATTGATTGAGCCGGGATTTTGTTTGCAAAGGTTCAGGCACAAGCTTTCAGGTTTTCATGTCCACGATGTGGAGGGAGTGGACGATCACCTGCCGTTGGGACGTGGTAATCTATTTGCGGACAATGGAGTTTTGGAGTCTTTTGATGTTCCATATATTTTGGAACTCAAGGCAGGTACCGATTGCAAACATGTGGTTGAGTCTGTCGGGAAACTCAGGCAGTTTCTGGAGCACATAGGAAATGCAGAAAAGGGGAGTTAGCCTTTTTTTGACGTTGATCGTTTTTTGGGCGATCACGGGGCTGTGCTGTAACGTGGAAGGTAGGACAGTCGAAGCAGATGACGAATTTCGGCTACAGTCCAAGGCTGCCGTTCTTGTAGAGCCAATCACTGAAACGATGTTGCTTGAGCGTAATGCCGATGAACGGTTTCCTCCTGCATCGCTTACGAAGATAATGACGCTTTATTTGACCTTCGAAGCGTTGCGGAAAGGCACGGTCCGTTTGAATGATTATGTGTGGATAAGTAAACGTGCCTGGAAAACGGGCGGTTCGAAAATGTTTGTTGAAGTAGGCGACCGCGTGCGTCTTGAAGATTTAATCAAAGGAATCGCCGTTGACTCCGGGAACGATGCATGCGTTGCTGTAGCAGAATATGTGGGCGGGAGCGTAGAGGCTTTCGTGAGGATGATGAACGAAAAGGCAAAGGAACTTGGTCTTTCTAATACCCATTATGTTAATCCCCATGGATTGGATGACCTTGATCAATACACCACAGCCAGAGACGTAGCCAGGCTAGCCAGTTTGTACATAACCAGGTTCCCCGAGGCTCTTAAATATCACTCCATGACAGAATTTACGTACAACGGCATACGTCAATATAATCGCAATAGGTTGCTTCTTAGAGATCCGACGGTGGACGGGCTTAAAACCGGGTATGTTTCCCGTGGAGGTTATCACCTTGTAGCCACAGCAAAAAGGGACGGTATGCGTCTGATAGCTGTTGTCCTAGGAGCGAAAAAACCTCGAATTCGGGAGCAAGATGCTTACTCACTTCTTACCTATGGCTTTCGTCACTACACCCTTGTTCAGCCGTTGAACAGTGAGCGACCGGTAGGGGTTGTGAAGGTGTGGAAAGCCAACATTGAAAGTATTGAGGTCTTTCCGGAAAAATCTGTTTCTGTTGTATTAGGGAAAGAAGAAGCTAATAATGTGGTTAAGAAAGTAAACTTACCAGAAGAAATAACGGCTCCAGTTAAAAAAGGAAGCCGCGTTGGTTCCGTTAGCATAGTCTTGGGCAATAAAGTGGTTGCCGAAGTACCACTGGTTGTGCGTTCGGAAATTGAACTTGCTCCTTTTTACAAACGAATATTGCAGTCTTTTGCAAAGCGATTGCGTATATTTCAAATTTTATTGTCCAACAGAGGGATACGATTGGCGGTTGTTTTCCCTGTTGTGGCTTTGGTTGTTTTGTGGGTTGTTCGAAAGAGACGCAAGCGACGACGCCGTAATTTTACGAAAATTCGTTACTTTTAACGTAAAGGGCGCACCAAGCGCCCTTTTTTAATTTCTCGATTTGTTCCTTTTCTTTCGATTTCGATCACCGATCGAACACTGGCTCGTGGCTCATGTAGGTATTCCGAGTTTCGGAAATACCCATCGAGCTAAAACAAACCACGCCACCACTATTCCCACAAATGTAAGCCATTCCATTGAAAGCTCCTTTCAAAAGCATATCCGGCAACCTGCCGACAAGGAATATTAGGCTCAGGAGAAACCTGTTGAACCACAACTAGCAGCACCCCTACCTACGCCTGCTCCAGAATCACTTTTCGCTTTCCCAAAGGAAAAGCATGTGGACACAAGGCGATGAAATTCACCTGATCCACATTGTGGACACTTCAAATTATTTTCATCCCCTGCTGAAAAAATCAAAGCCTCAAATTTTTTGCTACACTTATCGCATTGATATTCATAGATAGGCATAACCTCGACCTCCTCTCTTTTTTCATTTGGTTTTTCTATTAATCCTTTCTTGCGAAAAACACAACCTTATTACACAGCGTTGAAAAATTCGTGGTCGAAGCTTCTTGCAAAAACTGGCATGATTGACCTCGTGGGACACCCGGGAATGGTTATCTTTCAAGGAGTTCCGACAGATTCTTTTAAAGCTGGCGATCTGTAACGTAATCCGCAATTGTCGAAAGATTTTTTTTGAATTTTGGTTTTGGGAAGTTATTATCTAGAAAAAGTGGGGGGTCAAGTCCCAAATTTCCTGTAAAAAGGGTTATTGGAATCACTGGCTAACAGACCTCTCCTAATTTCTGCTCATTTTCGATTTCGTCCGTAATTC
>Ga0190313_1000733_pt1 | contig 18785 bp, 12 predicted proteins | sample 4870071011_MG_FD_169989 | JGI IMG/M metagenome (GOLD analysis project Ga0190313, IMG submission 169989) | Hydrothermal vent sediment bacterial communities from Southern Trench, Guaymas Basin, Mexico - 4870-07-10-11_MG | ecosystem: Environmental > Aquatic > Marine > Hydrothermal vents > Sediment ...
TGGCTTTGCCATCCTGCAGAATAAGATTGAAAAGATGCTCAACGGTATTGACACCTGTGGGGTCATGAATTTACATGGTATGCCCGGCCTTCTTGGCGGCATAGCAGCTATTTTTATTGTCAACGGTATAAATAAAAGCAGCCAGATGGCAGGTATTGGTGTTACAATTTTTCTGGCCATTGCAACGGGTTTTATCACAGGGAAAATCATTGCTATTCTTGGAAGAAAAACAGAACCATACGATGATCTTGATGAATTTACGGTGTAATAGCCTGTTTAAAAATTAATGATTGAGCGAGGCACGAGTGAGTTTCGCAAAAACTGGCGGAGCAAACTTAGAAATTCAAGCAATTTATTCGCAATAGCGGAAAAAACAATTAAACTTTCCGTATTTTCTTTCTTGCAATTTTTTAACCGTACATTGAAATATTGGGAGATTCAGGCTTTTCTGGTCAGAAGCCAGAAAAGCCTGTAAAATTATTCGGCAGTAAGAAGCCTGGTAGCAGGATTCATCAATAACCCGGAATGGTTATTATCTTCAGAAGCTTTTTTTAATGCTACAACATCTATTCTTTTCCCTTCAGGTCTAAGCTGCACTATAACATCAAAAAGGTCAGCAATACCGGATATGGGCTCGGGAATAATCCCGGGGCCAGGGTCTTCATGCCTGTGGGTGCGGACAGTAAAGCATATTTTTGCAGGTCGTGTTTTTACAAAATCTTTTAGTTCCAGAAGTGTTTCCCGTGCTGAATCATCAAAATTAAAACCATCTATGATAATTAGCTGGGGTGAGAAAATATTATGCTCCACAAGATCGGTGAGTCTCTCTGCAAGTTTTGGAACGCTAAAAGAGTCGACTTTAAATGTCATGATAAATCTGCACGGAAGCATTGTTTCAAGAAGTATATCTGCATCATTAATATTGTTTGTTCCTGCGATCAGGTTAAATATCTCCTTGTACCATAAAGATATTTTATCCACGGGATCATCAAGGCTTACATGAAGTACTTTTTCGTTATTAAGCATCGCGCATAAGGCAAGCTGAACAATGGATGATGTTTTCCCGACTCCAGCTCGGGACAGAATTGCACCAAAGTCACCGTGAGGCATTGAATTTTCAAAATCAAAGCCAAAAAACATTTCAGTGCTGCATGGTATAAAATTTTTTTCAACCATAATGTAATTCCTCGTATAAAACATATAGGGTGCATTTTAAGCACCAAAAATAATTTGTACTATTTATTTCGTAACTATTCAGCTAAGGATCGGAAATTATATAAATTGAACAAAAATTGTGAAGGATTTTGGTTCAAGTAATTTCATTTCCGATCCTAATATAGTTACTTTATTTCTTTTGTTTTAAATATTCCTCCTGCAAAATTTCCGCGATGGATTGAGGGACAACTTTGTATTCGAAAAATTCCATGGTATATTGCGCCTGCCCCTGTGTCATGGATCTTAAAACAGTTGAAAAACCGAACATTTCAGCTAAGGGGACCCGTGCTTCAATAACACATAAAGTCCCTTCGTCCTGGGAGCCAAGCACCATACCCCGCCGCTGCGTTAAAAGCCCGATAACCGATCCCTGAAATTGCGGAGGAGTTTCAACCACAACCTTCATAACAGGTTCGTTTATCACAGGGGATGCTCTGCGGTATACTTCCCGAAACGCCCCCTTGGCTGCTGCAATAAACGCCATTTCCGAAGAGTCAACAGAATGGGAAGCACCATCATTGATTACAATTTTAATTCCTGAAACAGGAAAGCCCATTTTCAGCCCTTTGGCAAGGGAATCTTTAAAGCCTCTTTCGCAGGAAGGGATGTACTGGGTGGGAATTTTCCCACCGACTACTTTATTTTCAAAGACAAAAATTTCATCGGCAACAGGTTCAATGTAGCCGGCAATACGTCCGAACTGCCCCGCACCTCCGGTCTGTTTTTTATGTGTATAGTTAAATTCAGCTTTTTTTGTAATAGTCTCCCTGTAGGCCACACGGGGTCTGCCGGTTGCTACGTTTGCCGAATATTCCCGACGCATTCTTTCCACATAAACTTCAAGATGGAGTTCCCCCATCCCTTCTATAATGGTTTCGCTTGTCTCATGGTCAACATGGGCCCTGAAAGTGGGGTCTTCCTTTGTAAATCTGTTTAAAGCTTTTGCCATATTAAGACGGGAGTTATTGTCAACAGGGGCAATGGAAAAAGAAATAACCGGATCAGGAACATACATTGATGTCATGGAAAGGCTTAACCCTGCATCTGTAAATGTATCCCCTGATGCGCAGTCGATTCCAAAAAGTGCTCCTATATAACCTGCTGAGAGCTCATCAATATCCTCGATCTGGTCTGCATGAATACGAACAAGGCGGCCGATTTTAATTTTTTTACCGGTACGGGCATTAACAACAGTACTCCCTTTGGATAATGAACCCTGGTAAATACGAATATAAGTAAGCTGGCCATAGGGACCATCTTCCAGTTTAAAAGCAAAGGCGACAACAGGTTTATCAGGATCAGAATAAAGGGGAACAGATTCTTCTTTATTATCTATATTAACAGCTTCGTTTGCAATATCCAGGGGGCTGGGGAGATAATTGGTAACTGCGTTTAATAAGGGTTGTACTCCTATATTTTTATAGGCCGATCCCAAAAAAACAGGGGTTAACTCCCGGCGGAGAGTTCCGGTGCGTACAGCATCCATGATCAGATCAGCGTCTATTTCCCTTTCTTCTATAACCGCTTCAACAAGATCGTCTGAAAATATAGATGCGGCATCTATGAGTTCCTCACGCTTTAAAAGAGCTTCCGCCAAAAGTTCTTCAGGGACATCCGCCATACGGACATCATCACCATTTGCTCCCTCAAAATAGAAAGCTTTCATGGTCACAAGATCAACAATCCCTTTTAAATCAGCCTCCAGCCCCAGGGGAATCTGCATGGTAATGGGATTATGCCCCAGTTTTTCCCTTAGCTGATCAGTTACGCGGGAAGGATTGGCTCCTGCTCTGTCACATTTATTGATAAAGGCGATGCAGGGGACATTGTATCTTTTCATCTGAAGATTGACTGTAATCGATTGGGACTGAACACCTCCCACGGAACATAAAACAAAAACGGCTCCGTCAAGAACACGTAAAGAGCGTTCCACTTCAATGGTAAAATCGACATGTCCTGGAGTATCAATTATATTTACCTGATAATTATTCCATTCACAAAATGTAGCAGCAGAAGCAATTGTAATGCCCCGTTCTTTTTCGAGCTCCATGGAATCCATGGTGGCACCCACCCCATCTTTCCCCTTAACATCATGGATCGCATGAATTCTTTTTGTATAAAACAGAATCCTTTCGGTAAGTGTTGTTTTGCCGGAATCTATGTGAGCACTTATACCTATGTTCCTTACTTGTTCAATATCATATTTCATAATAATTTTAGATTAATTTTATAAAATGTTAATCAATACCCCTGATTTATTTTTTAAATACCCATAAATGCTCAGTCAAACAATCAATTTCTGCAGCGTCCGGTGAGGAAGTTGCAGAAAACAAAATACGGGAAGTTCTAATCGGACAGAAGTTCTAATCGGACAATAGTGAATCACTATTTTAACAAATTGTAATTTATTGGACAATATGCGTATTTAAAAAACAAACCAGTACTAAGAAAAAAGTTAACATACATGATCTTTTTGAATAATTTTGTCAAGAAAAATATTGCTCTTAAGATGAAAAGATAATATATAAATAGGTTTCATGTATTATGTATAAGAAACTTTTACTTTAACAAATTTATAAAAATTATATCAGCAACTTGTATATTATATCCTGTATATTATATATAGTTACGTTCTTCATAAAAAATCAAACAAAATTATAGCCTCCCCAAAAATTATTTTGGATGGGTTATCGTCGGAGATGTAAAAATTTATGAGAGCATTATTGGCCCTTGAAGATGGGCGCACTTTTCCCTGTAGATCATTTACCGGAGCTGGTGAGGCCTCTGGTGAAGTTGTATTTAATACCAGCATGACAGGGTATCAGGAAATACTCACTGATCCTTCATATAAAAATCAGATGGTTACAATGACATATCCCCTGATTGGAAACTACGGTATTAATCATGAAGATATTGAATCAGACCGGATACAGGTTTCAGCTTTCATTGTCAGGGAGTATCAAAAATTTCCCAGCAATTACAGATCCACATCGACCCTTGCAGAATATTTAAAAAAAATTGGGGGTGGTGGAAAAGGAATAATAGGTATAGATCAACTCGACACCAGGGCTCTTACATTGCATATCCGAAATGCCGGTGCCATGCGTGCATTTGTTTCCACCATGGACATTGATCCTGTATCATGCGTTAACAGGGCAAAGCAGATTCCCATGATAAAAGGGGAAGATCTGGTAAAAAAAGTCACCACAGATAAACCATATCTGTGGATAAACGGAGAGCCTTCATTTTCACGGGACAATTTTGCTCCCCTGGATAAAGCCATATGGAAAAACGGGGGCAAAAAATACTCTGTTGTGGTACTCGATTTTGGTGTAAAATATAATATACTAAGATGCCTTGAGAATACAGGATGCGAGGTTCTTGTAATGCCCGGAAAAACTTCTTCCAGGCTTATAAAAAGTCTCCAGCCCGATGGGATTTTTCTTTCCAATGGACCAGGAGACCCTGAACCTGTAAAATATGCTGCTGATACTGTCAGGGAACTGCTGGGATTTTGTCCAATTTTCGGAATCTGCCTGGGACTCCAGATACTCTGGATATCTTTGGGAGGCAAAACATTTAAACTGAAATTCGGACACAGGGGCGGAAACCAGCCTGTAATGAATCTTGCCACAAAAAAAATAGAAATAACATCGCAAAATCACGGATTCGCAATTGATCCTGACAGCCTGTCTGACAAAAATGCCGAAATAACCCACCTGAACCTAAATGACAGTACAGTGGAAGGATTCAAACATGAAAACCTGATGGTTTCCGCTGTACAGTACCATCCTGAAGCCTCTCCAGGGCCCCATGATGCAGGATATTTCTTTAAAGATTTTACACAAATGATGGAAAAATTTAACAGATAAAATATATGCCAAAAAGAACAGACCTAAAAAAAATTCTTATTATCGGTGCTGGCCCGATTATTATCAGTCAGGCATGCGAATTCGATTATTCCGGTACACAGGCATGTAAAGCTCTTCGTGAAGAAGGGTACAGCGTGATACTGGTAAACAGTAATCCTGCCACCATAATGACTGACCCGGAAATGGCTGACCGAACATATATAGAGCCGGTAACTCCTGAGACAGTTGCAAAAATAATCGAAAGGGAAAGGCCAGATGCTCTTCTCCCCACACTGGGGGGACAAACAGGGCTTAACACTGCCCTGGAAGTTTCCAATATGGGAGTCCTTGATAAATTCGGCGTGGAGATGATAGGTGCATCCATTGAAGCGATCAAAAAAGCCGAAGACAGGGATCTGTTCAGAAAAGCAATGGAGAAAATCGGACTTAAAATCCCCGTAAGTATAATTGCAACCGATATGGAGACAGTCCGCAGAGCAGGGAGGGAAATAGGCCTCCCATTGATAATTCGTCCTAGTTTTACCCTGGGAGGAACAGGTGGAGGAATTGCCTATAATCATGAAGATCTTGAAAGTCTGGCTAAAGCAGGGATGGATGCAAGTCTCATTGGTCAGGTAATGCTCGAAGAATCGATTCTGGGATGGAAAGAGTATGAGCTTGAGGTCATGCGGGATAACAATGATAATGTTGTAATAATCTGTTCCATAGAGAATATGGACCCCATGGGAATTCATACAGGGGACAGCATTACAGTTGCCCCTGCCCAGACCCTGACAGATAAAGAATATCAGAAAATGCGAAATGCGGCCATGGCAATCATGCGGGAAATGGGCGTGGATACAGGGGGGTCAAATGTGCAGTTTGCTGTTAATCCCAAAGACGGGGAGATGATTGTTGTGGAGATGAATCCAAGGGTCTCCAGAAGTTCTGCCCTGGCATCAAAAGCCACAGGTTACCCCATTGCAAAAATAGCTGCAAAACTTGCTGTGGGATATACCCTTGATGAAATTCCCAATGATATTACAGGAAAAACTTTTGCTGCGTTTGAACCGAGTATAGATTACTGTGTTGTAAAAATTCCCAGGTGGACCTTTGAAAAGTTTCCGGAAACAGAAGATTATCTGACAACATCGATGAAATCTGTGGGGGAAACCATGGCCATAGGGAGAACCTTTAAAGAGGCTTTTCAAAAAGGAATCAGATCCCTTGAAATTGGAAGATACGGTTTTGGAGCCGATGGAAAGGATATCAAGGGCAAGAATTCAGAGGAACCATCTTTAGCAGAAATCGAGCAGAAGCTTTCCACACCCAATTCCCTTAGGTTATTTTACCTGCGCCATGCCATTTTAGGGGGTATCGATTTTGATACTATTTTCGGCATGACCGGAATCGATCCGTGGTTTTTGTCTCAACTTAAACAGATTGTCGATTTAGAGCTGACCATAAAAAAAACAGGGGGGAGACTCCCTGTGGAACTTATTGAAAAAGCAAAAATTGCAGGTTTTTCAGACAAACAGCTTGCATTTTTAACCGGAACAACAGAAGAGACAATCAGAAAACAAAGAAACGACCTTGGGTTTAACCCTGTTTATAAACTTGTTGACACATGCGCAGCAGAATTTCAGGCAGTAACTCCATACTATTATTCCACCTATGAAAAAGAGAACGAGGCCAGAATATCAAATAAAAAAAAGGTGATAATTTTAGGAGGAGGCCCCAACAGAATCGGCCAGGGGATAGAATTTGACTATTGCTGTGTACATGCTTCATTTGCCCTTAGGGAAATAGGGGTGGAGAGCATCATGGTAAACAGCAATCCTGAAACCGTTAGTACAGATTACGACACCTCCGACAAATTGTACTTTGAACCCCTTACCCTGGAAGATGTTTTAAATATTGTGGAAACAGAAAAACCCCACGGTGTTATTGTTCAGTTCGGAGGGCAGACCCCTTTAAATCTTTCTGAAGGACTCCATAAGGCAGGGGTAAAAATTCTGGGGACACAACCGGAAAGTATAGACAGGGCAGAGGATCGGGAACATTTTCAGGTAATGCTGAAAAAACTTGGACTGGTTCAGCCGGCAAATGGAATTGCAATAAATTTTGCAGAAGCTGAAAATGTGGCCCAAAAAATAGGCTATCCTGTAATAGTCCGCCCATCCTATGTTTTGGGCGGAAGGGCCATGGCAATAGTATATGTTAAAAAAGATCTGGAGACTTTTGTAAAACTTGCCATAAGCGCATCAAATGAGCATCCTGTATTAATAGATAAATTCCTTGAAAATGCCATAGAAGTTGATGTGGACGCAATTGCAGATGGCACCGAAACGATGATTGCAGGGATCATGGAACATATTGAAGAGGCTGGTGTCCATTCCGGAGATTCAGCATGTGTGCTCCCTCCCCACACAATAAAACAGGATATGATTGATAAAATCACAAAAGCTACCAAGGCCATGGCTAAAGAGCTTAATGTAGTCGGCTTGATGAATGTTCAATACGCAATTAAAGATGATCTTCTTTATATCCTGGAAGTCAATCCAAGGGCGTCGAGAACAATACCCTTTGTAAGTAAGGCCACTGGAGTTCCTTTTGCTAAAATGGCTACAAAGGTAATGCTGGGACATACCCTGAAAAGCCTTGGGCTCACAAAAGAGATCGTCCCTTCCCATATTTCAGTTAAAGAAGCAGTGCTCCCCTTTAACAGATTTCCAGGTGTGGACACACTCCTTGGTCCGGAGATGAAATCCACAGGGGAGGTTATGGGGATAGATACCGAATTCGGAGGAGCATATGCAAAGGCGCAGGCAGGAGCAGGTAATATTCTCCCCACATCGGGTACGGTCTTTATCAGTGTGCAGGATCGTGATAAAAAGGGTATTCTCCCTGTTGCCAAAAAATTTAATGAATTTGGTTTTGCCATAATGGCGACCCGGGGAACATCCTCTTTTTTAAATGACAATGGATTACCAACAAAAAAGATACACAAGGTTTCCATTGGGCGGCCCAATGTGGTTGATGCGGTTAAAAACAGTGAAATACAGCTTATTATTAACACAGGTGCCGGAAACGAGACAAAACGTGACGGATATCAGATAAGACGGGCAGCTATTAAGTTTAATATCCCCTATGCCACCACCGTGGCCGGAGCCATGGCTGTGTGTCATGGTATTGAAGCGATGCTAAATAAGACATTAACAGTTAAAACTATTCAGGAGTATAATACATAACCCAATGATTTATAATAATAAACCCAGGGAAGAATGTGGGATATTTGGAATTTCCAATCATTCTGATGCCGCCAGATTAAATTATTTCGGCCTTTATGCTCTTCAGCACAGGGGGCAGGAAAGTGCGGGAATAGCTGTTGCTGCAGATAATAATATAAATGATCATAAGGCAATGGGTCTGGTATCGGACGTTTTTGATAAAAAACACCTTAAGCAGTTAAAAGGAGAGCATGCCATAGGGCATGTCCGGTATTCAACCACAGGAAGCTCTGTAATTGCAAACGCCCAGCCTTTTGTCATCCGCCACAGAAAAAAGTCCTATGCCATAGCACATAATGGGAATCTGGTAAATGCCCATATATTAAAAAACGAACTGGAAGAAGCAGGCTCCATATTTCAAACCACCATGGACAGCGAAATTTTCCTTCACCTTTTTGTAAAAAACCTGAAATTCGGTTTTGAACAGGCCATTGTCAATTCAGTGACAAAGCTTAAGGGAGCATTTGCCTTTGTGGGGTTAACATCAAGGGGAGAAATTTTTGGTGTAAAAGATCCAAACGGATTCAGACCACTATGCCTGGGGAAATTGAACGGGAGTTATGTGCTTGCCTCTGAATCATGCGCCCTGGATCTTGTCCAGGCAGATTTTATCAGGGAACTCGATCCCGGCGAAATACTTATTATCAGCAAGGATGGTTTAAAGAGCATAAAGCCGTTTGACAAAATCAAACAGACATTTTGTATATTTGAGTTCATATATTTTGCCAGACCCGACAGCATATTATTTGGAAAAAATGTTTACCAGGTAAGAAAAGCCCATGGAAAATGCCTTGCCAGGGAGGCTCCTGTGGATGCTGAGCTTGTCATGCCCTTTCCTGATTCAGGTACATATGCTGCTTTAGGCTATTCCGAAGAATCCGGGATTCCTTTTGAAATGGCGATGATCCGGAACCATTATGTGGGCAGAACCTTTATTCAGCCGACCCAGAGTATGCGTGATTTTGCAGTCAGGGTAAAATTAAATCCTATAAGCAGCCTTTTAAAAGGTAAGGAGATCATAATAATAGAGGACTCGGTGATCAGGGGAACAACAGTCAAAACCAGGGTAAAAGCGCTGCGGGAGCTGGGTGTAAGCAAAATTCATTTGCGTGTTGCCGGTCCGGCGCACCGTTTTCCATGTCACTATGGAATCGACTTTTCCATAAAAGGTGACCTGATCGCTGCAAATATGTCCACAAAAGAACTGCAAAATTATCTTAATCTGGACTCTTTACATTATTTAAGCCTTAACGGACTCCTCGAATCCACGGGGGTAAAAAAACCTGAAAATAATTTCTGCAAAGCATGCTTTGATGGATGTTATCCTGTGGATTTTGGTAAAGAATTATCAAAAGATTGTCTCTCAGTATAATTAAGAAACGGAGATGAAATAAGTTGAGCAGAAACAGCGCAGGATTTTGGCCCATATACAAGGCGCATTAAAGGTTGCATACTATATACATTCGGCCTTTGATGCAACGAAGTAGATGGGCCAAAAGACAAGCTATTTCGTTCAACTTATAAAATTTTCGTTCCTAAGGTCAAAGAACATGAAACCTGTTAAAAAGATAAAAAAAAATACAGTCTCATTTTCAAAAGATTCTGTTAATCTTTTTTTCCATATTCTCACCCAATGTAATTTAAACTGCACCCATTGCTATATCAACAAAAAACAGCACGGGACAACGACCCTCCCCTTTGCAACCATAAAATCATGGCTGCAGATTTTTTCATCAAAAGAAAAAAATCAGAATATTATTTTTCTAGGGGGAGAGCCCACCCTCCATCCTGCTCTTGCAAAGGCTGTGGAAACTGCCAAAGCCCTTGGGTATAATTCTGTAACCGTCGATACCAACGGATATCTGTTTAATAATTTTCTCGCAAAAACATCCCCCGACACCCTCGATTATTTAAGTTTCAGCCTGGACGGAGCTTCAAAAAAGACCAATGACATGATCCGGGGAAAGGGGTGTTACGACAGATGTATAAAAGGAATAAAAAAAGCGGTTAAACAAGGATTCTGCACAAGCCTTATCTATACAGTGAGCAGTTTGAACATAGATGAGCTTGAACAGATGGGGCCCCTTTTAAATGATTTAGGGGTTAACAGATTTTTTATTCAGGTCCTCGGCATAAGGGGGGAGTCTGCAAAAGATAAGAATGCAAAAACAGGGGAAAAGATCCTCCAGGTTCAAAGATCCAGGTGGCTTGACATAATACCGGAAACAGCCAGGAATATTGCATCCAGCGGGATATCCGTAACCTACCCAAAGGTTTACTTAAACAAAGGGGAGACCTTTGAATGCGCAGGGAATGTTGCGGAAAACTATTTTATATTTCCCAATGGCCGGGTATACAGATGCCCTTTGTGTGAAGATTTTCCCATGCATAGTATGGTTATAAAAGAAAATTACCTGGAACAAACAGGTAATATAAACGAAAGTCATCTTTTCGGATTAAATATACCCGAGGGATGCGTTATGAACAAGCTTATTCAACCGGAAAACCTGATCTATAAAAAAGACGGAACTCCCGAGTATAAAATCGCCTGCTGCATGTTAAAAGAAGAAATTTCGTAACACGTATGAGGGGGGGGGGCCTTGTGGTTACCCCTATTGAAGGGTGTCGGTTATTTATACACATTTCCACGCCATCCAATTCGGTAAATCAAGACAGAAAGATCTTCGGGTTCAAATTTAATAATTATTCGTAAATTGCCCTGGCGTATTCGATAAAATGCCTTCCATTCCCCTTTCATTTTCCGAATATTAATGTTTGTGTTTTCTAAGGATATCACTTTTTCAATGGCTTTTCGAATTATAGGATCAATAGATTCAAGTGCTGTTTTTTCTAAAAATTTAAAAGCTTGACTAGTATATTTCAGCTTCCAGTTCATAACTGTATTTTCCGTTCATACACAATTTTTTCAGAGCGTGGAACACTTCCAAACATCTCTTCAAGCTCGGATTGCTCTTCAACATCGATTTCTCGGATACTGAATTCTTTTAATGTCTCAAGCATTGTTTCTTTAATCAAAGCCTGTAACTCCCGGATTGATAAATCAGATATTTTTGTCATAACATTCATATTATTACCTATAATTCCTTATGCTTGTAACACGAGTAGGGGCAACCCTTGTGGTTGCCCCAAATAAGGGCGACCACAAGGGTCGCCCCTACACATAAAAAAAACATAATGTTACGCTGGAGAATGGCATGATGGAGCATGACACGCCGGTGAATGGCACGCTGGCGAATGACACGCTGGAGCATGGCATGCAGGGGCATGACATGACGGAGCATGGCAACTTGCAGCTGAAGAAACTTTTTTTTCAACTTTTTTTGTCTTAAGCATTTTTTCACCTCCTTTTTTTCCTATAATTTTAAGCCATTAAATAATCAGTATAAAGACTGAAGATTTAACGGCTGAAAGAAATCAGAGTTAAAATGTAACTATTTGGCTATGCTGGTTACAAGTACACTTCAGGTTTAATCAGATTACACCTGAAGTAATCTTAAATCAGACAAGCCTGTCATGGCCTCCTCACACTCTTTAACAAAAACATTCCTCTCCATATCAGATCCGTAAACAGGATAGAGCGTGGAAACAATCTCTTTTAATCTGGCAGATCCATCACACAAACCAAGAAAATCTTTCCCAAAGTCGTTAATTTCAGTCACCTCAAGTTCATTATCTTCAAAACGAAAAATAAGGGATACAGATTCAGCAGCATATTGATTATTAAATATCCCCATATTTAAATCTTCAATTATCTCCCGAATATTATACTCAAAATCTGATATGATTACATTTTCCCTCAACATGGGCATTATCTCTTTTGAAGGGGGGAGATCTGTATAACAGAGTTGTTTTGTATGGGAAAACTTACCCGCCTTAAGGGAGACTGTTTCATACTTTACCATTTCCTGGAAATGGCTCCATTTTTTTATACCACTCCCTTTGAAAGTCTGATCCGCAAACTCTGAAAAATTTCTAAAGCAATCACCATGGGTCAGGTGCGGCCTCCCCTGTAAATGATTACTCCCCATCCAGTTAAAAAATTTGATGAAAAGATCACTTGCAGACTCTTTTAACGCAATTGTGAGTAATAAAAAAGACTTGGGGTACAGATTAATAATCAAAGGGAAATAGCTTGCAATAATATTAAGTTCTTCAAGAGAGCGCCCAGGGCAGGCAAGATTATAAAAACTGCTGAAAAGAGACGGATCTGAATTTATTATTTTATCGTCTAAAGCAAGACGGCTCCCATTATCAAATTCAAGCCCCAGAGAAAAATAGGTATCAACCCCGCGGACAAGTTTATCCTTATAAAATTTATGGAGATCTGTTCCTGGAAGAACCGTGGGCATTTGTACCAGAGGATTACTGTTTCCCTGAACCCCTGTTCTTAAAGCAAGGAGCATTGTGGCATCAATATCTTCTTTTTCTTCATTGGGAAAACCTATAATAAAACTTAAGGTGGGGACAATACCCTGCTTTGTGGTCTCTTTTACACGCTCATAAAGGATATCTTCATCAATCTTCTTTCGAATAAATGCCAGAGTCTTTTTTGAACCCGAATCTATTCCATAGCACATCGATTCACACCCTGCCTCACGCATTCTGCGTAAAAGGGGGGGATCAACAGTATCGAGCCTGGAAATACAGTACCATGGGAGATGATTCAGCTTTTCTTCTATTACCAAAGTGCAAAAATCTTCAACAAATTTTTTTTTAGCAGTAAATTGATCATAGGCCAGCAAAAAACATTGGGCATTGTAATTTTCATGGAGGTGCCGCATCTCTTTTACCAGACGATTAATACTGAAGGTTCTTGTCTTCTGCTGCCACATTACAGATTCAGAACAGTAAATACATCTGTGGGGGCAGCCCCTTCCAACTTCAAGGATTGCAATACTCCTGGGGAGCCCGCATAGCCCGCTATATTCCGAAAACGGCCGAACAAAACTATAATCCGCCATGGGAAGATCATCAAGCACTTCTATCAGTTTGCGATCTTTATTCTGTATAATTTTGCCATGGGACCTGTATGTAACCCCTGCCACACCTGCTTCATCCAATCCGTTTTCATAGGCTGTTACCAACTCCTGAAAGGTTATTTCCCCCTCCCCTTTTACAACAGCATCTATAAAAGGAAAACCGGCAAGGGTCTCTTGGGCAACAAAGGAGGCATTGTGTCCGCCAATAACTATTTTTGTTTCAGGACTCTCTTTTTTTATTTTTTCGGCAATCCTTATTACCCCGGGATAGGTTGTACACTGCGCGGAAAACCCCACAAGATCGGGATTCTCCCCAAGGACTATTTTTGCACAATCATCATAAATAGTCCTGCTCATCTTTATTTTTTTATTCCTTATGGCCAGGACAAAATCATGGATAATGATATCACGGTTCGGATTTTTGGCCATGGTGGCAATGTTAATCAGCCCCAAAGGGGGTAAATTATACATGGAATCCAGGTAAAAAGGGGGGAAAACAAGGACAATTTTCATATAGAGTATCCAATTGCAAATCGCAGCATTTAAAAAACAGCCCGGTTTCAGTAAAAAAATAGAGTCACAAAAGCCTGTTTTTATCCATCCTTTACTCATATGAAACCCTGCTGCAGTTTGTCAAGGTAATAATATAATAATGATCCCTGTGCCTCTTCTATATCTTTCTTCTTGCCTGCCATTGACAAGGTTAACAGGTGTAATTATTATTTAAGTAACTTTTTAAAAATCTGCATTAACATGAAATGCTCACACAGGAGATAATGGTAAATGGAAAACAAAAAAGAAACTCATGAGTTTAAAACAGAAATTCAACAATTATTAAAACTTATTATAAATTCCATGTATTCCAACCAGGAAATTTTTCTAAGGGAATTGGTTTCAAACTCTTCAGACGCGATAGACAAATTACGTTTCAAGGCTCAGACAGACTCTAAGATCCTCGGAGATGACTCCCAGTTTAAAATTAAAATCGTTCCTGACGGGATAAAACAGACCCTGGAAATTTCAGATAACGGCATAGGAATGACCCATGATGAAGTCATGGAAAACATTGGAACCATTGCAAAAAGCGGGACTGCCGCTTTTTTGGAAGCCCTTGAGGCTTCAAAAAATCAGGACACCCTGACTCCTGAACTGATAGGTAAGTTCGGCATAGGTTTTTACAGCGGATTTATAGTCGCAGATAAAATAACTCTCATCACAAAGACAGCAGAATCAGATACAGGGGTAAAGTGGGCATCCCATGGTGACGGCTCATATTCCATTGAAGAGGTTCCAAAAGATACAAGAGGTACGACCATAATCCTTGATCTGAAAAAAAAGGAAAAAGATGGTCAGGATTTTACAGATGAATGGACAATTCGTCAGATTATAAAGAAACATTCAGATTTCGTTAGATATCCCATTGCCATGGATGTGGAAAAGGATGAGCCATTACCTAAAGAAGAGCAGCTTCTGGATAAAGATGGTAAACCCGCCGGAGAAACAACAAAAAAAGTAATCCGGGAAGAGACCCTTAATTCAATGAAGGCTATCTGGCTTAAAAACAAAACCGAAATCACAGATGAAGAATATGAAGAATTTTATAAGCATATAAGCCATGACTGGAATTCTCCAGCCGAGCGCCTCCATTTAAAACTTGAAGGTACAATAGAATACAGTGCGCTTTTATATATTCCATCAAACGCCCCGCTGGATATGTATTATCCCGATGCAAAACACGGGATGCACCTGTATTGCCGCAGGGTCTTTATAATGGACGACTGTAAAGAGCTGATGCCTGAATACCTTAAATTTGTAAAAGGGGTTGTTGATTGTCCTGATCTGGATCTTAATGTGAGCCGTGAAATACTGCAGCAAAACAGCCTTATCAGAAACATAAGAAGAAATCTTGTGAAAAAGATTTTTGATCTTTTAAATTCAATGGAAAAAGAGGCATACGATAAATTTTACAATGACTTTGGCCAGGTTCTAAAGATCGGTATCCATTCAGATTTTGAAAATAAGACTAAAATCGCAGAACTGGCAAGATACAAAACAACCAAATCAGACGGAAAACTGATCTCCTTAAAAGAATATGTGGAAAATATGCAGGAAGGTCAGGAAGAAATCTATTACATTACAGGGGAAAACCTCACCGCATTGATGAACAGTCCCCATCTGGAGCTTTTAAAAGAGAAAGATTTTGAAGTGTTGCTGATGACCGACCCGATTGATGAATGGGTTGTTCAGGCTCTTACTGAGTATGACGGGAAAAAAATAAAAAGCGCAGAAAAAGGAGATCTTGAGTTAGACAAAATTGATGACGCTAAAAAAGATGAATATACATCTTTGTTCAATTTTATAAAAATAACGCTGCAGGATAATATCAAGGAAGTTAAGCCTTCCACCCGCTTAAAAGAATCTGTATCCTGCCTTTCCGGTGATACTCAAGACATGAGTGCATATATGGAAAAAATCGTCAAAGCCACCGGACAAAAATCACCGGAGATAAAAAGAGTACTTGAGATAAACATGAATCATCCCCTGATGGAAAAAATGAAGACCCTTTTTGAAAAAGATCCTGGAGATCCTGTATTAAAGGATTACAGCGGACTTTTATTCGATATAGCTCTGATAAGTGAAGGGAACAAGGTGTTAAACCCCGCAAAATTTTCCCAAGCCGTGGGTGATCTTATGGCAGGCTCCTTAAACGTATAGAAGAGATAGTAAAGAAGAATATGATAGTAACCAAACGAAAAAAACAATTTTAGTTTGGTTAATATCATATTTCAAATTCTGTTTTATAAATTTTCTTAACCTTGTCAAGATCTGCTAAATTTCCAATTACAGTGAGTCGGTCGTTATTCTGCAAAATGGTATTCCCCTTTGGAAAAATAGTCTCCCTTTTTCGATGTACCACAGCAACAAGGCACCCCTCGGGAAAATCTAGATCTTTAATTCGAGAACCTATCATAACGCCGCTTGGCAGGCAATTGCGCACAAAAAATGTTACAAATAATTTATCAGCCATGAATATTTTTTTGATTTTATCTTCATTTTCTGCACTGAGCCAGAGAGTATAAAAATTTTCCGAATCTACCCTCTCTGCAAGCTGGGCAAGAATGCGAAGATGCTGGGTTGGATTATCCTCAGGACTGACAAGAAAAAATATTCCACTGACCCTGGCAACATCTTCCTGGAAATCCTTCAAGGGATTATTAAAAAGTATAACGATCTTTTTTTTAGCCCTCACGAGCACCATCTCTGCCTGAAGAATACCCTCCGCCCTGAAGTGGGGAAGAGCCATCCCATGGGTTACAGGGGTAGCTCCGATTCTTGTTCCCTCAAGAAACTGCTTGCTTATTTTTTCTTTATCCATCCCTGTAACCCTGGATAAATGTACTGCTGCACGGAGCACAATATCTTCAAATTTCGTGTCACGGTCAATATCCATAACATGACTTCGTGCTATAATTTCATCAAAGGGATCATCTTCACGGAGACCTTTTTCTTTTAAAATACCCCTTAACTCACGATCAAGACCCTCATAACGAAATCGGCCAAGACGTTCAAAAACATGATATATTGCACCATTTCTGGTCACTTTTCTCCTTACATAATAAAAATACCAGCAACCCCCAACTATTATTAAAATAAGAGAAAATAATATTGTTACCGACCCCATTGCAACAATAAAAATAAACTGACAAATAATACCGAATATCTGCATCCATGGATAAAAAGGAGACCTGTAGCCAGGGTCATAAGATTCTATTCTACTTTCACGCATGACAATGACCGCCAGGGAAATAAAAGCAAATATCAGCAGCTGAAAAGCACTGGCCAGTTTTGCTATTTTTACAGGATCAAGAAATAACAGAATCATAACAATCGCGCAGACTGTTATGCTTAAGGAGAGATGGGGCGTACCATATCTGCTGAGTTTATCAAAACGGGGGGATAAAATTTTATCCCTTCCCATGGCAAGGGGATAACGGGATGCACTCATTATTCCAGCATTTGCAACAGAAGTAAAAGCAAGAAGGGCTGCCACAGACACAATAATCAGGCCATAATCACCAAAAAATGTTTTTGCTGAGGCCGCAACTGGAGTAAAATTTCCTGCAAGCTCTCCCGGGGGCAGAGTCCCCACCATAACAAAGGTACCAAGTCCGTATATCATAAAAGCAGTTGATATTGAAAGAATAACCCCTGCAGGAAGGTTCTTTTCTGGATTCTCGACTTCTTCAGACAGACTGGCTATATTTGTAATTCCCACATAACTTATACAGACCAGCCCTGCGGTGGAAAGAATTGATGAATATCCTGCGTTAAAAAAACCCTGAAAATTTATCGGCTCAATATTCGGTATACCCACCGCCACAAAGAATATAAGTATTATTATGAGGGAAAAGACCATTACAACCTGCAATTTTCCGCTTTTGTGGGTACCAAAAAAATTCAAAACTCCAAGGGCAAGAGCAAGAAATATTGCAATGGGTTTTATGGATAAATCGGGAAAACAGAGTGCCAGGTAAGCCCCCATCCCCACAAGAGCAAAAGATACTTTTAAAATAAGTGCCAGCCATGTCCCCAGACCCCCTATTGTTCCAAAAAGTGGGCCAAGAGTCCTGTCCAGAAAATAATAAACACCCCCGGCCCTTGGCATTGCAGTGGCAAGCTCTATGATGCTGAACATGGCAGGGACTATTGGAATGACTGCTAAAAGATATGCAAGAACAATGGCCGGACCAGCTTCAAGGGCAGCAAGTCCGGGAAGAAGGAAAAAACCTGCACTCAATGTGGTACCTGTTGCTATGGCATAGACATCACGAAGTTTAAGGACTTTCTTGAGCTTTGTCTGCGAATTAAGCATGTCAGGCATAATTTTTCAAGGCACCCCATTTACAAAAATCGATAAACAGATTAAATGTTTCAAGGATTATTTCCTAAGGATTCGCTCATCAATGTTTAAGCCGAACATATTTATCATACGTTAGAGCATAATCTTCTTGTAAAATTTCATTTTTTTTGGTATGCTTGGTTAGTCAGGCGTCTGTGCGAAATTTTTAAATTTTATAGACCATCTCACAAATAATTTCATTGGATTATCGGTCGTCGGAGTATTAAAATACGCCTTCCTCCCTCTGGGCTTGTGACAAATTTTAACATCGGGTTATTATCTTACAATCCATATAGAGGGATATAGAGGGGGGTGCCTGTAAAATTACCTGACAACTATAATTCAGAAAAATTATACCCCTGAACCCCTGCAATAAAACGGAGGAATATTTAATTTATGTCTGAAAAGAATCCAGAATGCCCACTGTATAATCCATTAAACTGCAAGGAATACCATAATCCCAATCTTTGTGCTTTTGTAAGAAAAGATAAGATATGTTTAAAAAAAAAAAAAAAAAAACAAAAACCTA
>Ga0190313_1000734_pt1 | contig 18774 bp, 18 predicted proteins | sample 4870071011_MG_FD_169989 | JGI IMG/M metagenome (GOLD analysis project Ga0190313, IMG submission 169989) | Hydrothermal vent sediment bacterial communities from Southern Trench, Guaymas Basin, Mexico - 4870-07-10-11_MG | ecosystem: Environmental > Aquatic > Marine > Hydrothermal vents > Sediment ...
GAGGAGAGAGGTGGTGGCGATGGTGGTCGGCGTGGTCTGGGAGACCGTCGGCTTCACTGTGGCTGACGTCGCGCTCTTCGGGCCAGCCATGGCCGCCATAACGCTCCTCACGATAGTCGACGCCGTCTTCATCCCCGTGGCCATCCCGGTCGTGGTAGCCGTGAGGAGGGGCCTGAGGGCTAGGTGGCTGACCTAGGGGGGGCTCGATGGAGCTGGGGCTGGGCAAGGTCGAGAGGGGCGTGCTAGAGCGAATGGTCCTGAGGCACATGCCGCTAGCCGCCAGGCCGAGCCTCGACGGAGCCTCGCTGGAGCTAAGCGGGGAGGTCGTAGTGGCCCACAACCCGGCGGTGGGCGTCCCCCTCGAGTGCCTGGGCTTCTTCGCCTTCCACTACGCTGCGTGCAACGTAGCCGTCAAGTTCGCCAGGCCGGAGCTAGCGGTCTGCGGCATATACATGCCGCCGGGCTCTACTGCTGACGACCTTGAGACCGTGGCTCGGGAGTTCGGGCGCGAGGCGGGGGCGTACGGCGTTAGGGTGGTGGCGGGGCACACTGGGGTGTACGAGGGCCTAACGCTCCCGCTGGTCTCCGTCACCGTCATGGGGAGGCGCGTCAGGAGGCCGGAGGCGCCGGAGCCTGGCGACTATGTCCTAGTCGTCGGAGAGGTCGGCGCTGAGGCCGTGTGGCTGGCCTCGCTGGCCAGCGGGCGCGAGCCGCCCCTCAGCTGGCGAGAGCTGACATGCCTGCCCGCGGCCCTGAGGCTCTCCGAGGTGCGCGGGGTCAAGCTCATGCATGACGTCTCAGAGGGGGGGCTCCTCGGGGCGTTGCTTGAGGTCATGAGCGAGGTGGGGCTCGGGGCCGAGCTGGCCTCGGCCAGGGTGCCCCTCTGCGACGGCGTCGAGGGGCTAGGCGTCGACCCCCTCATCGCCCCCAGCTACGGGGCAATGGTCGTCGTGGCGAGCGAGGAGGGGCTGAGCGGCGTCGAGGGCGCTCTCGAGAGCTTGGGCGTGCGCTACTCCGTCGCGGGGCGGCTAACGGCCGAAGGGGGGCTACGCGTCGACGGCAGGCTCGTGGAGGGCGTCGAGAGGACGAAGCTCGACGAGCTGTACGGCAGGCTCACGTCAGCTGACCCCGTGCTAGCGTCGGTCGAGTGCGCGCTGAGGGAGCTCGAGCGGATCCCAGGCGCTGAGGCGCTGATCCCGCAGGTCGGCATGAACTTAGTGTACGCCAAGGAGGGCGCAACGTCACTTGACGACGTAGCCGGGCTCAGCGGCAGGGTTGTGGTGAGCGTGGGCAGGCCCAAGGTGTGCGGGAGGGTCATGTACGGCGGCTCCAGGTACCTGGCGTCGCTGCTGCTAGAGGTGATGAAGATCGACCCCTCGAGGAGGGCGTGCGTCAACATCAGGGCCTCAGAGGAGGTGCTGAGGGCCGTCGAGGCGCTCGGCCTCTCGCTGCGCACGGTGCCCCCCGTTAGGGCTGGGGGGCTGTGCCCCATAGCCGTTGCTATCAGTGGCGACAGGGTCGCGTACGACGCCTACTACCACCCCGGGGCTCACGGCGTCGAGCCGTCGCTCGTGATAGTGGGGGAGAGCCCCCGCGAGCTTGTCAGAGTCCTGGCGGAGGTGGCTAGGCTTGTCGCGAGAGGTCATTGAGGCGTTCGACAGTGTGGCCGACGGCTACGACCAGTGGTACGAGGAGCCGCTAGGACGCTACGTGCTGAGGGCCGAGCTCAAGGCCCTGGGGGAGCTCCTGCCCAGCGCGGGAGTAGGGGCTGACGTCGGCGGCGGGACTGGGGTGTTCACCGCCGGCCTGCGCTCTGGCGACAGGGTAGTGCTGTGCCTTGACCCAGCCCTCAGGATGCTTGAGAGGGCTAGGCTGAGGGGGGTGGACGTCGTTGCTGGCATAGCCGAGCTGCCCCCGCTTAGGGAGGGATCGCTGGACTTCGCCTACATGGTGGCAGCCCTAGAGTTCGTCAGGGACCCACTGCGCGCCCTGACGGGGATCCGCGGGGCGCTAAAGCCCCTGGCCCCCCTCGTACTCATGATAATAAACAGGGACAGCCCCTGGGGGCAGAGCTACATGGAGGCGGGGGAGCGTGGGGACCCCATATTCAGGCACGCCAGGTTCTACACCCTAGGTGAGGCCTTAAGCCTGCTCAGGAGGGCTGGCTTTGATGTGGACAGGGTCGTGGGAGCGCTGCCCGACCCACCAGCGGTGATCCCGAGAGGCGAGCCCAGGCTCCTCGCGCCCGAGACAGCCCCGAGCTGCGGGGTCTTCTTCGTGAGAGCTATCGTGAGGGCTGCCTCACAGGCCTAGAGCCACCGAGATGGCCAGTGCCAGCAGGCCCAGCAGAGAAGGCAGGGGCATCGCGGGCACGGCCCTCCTGCCGCTCACTAGGATTCTGAGAGTTAGGTAAGCCCCAGCGGCCACGCCAGCGCTGGTGGCTAGGCTCCTCAGCAGCGATGGGTATGGGCTCAGGTAAGAAGCCGTTATCACCATCGCGTAAAATATTATGTCACCTAAGCCCACCCTGAAGCCGAGAAGGGGGACAGTCATGCCCCTCAGGAGGAAGACGCGCGGCCTGCCAGCAGCGGCGCCCCCGCCCCCGCCAGCGAGTTCTCTCTCTAAGTCTATGAGGCCCTTCAGGGGGCCGCGGAGGACCGCGTACAGGTCATAGGCCGACACAGCCAGCGCTATCCCGACCACGCTCCACAGGGGCAGCAGGTTGGCGAATAGGGCGCCGATCGCTATGCCCAGCGCTAAGCCGACCGCTGCCTCATACGCCTCAGGGACCTCCCTGAGCGCGACGTAGATGGCTTGAGCGGCCGCTAGGGCCGACAGGGGCACGGTCACGAAGCCCAGCTCATCGTAGAGGCCCGCCACTAGCAGCACCGCCTCAGCGTAGAGCTCCGTGACCGCCGCGAAGGCCAGCGCCAGCGATAGGGTGAACGTCAGCTTCAGGGCCAGCACGAGCCTCCTCCTGACGAGCAGGTACACTATGGCAACGACCGGCGCGAACATGGCTGAGAAGACCGCTAGGTTGTAGGCGAGGGAAGACGGCCCCTCCTCCCTGGCGAACGGTACCTCGATGCCCTCTAGCACGCCTGAGGCCGCGAGTAGCTCGGATAGGGCGGAGCCCGCGAACGGCATCAGCAGTATCGGCAGCACGTGAGCGACGGATGGGCGCCTGCGCTCCGAGCTCATGGCCCACAAACTATTTCTGACGCGCAGTTATAAGTCCTGTCTCGGTGGAGGTCTTGTCGTCCGCCAAGAGGCCGGTCTTCGGCGGGAAGACGTACCACCTGATGGTGGGGGAGGGGGACGTCGCGCCTTACGTGCTGCTGCCGGGAGACCCGGAGCGAGTCCCCAAGATAGCTGAGCGCTGGGACGAGGCGGTGGAAGTCGCGAGGCACAGGGAGTACGTCACGTACACGGGCACCTACAGAGGGGCTCCTGTGTCGGCCGCGTCGACCGGCATAGGCGGCCCCTCAGCTGCGATAGCCGTTGAGGAGCTCGCGTCGGTTGGGGCGACCACGCTCATAAGGGTCGGCAGCACTGGCTCGATCCAGGAGGAGGTCAGGCTGGGCGACCTGATAATAGCGGCGGCGGCTGTGCGGCTGGACGGCACGTCGAGGCAGTACGTCATGCCTGAGTACCCGGCGGTAGCCAGCTATGAGGTGGTCATGGCGCTGGTGGAGGCCGCTGAGTGTCTGGGCGTCAAGTACCACGTCGGCTTAATCGCGTCCACCGACAGCTTCTACACGGGCCAGGGGAGGCCGGGGTTCTCGGGCTACTGGCAGTCGTGGATGGACAGCATAATACCAGACCTGAGGAGGGCTAGGGTCCTAAGCTTCGACATGGAGACGGCCACGATACTCACGCTAGCTCAGCTCTTCGGCCTCAGGGCTGGCTCAGTCTGTGCCGTGTTCGCAGACAGAGTGAGGGACCTGTTCGAGGTTCGGGGCGAGGAGGACGCCATCATGGTGGCGAACGAGGCTGTCAGGATACTGCATGAGTGGGACGAGCTTAAGCAGGAGATGGGCAAGAGGCACCTGCACCCCTCGCTGCTGAGAGGTTCGCCCTGACACAGTGTCCGATACGCTTTTATCTCGCGGCGCGAGCTTGGACTCAGCGTCCATGCTGTTCGAAGAGCTCTGCTTACTCTGCGAGAGGCTGGAGGGCACGAGCGGAAAGAACGCCATGGTGGCGCTCGTCTCAGACTTCATAAGGAGGCTCGACAGCGATGAGCTCGAGCCAGCCGTGAGGTTCATCATCGGCGAGGTGCTGCCCCCGTGGAGCGGGAGGGAGCTGGGGGTTGGGCATAAGACGGTCTACAGGGTGGTGTCCGACTTGGTCGGGGCGAGTGGGGACGAGTGGCTGAGGCTCTTCAATGCCTGTGGGGACTTCGGCACGACCGTTCAGGCGCTCTTCGAGAGGCGCAGGAAGGCCCAGCGGCTCGTGACTAGGAGGCTCACCATAAGGGAGGTCTACGAGAGGCTGCTCAGGGTGTGCAATGCCAGCGGCGAGGGCTCCAGGAGGAGGAAGGAGAGGCTAGTGGCGTCGCTCTTCTCCGACGCGAGCCCCCTAGAGGCCAAGTACCTAGCTAAGGTAATCTTGGGGGAGAGGAGGCACGGCTTCGGCGAGGCGCTGATGGAGGAGGCCATAGCCAAGGCCTTCGGGGTGCCGCTGAGGCTGGTTCACAGGGTCAGCATGCTGACCAGCGACATAGGGCTCACAGCTAGGATCGCCCGCATGGGCAGGCGGGCTCTAGAGGAGCAGGGCATAGTGCTCTTTCACCCGGTGAAGCCCATGCTGGCCGAGAGGGCCAGCAGCCTCAGGGAGGCGATGCGCGAGGTCGGCGAGGCTATAATCGACTGGAAGCTCGACGGCGCGAGGGTTCAGGTTCACAAGAGGGGGAGGATGGTGAGGGTGTTCAGCAGGAGGCTGAGCGACGTGACTCGGAGCCTCCCCGAGGTGGTGGAAGCCGTGCTAGGGGGCTTGTCAGCTGAGGAAGCCGTGGTCGAGGGCGAGGTGGTGGCCGTAGGCGGGGACGGCAGGCCGATGCCGTTCCAGTACCTCATGAGGCGGTTCAGGAGGGTGCATGGGGTGAGGGAGTCTAGGGAGGACGTGCCGCTCAAGCTGTACCTCTTCGATGCGCTCTACCTGGACGGAGAGCTACTGATAGACAGACCCCTCGAGGAGAGGAGGGAGCTCCTCGCCAGTCGTGCTGACGAGGAGCTCATAGTCGAGAGCATCAGAACCTCCGACCTGCGCGAGGCCGAGGGCTTCTTCAAGAGGGCCATCGAGGAGGGTCACGAGGGGGTCGTGGTCAAGGACCCGAGGGCCCCGTACACGCCGGGCGTCAGGGGGAGGAAGTGGCTCAAGGTCAAGGCGGCGCCGCGCACCCTAGACCTAGTGATAGTGGCTGCTGAGTACGGGCACGGGTACAGGTACAAGTACCTGAGCGACTACCACCTGGCCGCCTACGACCCGGAGACGGACAGGTTCCTCGTCGTCGGGAAGTGCTTCACGGGGCTCACCGACGACGAGCTTGTGATGATGACGAGGCGGTTGAAGGAGCTAGCGGTGAGGCAGGTCGGCAGGGTCGTCTATGTGGTGCCGAGGGTCGTGGTTGAGGTGGGGTTCGCCGAGATTCAGGAGAGCCCCCACTATCCCAGTGGCTTCGCGCTCCGCTTCCCCAGGATACTGAGGATACGCGAGGACAAGTCGCCGCAGGACGCGGACACGATAGAGACCGTGAGGAGGCTATTTGAGGAGCAGCGGGCTAGGCAACGCATATCTAGCGGTGGAGGCCACTAACTAGCGTGGCCGGGCTAGCGCGGGAGAGAGTCTCTGAGGTCGTCGACGGGTTCAATGAGAGGTTCCCCTGGAAGCACCTGTTCTACCTGAGCTACGAGCCCGCCACGAGCGAGCTCTCGGTGCTCACGCTCAGGGGCGAGGTGCCAGTTAGATACAGCTACCTGGAGCTGCACGGCATCAGGTACGTGGTGTGCCACTTGAGCGCCGCCGACCTGCTGTGCAGCGAGACTGGGCGCATGCTAGTCCAGCCGCGCGGCGAGCTCGTGGGTCTCGTGGAGCACGTGGCCCCGCTGCTCAGGGCTAGCGGGTTCACTAGAGACGCCCTCGCCGTGTACTACGTGGCTAGGGGCGAGGGCGCCCTGCGCTACGTGGTGCTCGACGACGCGACGCTCGACACCCTCAGCCTGCCAGAAGTCCTACCGAGCGAGACCGTCGTAGCTAGCAACGGGGGCGGCGCCCTGTCGCACAGGGACTACGAGCTCGCTAGCGAGCTCGCCAGCAGGGGGCTCCTCGAGGACGAGTTCATCCCCTACCTCGCTAAGCTCGTCCTCGCTAGGGTGTACGGCGCGGAGCCCAGCCCCTGGCGCGGTGGAGCAGCGCGTCCCGCGCCTAGGGCGTCCTTCACGGTGAGCGTGGGCGGCGACGAGTACCTAGTCCTCTACGTCTCACTGCGTGGGCCCATCAGGGAGTACAACCTGGAGCACGGGCTCCTCGACCTCACGAGAACCCTCAGGAGGCTGAGGCTGCCTAGGGGAGTCCTGTTGCTCCTATACCTGGAGAGGGTGGTCGTCTCTGGAGCTCGGGCCCTCACACCCAGGTTCTTCTGGTTCCTGATCTCATACGACCGCGAGCGCGGGTCGATGGCGGTCCCGGGAGCTGTCTAGCTAGGTCAGCCATGCAGGTAGGGGGTCATCTCCTCCACCACGTCCTCGACGTGATCCCTCATGCGCTCGTCCGCCTCGACCCAGTAGGGCCACTCGTCCTTGATCATCCTCAACACCCTGAGGAGTATGAAGGTCGGCGGCTTGTCGTAGTAGGTTCTCTTTATGGCCTCCATCTCGCTCACGACGTCGCTGCCCCTCCTCACGACGACCCCCTCTAAGAGGACGTTGTTGCTCCTTATCCTGTCTAGGGCGGCTGCCGCCACCCTGCGCCCCCTGTCGGTCAGCGAGAAGGTCTTGACCACGCTCCCCCCCGAGTCGAGCGAGACGTACACCTTGACGAGCCCCTCGCTTATCAGCCGCTGGAGGGACTCCATCAGCTCCAGGCTGTAGGGGCCGCAGGGCCCGAACACGAACTTGAAGCCGAAGTAGTGGTACATGAAGCACATGAACTGGAGCCTCAGAACGCCCTTTATGGGCCTGTAGTTGTCCAGGGCGAGCAGCACGAGCAGCAGCTCCTCCTTGGTGGGGCGGACGTACCGGATGGGCATGCAGCCACCCCTCAGGCTCGCGCTCACTCTATAACTACGATGTCGCATCTCCTCTTCTTAACTCTGAGGGCTAGCGCGACTGAGAGGGCGGCGGCAGCCAGCAGGGCCGCTAGCGCGGCGCCTAGCCGCATCGGCTCTGGGCACACCGTGAGCTCGACGTACGTGTCCCTGGAGACGGCCACGACCTTTCTGCACGTGCCGCCCAGGGCCTCCACTACGACTAGGTAAGTCCCCCGCGGGACGTGCAGGAACGCGGCAGTGCCGCTGTCGTCAGTCGAGGACGCACCGACCTCGACACCGCTGCCGTTCACCAACAACCTCACCGTGGCGTTCCTGACGGGCGCTCCCAGCGCATCCCTCACTCTGACGGCCAACCTAAACGTGCTGACGACTACTGAGTATTTGCCAGGCTTCGCTAGGGGGAGGGGGGCGTCGAGAACCGTGAGACCCCCCACCGACGCCCTGAGCCTGCACTCCTCTGAGAGGGGGACCGACAGGAACCTGACCGCGCCTGCATCGTCAGTGGTGCCCTCAGCTATAACGCCAGTCCCGCTGATGTAGAGCTCGACGTGGGCCCCCCGCACCCTCCTCCCCCTCTCGTCACAGACGACGATCGTCACTGAGCCGACCCTGCACTCCACCGTGAGGGTGGTCTTGCCGCTCAGCCTTAGCGTGCGCCTGGCGACCTCAACGCCTAGCAGGGTCACCCTTATGGTGTAGTTGCAGTCGAGGAGCACGCGCTCGAACGTCGCCATCCCACTAGCGTCGCTTACGGCCTCCACGAGTCTGTAGGTCGCGTACGAGAATAGGCTCACGCGGGCTCGGGGGAGGGGGCGACCCTCACGGTCCACGAGCTTAACCCTCAGCTGGGCGATCCTCAGCCTGATGGTGGCCACGCTGGGGAAGCTCGTCAAGTTGACAGAGGACGTCAGGACTCCGCTCGCGAACACGTTCACGATGACGTAGGGCATCAAGCGGTAGTCGATGACGGCCGGGTTGGAGCGTGCGAGGGACGAGGAGTTGTCCGGCCACACGACCATTAGCGCCACGTCGCTCAGCTCCCTCCCCTCAGCGTCGACGGCCTTCACGGCAACGGGGGCCAGCTCGACCCGCAGCACCAGAGGTGGGCGCTCGGCCTTAGCCGCCACGACTCGCGGCGGGAGGGGCATGCCCAGGATGGGGTCGCGCCTCATCAGCTCCCCACCCTCGACGCCCACCACGGTCACGGAGTCGGGGAAGTTGACGAGTAGGGTGCCACTAGCACTAACTATAACCGACGAGCCCTCAACCCGGTAGTGCGCTTCGCCCAGCAGGATGGGAGTCGCATTGATCACGGCCACCAAGCTCGAGTCACCTACATTCACCAGCCTGGCCTCCCTGCTGTAGATCACGTACTCAGCCACCACGACGTCTCTCTCTCCAACGCTCGGGATCGCGAGCGAGGCTCTCCTCAGGCTCACTAAGTTCACAGCGCGGGCGCTCACGCGGGGTAGCTCGCCCACCAGGAGCGCTAGCCTCAGCACAATCCCCGCAGCTGCCTCGCCCTCCACAGCGACGACCTTAGACTCCCCGGGCTGGAGCACTACCTCGCCCAGGCACGCGCTGCGCCCCAAGCTCAGCTTGGCTATGAACGGCTCGCTCTCCCCTCGAGCGACCCTGACTAGGAGCCTCGTGAGGCCGGCCTCAGTCAGGTTGACGAACGCGTACTTGGGGGTCACGTAGCCCATAGGACCCTCGGGCCTCTGGGTTAGGTCAGCGCCCCCCGGCGCCTCCAAGCCGAGCAGGACGTAGGGCGAGACCTGGTCCAGGGTCAGGAATACGCACTCGGCCCCCGGCGGAATATTCAAGGCCAGCGCCCCCTCCTCCAGCCTCACGTGCCTAGTGATGGTGCCGTTGCCCAGCACGATGTCAACCCTCATGTACGCTAGGTCTGTGGGAGGCGCGCTCGCCGCTACCGTGAGAGCCCGAGCTAAGATCACCACTAGGACGGCTAGAGCGGCTAGCCAGTGGCGCATGCCCCTCTCAGAGGTCAGGCGCAACAATAACCTAGTTAAGGGGGAGGCTCACGGGTACTCAGAGGACATCGCAAGATATATTGGGGTACTTCTGGTGGATAAGGTGAGGCTGGCGGTGCTCCATGAGCTGGGCGCACTGGGTTGACAAGCTGGCGGACGAGGTGGCCTCCCTCGCCGAAGCGGGGCACGTTAGCGAGCCCATCGTGCTCAACGGCGGCCTCTCAGTCTCAGGCCTCCAACACGTGGGCAGGCTCCGCGGCGAGGTCGTGCTGGTCAGCGCCGTGAGGAGCAGGCTGGAGGAGGGGGGCTTCAGGACCAAGCAGACCTTAGTCCTATACACCATGGACCCCTGGAAGGGCAAGCCAACCCAGCTCAGGCAGTTCAGGGACCCCAGCGAGGCGAGGAGGTACGTCGGCTGGCCTCTGCGCTGCGTCCCAGACCCGCACGGCTGCTGTGAGAACTGGGTCGAGCACTACTGGCACGACTTCGGCGACTACCTCGACGAGTTCGCTAGCGACGTCCACGTGGTCACCACCGACGAGCTGTACTCTAGCGACGAGAGAATGGGCGAGTTCGTCAGGATGGCGATCGAGAGGAGGAGGGAGGTCATCTCGGTGCTCAATAAGTACAGGGGGAGGAGGCCGCTGCCAGAGTCCTGGATCCCCTTCGAGCCCGTGTGCGAGGAGTGTGGCAGGGTCGACAGCACTCGCTGCACGAGCGTCGACCTCAGGACCGGCTCCGTGACCTACGAGTGCGAGCACTGCGGCCACGTTGGCGAGGCGTCCCTGAGGGACGGCAAGCTCGCGTGGAGGCTGGAGTGGGTAGGCGTCTGGTACTCGCTCAACGTGGCCTTCGAGCCCTACGGGAAGGACCACGCAACCCCGGGCGGCTCTAGGGACAGCTGCAACGAGCTGGCCACGGCGGTGTTCGGCCTCAGGCCCCCTCTGGGCACGGCCTTCGAGTGGGTCGGCTACGTGAGCGGCGGCAGGGACCTCGGCGACATGGGCTCGAGCGACTTCATAGGCTTCACCCCCAGGGAGTGGGTCGAGGTGGCTGAGCCTGAAGTCCTCAGGTTCCTCTACCTGGTGAGCAAGCCGATGAAGCGCATAGCGCTGAGCCTTGAGGGCGTGCCCCGCTACACCGACCAGTTCGACAGGGCTGAGAGGGTCTACTACGGCTTAGAGGAAGTCAAGGACGCGGTGCTGAGGGGGCTGCTGAAGAGGAGTTATGAGCTGTCGCTGCTGCGGCCGCCTCCAAGGGAGGCGCCATTCCAGCTCTCTTACATGCACGCTGTCGCGCTGGTCCAGACCATACCCGAGGGCGCTGACGCCCTGGAGGAGGCTGTGAGGAGGCTCAGGATGACTGGCAGGCTTAAGGGCGATCTCGACGACTTCAGCGCGGCTAGGGTTGAGAGGAGGCTCAGGCTAGCCAGGGCGTGGCTCGACAAGTACGCACCAGAGCACTACAGGATATCGGTCCTCGAGGAACTGAGGCCTGAGCTGGTGAGGGGGGCGGTGAGCGAGCCTGAGCGCATCGCTGAGCTGCTGAGGGCGCTGCGCACTAACCTAAGCACCGCTGAGTGGACGGACGATGGGATAAAGCGGGCAATGCTGGGGGTCCCGAAGAGGGGGGGTAGGGAGGAGAGGGAGTTCTTCAGGGCGCTGTACCTGGCGTTCTTTGGCAGGCCTCAGGGACCAAGGATAGCACCGTACTTCTCGATGCTCGACAGGAGCTTCGTGCTTAGGCGAGTCGAGGAGACGATTAGGGCCCTAGAGGGGCGGGGTTATGAGTAGGTGGCTCGTGCTGTTCGTGGTGACCCCAGCGGCGCTCCTCGCACTGGCCGCTATAGTCACCGACTACTTCAGCGCGCACCCCAGAGTGGCGCAGGGGCCCGTGGTGGCCATGATAGCTAGTGCTACGGCGGCTGCGGTGGCGGTGATCGGCTACAAGGCCATGGTTGAGGAGGAGTGGGAGGGGGGTCTGGCGTACAGGCTGGGGCAGGGGCTGTGCCTGGGCTACTTCATAGTGAGCGTGCTATTCCTCGCCCTCATAGTCATGGCGTACCTGCTCAGGGGGGGCTAGGCTCAGGGCCCGCCCCCGAGCGTCTTGCGGTAGGAGAGAAGCTCGCTCTCGGCCTCCTCTAGCCTCCTCTTGAGCTCCTCGTTCTCGCTCTCGAGCTCAGAGACCCTCTTCTTGAGGTACTCTAGCTCCCTGAGCTTGGCCTCGATGTCCCTCTCGCGGGACTCCAGCTCTAACCGCTTGGCCTCTAGCCTGTCCCTCAGCTCGATTAGAGCGGACTCCTTGACGGCCAGCGTCCTCTGGTAGCCCACGAGCTCCTTCTCCTTCTCGAGGAGCCTCTTCTCCCACTCCAGCAGCCTTCTCTCCTCCTCGTACAGCCTCTCCTTGAGCGGCTCAAGCTCCCTCCTCAGCCTCTCCTCTCTATCCTTCACGGCTGCCTCTAGTCTGGCTAGCTCCTTCTTGCGCTCACTTATCGCGCTCTCAAGCCTCTCCAACTCGTGCTTAAGCTTAGCCAGGCTCTCCTCGCGCCTCCTGACCTCCTCCTCTAGCTTCCTGAGCCTCTCCTCGCGCTCACTGAGCTCCTTATGCCTCCTCACGTAGTCCTCCTCCCTCATTCTGAGGGAGCGCTCCCACTCCTCCAGCTTGCTCTCGCGCTCGCTAAGCTCCTTCTCCTTCGCGGCCAGTTGGGTGTTCAGCAGGCGCAGCCTCTCAGACTCCTGCTGGAGCTTGCTCCTAAGCTCCTTGAGGGCGAGCTCCCTCTCCGCTATCGCCCTCTCACGCTCGCTGAGCCGCTTGGCCCTCTCCTCGATCTCATGAACCAACTCCCTCAGCTGCTCCGCCCTCTCCTCGAGCCTGCGCCTCTGCTCGGTGACTTCCGCCTCAAGTTGAGCGAGGCCCTCGACCCTCTCACGGAGGACGGCCTCGAGCTCGGTAAGCGACCTCTCCCTCTGGGCCACCCTGGACTCTCTCTCGGCTAGCTCCCTCTCCTTGCTCTCTAACTCGCTAAGCCTCTCCTTGATCCACGAGCTTAACTCCCCCCTCCTCCTCTCCAGCTCCTCAACGTCTATCCTGAGCTGCTCTAATGACCTCTCGAGCTCAGCTCTCTTCCTCTCAACCTCGGCCTTGAGAGCCTCAAGGAGCTTAGCGCGCTCGCTCTCGTACTCAGACTTCAGAGCGCTGATCTTGGCCTCAAGCTCCGCTAGCTCGCCCCTCTTCTGCTCGTACTCCTCCACCTTAGCCACGCACTCGCTGACCCTATTCAGCGCCTCCACGAGCTTGCTGTTGGCGGCCGCTAGCTCGTCTAAGACGTCGCGGTAGGAGAGGAGCCTCTCCATCAGCTCGCGAGTGCTCTCCATGACCTCGCCTAGCTTGGCCTCCTCCTCCCTGACCTGAGCCAGCCTCTCAGCGACGGCTCCACTTACGCTCTTTAGGTCAGCCTCGGCTCTCTCAATCCTCTTCCGCTCGGCCTCGATGAGCTCCAGGGCATCAGTCAGGACCTTCCTCTGCTCCTCGAGCTGAGCCCTCAAGCTCAGCTCAAAGCTTCTCATGCCCTCGAGGATGGCCGCCTGGAGATCCCCTATCATCTCGCTTAGCCTAGAGAATCTCTCCTCGACTGCGCTCCTGACTCCGTGCAGCTCCCTGATTAACTCCTCCTCCCTTCTCCCGCGGAACGGCATTCCAATTGACCTCGCAGCCGCGCCGTCGACACTCACTCTTATGGGGGATGATATTAATTAATAACTTTTTGGCGTATTCTTTGCAACTATTCCGCAGCTCAACTGCCTTCTTTTCGCTCAGCTACCTGGCCGCTTGCTCTAGACCCGGCTAGCGAGTTCACCCTAGCCGACAGGTCAGCCACCAAGAGCTCAAGTTCGTGAAGCTCAGACTTGACAACTGACAGCTCCTGGTCGAACTTGGCGGCTAGCTCTGTCAGCAGGAGTATGGTGTCCCTCTGCGAGGTTCTCAGCGACATAACCTCGCTCCTCAGCTCGTTGCACTCGCTGAAGACCGACGTCAAGCCCTCTGACAGCTTACCTCTGAGGAGGCATAGCTCGTCCAGCAGCCTGTTGTACTCCTCGGCTATCTCGTTGACAGTCTTGGACAGTCCCTCGAGGAACAGGTCGAATGATAGCTTGAGCTCCCTCGGCGTCCTCTCCGAGAAGTCGGCCATCTTCTTGATCAGGTCGTCGCTCCTCTCCTGGAAGCTCTCAACCGATTCGCTCATGAGCTCGCTCAGCCTGGCTATGTCCTCGCGGAGCTCCTCAACCCTGGCGGTCAGCAGCTCTACGGCAACTTTGAGTGAGGCCACTCCGGCTGAGAGCGACCTCACAGCGTTTATGAGGGCTACGGTCATGTCGGTCTCGCGAGGCTGCGCTGACATCAGCTACACCGGTTCAAGTTTAAATCCGCAGCACTTAATAATCTTTTTCCCTAAATGAGTCAACTGCTCCCTGAGCTCCAGCGCCCCTCCATCAGGTCCCTGTGGATGGCCTCCGCCACCCTCTTCCCCGACGCTATGGCTTCTATGACGGTCGCCGCGCCAGTCACCACGTCGCCAGCCGCGTAGACCCTTGGAATTGATGTCCTGCCCCACTCGTCAGTCACTATCGTGCCGTCCCTGCGCACCTTGAGCCTGGGGCACGTCCTCTGTATCAGTGGGTTCACCCTGGCGCCTATGGCTATCACCACGGTGTCCGCGTCGACTGCGAACTCGGAGCCTGGAATGGGAATGGGCCTCCTCCTGCCGCTCTCGTCAGGCTCGCCCAGCCTCATCCTGACGCACTTAACCTTCCTGACCCAGCCGTCCTTGTCGCCTATGAAGCCGATAGGCTGCGCCAGGAACACGAACTTGACGCCCTCCTCCTTGGCGTTCTCGACCTCCTCCCTCCTTGCGGGCATCTCGGCCTCCGTCCTCCTGTAGAGCACCACCACCTCCTCAGCGCCAAGCCTCAGCGCTACCCTCGCCGCGTCCATGGCGACGTTGCCGCCGCCTATGACAACGACGCGCCTCCCGACCTTGATCGGCGTGTCGTACTCCGGGAACTCGCAGGCCCTCATGAGGTTGACCCTTATGAGGAACTCGTTGGCGGAGTACACGCCGTTCAGGTTCTCGCCGGGGACTCCCAGGAACTTCGGTGTCCCGGCTCCAGTCCCTATGAAGACCGCGTCGTACCGCTCCAGCAGCTCGTCGATCGTGTATAGCCTGCCGATGACCGAGTCCACCCTTATCTCGACTCCCAGCCTCCTCACGTAGTCGACGTAGGCGTCGACCACGCTCTTGGGGAGCCTGAAGTCGGGGACGCCGTAGGTCAGGACCCCCCCGGGCTTGTGGAGCGCCTCGAATATCGTGACCGAGTGGCCGAGCTTGGCGAGGTCAGCCGCCACGGTGAGGCCAGCTGGCCCTGAGCCCACTACCGCTACCCTCTTGCCGGTCTTGGCCCCCACCTTGGGAACCCTTATGCCCCTGCTGATCTCGTAGTCGCCTAAGAACCTCTCGAGCTTGCCTATCGAGATGGGGTCTCCCAGCCTGCCCATGGTGCACGCCCTCTGGCACAGAAGCTCCTGAGGGCAGACTCTGCCGGTTATGGCTGGGAAGTCGTTCCTCTCCTTAACCTTGGCCAGCGCCTCCTCGAACCTGCCCTCAGCGACGAGCCTTATGAAGCCGGGGATGTCTATGTGGAGTGGGCACGCCTGGACACACGGGGGGTTCTTGCACTGGAGGCACCTCCTGGCCTCGGCGATGGCCTCCTCGGCGGTGTAGCCCAGCACCACCTCCTTGAAGGTCGCCTTGCGCTCCTCTAGGCTCAGCTTCCTCACGGGGACTGCCCTCTTGACGACCTCACCCCTCACCGCTCCCACCCCCCAGCCTCTCGTAGCGCTCTAAGCTCAGCCTCTCCTCCTCCCTGTACATCCTGAGCCTCGCTAGCAGCTCATCAAAGTCCACGAGGTGGGCATCGAACTCAGGGCCGTCCACGCAGGCGAACCTGACCTCGCCCCCCACCCTCACCCTGCACGCGCCGCACATGCCGGACCCGTCGACCATTATGGGGTTGAGGCTGACTACGGTCTTGACTCCGTAGGGCCTGGTGACGTCAGCCACGACCTTCATCATTATCGCCGGGCCGACGGCGTACACTAGGTCGACGTGCCTGCCGCTCTCGAGGAGCTGGGCCAGCACGTCGGTAGTGAAGCCCTTGAAGCCCTTACTCCCGTCGTCCGTGGTTACGTATAGCTCGTCGCTCACCGACCCGACCTCGTCCTCCAGTATCAGGAGGTCCTTCGTCCTCGCCCCGATGATGGAGATGACGTAGTTGCCGTGCTCCTTGAAGCCCCTAGCGACGGGGTACATTGCGGCCACTCCGACGCCCCCGCCAACGCACACCACGGTCCCGTACCTCTTCAGCTCGGTCGGGTTGCCTAGCGGGCCCGCGACGTCAGCTATGCAGTCCCCCACGCTCAGCCTGCCCAGCTTCTTAGTCGAGACGCCCACCTCCTGGAATACCAGGGTTATCGTCCCCCTCTGCCTGTCGTAGTCGACTATGGTCAGGGGTATCCTCTCCCCCCTCTCGTCGACGCGGACTATCACGAACTGTCCCGGCATGGCCTTCCTGGCTATCTCGGGGGCCTCCACCACCATCCTCTTTATCGCTGGCGCCAGCTCCTCCCTCTCGACCACCCTGAACATCCGGAGCCCTCCATAAATCAAGTAAGTTAAGATAAAAATGTTGAGAGGGCGCTACTTGAGCGCCTTGGCTATCTCGTCAGCGTGCCTGACGACCTTCTCGACAGCGACAGCTACGTCGTCGAGCTCCTCCCTCGCCACGTTAAGCGAGTAGCCCGGCATCCAGAGGCCAGTCTCGTAGCACAGCCTCTCAGCGTTGGGACAGAGGCCCCTCTGGTACCTCACCTCCCTGCCGTAGTAGGGGCAGGAGAAGGGGCACCGCCTAGGCCTAGCATTGAGCTCCTTGAACAGGGGGTTCTCGTAAATGGGCCACATGTAGCCCCCGGTCAGCGGCACGCCCTCCGCCTGCACGGCCTTGACGAACTGCTCCTTGGTCAGGCCCACCCTGCGGGGGAAGTAGTCAACCAGGTACAGGTGGTAAGCGTGCTTGACGTAAGGCGCCACGTAGCCGGGCTTGACGGCCTCGAACTCGCTGAGCAGCTTGCTGAGGTACTCGGCGTTCCTCCTCCTCTCCTCGGTCACCTTGGGCAGCCTCTTGAGCTGCACCCTGAGGATGGCCGCCTGCATCTCCGTCATCCTGTAGTTCCAGCCGAGCCTGTGGTGGAAGTACCACGGCTTGTCCTTTAGCCTCCCGTGCTCTCGCAGGGAGACGCACCTCTCGGCCAGCTCTGGATCGTTGGTCGTTATCATCCCGCCCTCGCCAGCCATCATGTTCTTGGACTCCTGGAAGCTGAAGATGGCGATGTGCCCTATGCCCCCGACTATCCTGCCCTTGTACTCAGCTAGGTGGGCCTGAGCGCAGTCCTCTATGACGTAGAGGCCGCGGTCCTCAGCTATTTCCATTATCTCGTCCATCTCGCAGGGGTGCCCAGCTATGTGCACCACGATTATCGCCTTCGTCCTGTCCGTTATCTTGCGCTCGATGTCGCTCGGGTCGATGTTCCTCGTCCTCAGGTCGACGTCAGCGAACACTGGTATCGCGCAGTTGTGGACGATGCACGTCGCGGTGGCTATGAAGGTGTAGGGCGTCGTTACCACCTCGTCGCCGGGCCCTATGCCGAGCGCCGCCACGGCTATGTCGAGCGCCGCTGTCCCCGAGCTGGTCGCCACGGCGTACTTGACGTTCATGACCTTAGCGAACTCCTCCTCCAGCCTGGGCACCTCGTAAGCTGAGTACATGGTGGCGCAGAGCTTCCTCCTCTTAAGGACCCCAGTCACAGCCTCGATCTCCTCGCCGGTTATTATGGGCCACTCGCCCAGGGGCTTGGTTCTTACCGGCTCGCCCCCGAGAATGGCTGGCTTGTCGGGCATCAGCTCCCCCTAAGAGATGGCTTGTCGGGCTTATATCAGTATGCCCGCCCTACCTCCTGAAGAGTTGCCTCCACAGCCTGTCCTTGAGGTAGTGGACGTTCTTAAGGACTTTGCCCCTCCTCATGGCCCTTACATCGTCGCTGGCGTAGAGGGCCCTGCACACCGCTATTGGGTAGCCCCTCTCCTCCAGGACGACCACCACGTCGCCCGCCGCGAAGTCGCCCCGGATCTCTGTTATGCCGGGCCTCATCACGTCAGCCCCGTTTAGGATGTGGGGAACCGCCCCGGCGTCGACCACGACGGCTGGGAAGCCCTCCACCCCGTGCTTAAGGAAGTAGGCCAACGTGGGCACGGGCTCGCCGCCCAGGTAGACGATCACGGGCAGGCCGTCGGCTAGGATCACGTCGCACCCACCCTTGAGCTTGGCCCGCTCAACCTTAGTAGCCTCCTCGACCACCCGCGCTAGCGCTGGCGCCCTGCCCCTCAGCTCGGAGACGAGCTCCCTCCTGTCCCTCTTGCTCATCGGGTGCCTCACGGAGTACGGCATTGCTCTATAACGTGGCGCCCTGCCTCTTTAACCTTTTTAGCAGCGGCGGGGCACGCCGAGATAAACTTTATATTTGCACCGTGCTGTAGAGTGTACGACCGGGCTAGGTGGAAGGATGTCTGGGACGACCAGCGTGCTGATGGAGTCCATAGGGTCCATGGTGTTGGTGAGGCTCAAGGGCGGCAGGGAGATAAGGGGCATACTCAGGAGCTTCGACCAGCACCTCAACCTCGTCATAGACGAGGCCGAGGAGATGAGGAGGGACAACAAGGTGAGGAAGCTCGGGCTGATAATAATACGGGGCGACAACGTGGTTCTCGTTAGCCCCGTCCCGAGGTAGGTGAGATGGTTAAGGGCACGACCTCCTTCGGCAAGAGGGGGAAGGGCAAGACGCACATAAGGTGCAGGAGGTGCGGCAGGCACTCCTACAACGTCAGGAAGCACTACTGCGCGGCGTGCGGCTTCGGCAGGTCCAGCAAGATGAGGAGGTACTCGTGGCAGAACAAGAGGGTCAACAGAGTCAGGGTTGTGTGAGGGCGTGCCCGCGGGTTCTGCGCCCTGAGCAAGGGGGTTCTGCCAACTGCTAGCGTGGCTGATCGAAAAGCATTTACCTTAGCTCAGCTAAATACAGAGCGGGCCCGTAGCTCAGCTGGAAGAGCGTCGGGCTTTTAACCGCGCTGATGGAGCCGCTGGGAGGCGACCCGAGGGTCGGGGGTTCAAATCCCCCCGGGCCCGCCTCTTCTGAGGGAGAAGCGCCCACGCTAGACTCCGAACGCGCCTTCGCTCTGAGCGCAGGAACCACGGCCTCTAACCCCACGGGCGAGCAGCACTTAAGGCAGGTTTGCGATCCAAAACAAGCGCTGAATGGGGGGGCGCCCTGACTTAATCTTGCAGGAGGCCTGACTCGATCCCAATGGGTCACCATAAATTACCTATTCGTGCTCTCACGCGC
>Ga0190313_1000735_pt1 | contig 18761 bp, 17 predicted proteins | sample 4870071011_MG_FD_169989 | JGI IMG/M metagenome (GOLD analysis project Ga0190313, IMG submission 169989) | Hydrothermal vent sediment bacterial communities from Southern Trench, Guaymas Basin, Mexico - 4870-07-10-11_MG | ecosystem: Environmental > Aquatic > Marine > Hydrothermal vents > Sediment ...
AAGTGAATGCAAAGATAGAGAATTTGACTAAAGCAATTAATCAAAAAGAGGCAGAATTGCAGAAGCTTTATGCTGAACTCGACAGGACTAAAAGTGTTGAAACCCTTGAGAAGATTGTTAAGCTTGAAAGGGAAGTTCAAGGTTTGAGGATCCTCCTTGCTACATATCAGGCAGACATGGGAAGACTTAACTTCATTAAAAATTATACAAGAAAAACTGCGTATGGTGTGCAAATTCTTTATTATCAGCTTCCTAAGGAAAGTGAGGTTCTCAAAGAATACATTAGGAAAGTTAATCCGATTAGAAAGGATGTTGATTTAGAGTGGTTCCAAGGGTATTATCTTCAGGCTAAGGAGTTGATAATGTACAAGCGTTTATTGGCTGATGTCGAAATTAAGAAAAAGTTGGAAGAACTTAAGAAAAGCAACCAATCAAACCTTAAATAATGAAGATATTCAATACATCTTAAAGAGGCTTGATAAAATGAAAGCACTTCAAGAAAAATTAAACACTCACATTATAGACTCTGCAATTTTAGACGAGTATTTGAGGTTAAAAGAGGTAGGAAAACAACAAGTTATAATCCAGAGCGCTACAGTAACACCACTAGCCATAAACTTTGGAGGACTGCCTAGAGGAAATCTGTGTTGCCCAGATGATCCATACTACTGTTCGCTCTGTGATTATCCAAAACAAATACTTTCTGATGATTTTTATGCTTCACCATGGACGCATGCATACGGGTTTGCAACATTCTATAATCTACAACCTATTGGAGTCTGGGTTGGTATATATGAAACGCCAGTGATACCGCCAGATGAGAGGTATTATTGGGGGATGTACTGTACCGAAGAATTTCCTTCAACGAATAATCCTGACGAACTCTGGAGTATGTACTGGCTATATGCTGTCTCTTTATATGAAATTGAGACAGGAAGCTCACAATTTGAAGACTTTGGATCCATCCAGATTAAATTCTTTTATGACGGAACAGCATACAACTATTTTACTGGACAGTATCAAACTGCAAATCTAATATACCAGTACAATTGTAACAAAAATGGATGCTATAAATCGGATGTCCTAGATCCTTTACCCTCCAACCCCCAGTATCATCCAAGTCCATATACAGACACGGTGTACATATATGTCAAGGTGTTGGCATGCTGTAACGGAGGACTTGTTGGAAGTACATGTAAGTGGGCTAATAGACATTGTGATAGTTGTTTTGCTCCGGATGAGTCAAAATCACAGAACTTTCCTTACGAAGGATAGGAGGATTGAGAGTGAAAGGTAATAAACTCCCTTTAGTTTTTCTTTTTGTTCTGCTTTTAGCTTCTTTAGTTTTAGTTATTCAAGAATTTCAAAAACGGGAAGATGAGAGAGCTCTTTCTAATGTTGCTGTTAATAATACTTCTATTCATTCATCCAAGTTTTTAGAAAACAGAACTCCTATTAAAGGTGAATTTAAGCCAATTTTAACTCTACTTGGTTGGGATTTTCAGCCTTTTGAAGATAGAATTTTTGTTTATTACAATGGGGCTCTCAAAGCTTATGAGATAGAGACGGGGAAGCTTCTTTTAAATATAACGCCTGTTTACGATTATTACTTTTCAAACCGCTATGCTTACATAAAAACTGACGATGGAAGTTTTGTTCTGGATTATGAGACTTTAAGACTAGCACCAGTAGACACAGATAAAAATGTTAAATATGCTTTTAACCTCGGTAATTGCAGAATTACAGCAAGAGAAAAAAGCGTATTAGTAAACTCCCAGATATTTAAGTTTAATTCAACCCCAAAAATTGCATTCTTTGACAGTGGCTTTGTGGTCTTTGGTCTGTTTGGAGCATCAGGTGAGAGGGTTTTATTTTTCGATGAAAAATGTAGTCTGCTTAGTGATGTTGTGATTGAGTATTTTTCAGACTTCAAAGTTTTTGGAGATAGAATTTTCTTCATTGATAAGGAGTTATATTCCAGAACCCTGCCAAAATTTCCGGAGATTGAGGGTGAGATGATTTTGCATGAGTATCTTAAGGAGTCTAAGGCCTATTTGTTTTCCAGTAATGGTACTCTAATTGCCAATCTGACTCTTGGTGGTGCTATAGGCTTTCACAATGATACAATTTACACCATCTATCCGCATGGAATTGGGAAATTTTACCTGCTTAATAAATCTCTGGAGAAAAAGACGATTGAATATGTTTTATATTCCGGATGGGCGGTTGTTCAGGGGGTTTATGGAGATTTTACTGAAGAATTCATATCTTTTGTTTATTGGGGCTTTTCTGGAGAAGCTGGAACATCATTCAGCAGCATCTGTGTTTATCCTTATGAAAGAACCATAAAATGCGTCCCTTACAGGCAAGAAGCTGAAAGGGTAAGCCCAATTGATGAGATAAAAGCCTGGGATAGATATTTTGCAATAATACCAAGAGGTTCTAGAGAGGTTGTTGTTTATGAGGTCAGGTAAAGGTGTTGAGCATGAAGTTTAGGACAAACATTAAGAATGTCCATAGCATTGTTCTCCTTTTAATACTCTTAGCTTTGACTTTTTATGGGAGCTATAGGTTTCTTTTTGAAAATAGGGGAATAGCCGTTGTTCCTACGTCTCTACCTAATGATAGTTGCACCATTGAGGAGTTTTCTCCACCAATTAAAATTGAAATTGAGGAAGTTAATGTTCCGGTTGATGGTGGGTATAAGTCCCTATACACATTATTTAAGTTTTATAACAAGAATGGAACTCTCATAGGATACTGGAACACTACAAGGAACTTTAACAAAGGATATTTCTACTTCAGAGATGGTTTTGTGGTCTGGAGTTATGATGGAGTCATCGAAATGATTTATTTTGATTATAACTTCACGGAAAGATGGTGGAGGAAGATATACAAAAGTGTTGGGGATTATGTGGACTTTATCCTATATAGCGTGTACGCTGATGAGGATCATATTTTTCTACTTACGGCAAATAGACATTTTGCAACATCAGAAGTTCAAAACTATTGCCTCTACTGGGGTAGCGTTGAAAAGGGCGACATTATTGAACGATTTTGCTCTGACAAGGAGCTGTCTTTACTTAGAGGAAAAGTGGTTGGGAATAAAGTTTACATCCTCTCAAATAAAGGTGTTTATGTCTTTACTTATACCGGGAAGCTCATAAAAAAGAAAAAGATTGAGCTGTCAAAGATTGAGAGTTTTGACGTGAATGAGAAATATCTTGCTTTTGCCTATCTAAGCAGTGACAAAACATCAAAACTATGTGTTTTGGCATCTAGCCTAAAATCCCAAAGGTGCATTGATGTAGAAGGGAAAGTGGAACAGCTGAACCTGTGTGGAAATTACCTCCTCCTGAAAACAGAGAATAAAGTTAAAACATTTGAAATTAAGGAGAATTCCTAATCAAATTCTAACTCATTTTCTTGTCAACTGTTCAGAAATTCTTATGTATAAATGCCAAAATTTGTCCAAATTTCAAAGTTTTTTGCATAAAAGACATAAACCATGAATGTAGTGTCAAAAAATAGGTGATAAACATGAATGCTGTTCAATTAGTTAAAAGAGAGATTGCCCCAGCTATGGAAGTTCAGACCAAAGTCATTGAATATATGACAAGATTTTTTGTTGACAAAGGGTTTAAATGGTTGCTTCCAGTGATGCTTAGCTCAATAACTGATCCTCTCTGGCCAGATCCGGCGGCGAGTGAAGCCTTAAAGCCTCCGGAGATAGAGGCATATGGTGGAAAGCTTAGATTAATGCATAGCATGATTTTTCATAAGCAATTGGCAGTTGCTATGGGAATAGACAAGTTATTCATACTCTCTCCAAACATAAGACTTGAAGGAAGAGAAGCTGACGATGGAAAGCATGCATATGAGTTCACCCAGCTTGACTTTGAAATAGCATATGCAACCATGGATGACGTTATGAGCTTAATCGAGGAGGCCATCTCTGGGCTTTTCAAAGAGGCAAGAAAGTGGGAAATTCTTGAGGAGCTGGGCAGAGAAGTTCCAAAGGCCAAGCCACCATTTAGGCGGTTCACTTTAGAGGAAATCAAAGCGGAATTCGGTGATGAAGATAGAGCAAGTGAAGCAATGGATGAACCATTCTGGATTACTGATATTGAGAGAGAATTCTACGATAGAGAAGATCCAGAGAGGCCAGGGCACTTCAGAAACTATGATCTGTATTTACCTTGGGGTTATGGTGAAGTCTCAAGCGGCGGTGAGAGAGAGTGGGAATACGATATAATTGTCAGGAAGATGAAGAAAGCTGGGATAAGCCTTGAGGCCTTCAGGCCATACTTAGAGATTGCCAAAGCTGGTTTGCTCAAGCCTACAGCGGGAGCTGGCATAGGAATGGAGAGACTGGTGAGGTTTATCGTTAGAGCAAAGCACATAGCTGAAGTTCAACCTTTCCCAAGAATTCCGGGTATTCCGGCGATTATCTGAGGGTTTTTGATTTTGAATTCCTCTTTTTATAAATTCACTGTTTAGAGCTCTTTTATTTCATTTGCTCTGTCAAGTTCACCTCGCTTTATGATTTCGAGGGCGGAGGTATAGATGCCAAGCTTTAGAGCCGTTTCCTCGGTCAGCTTTTTCTTTGAAAGTTCATTGATTTTAGAGGAAAGCTTTTCAACGGCTTTTTCCAGCCCCTTCTGCTATTTTTCCAATATTGCATCTGTTCTTTTCCCGAGTTCTTTGGTATCTGTGAGTTTGTGGAACATTGCCGGCAGGATTGTCATTAGGCCAGCAAGTGTGTTCCATTTCTGAGCGTCTTCGAGGCTTTTGTGGATGTACTTTTTCCCGTAGTGCGGGAAATAATCGTGTGTGTTAGTGCCTTTCCTATCGCGTACTCTCTTGTTTTTACGTCTGTGCCTGGGCTTCCAGGAATTTCTCCGTATTTTTTCTTTATATACTCTCTCAATCTGAGGCTGTGGAAGGACAGCGTGTGAGCATGAGTAATTTTGTCGATTATTGCGAAGTCCGCGGCTATCTTCTTCATTCACCCAATCTTCTTCTCGTATTTCTTATCGGACTTCTTGACGATGTAGTGGATCATGAGCATTTGGAGAATAAAGCCCAATTCACTCATGGAGAGTCCTCCATTACTTAATTAGTCGTTCCATGACATAAATGGCTTTTGGAAAACCTTTTATACTTGCACCCCTACAAGTAACTATTGGGGGTGCAAGTTAATGCTGTTCTCACCCTATCCAAAGACAAAAAGGGAAGATCTGTTCGACAGAGAAAGCGAGCTGAAGGAGCTTGAAGATGCCATAAATAGGGGAGAAAGGTTAATACTTCTCCTCGGCATGCGAAGACTCGGAAAAAGCTCGCTCCTCAACGTTGTGTTGAATGAACTTCCTAACCCTTCGGTGAAAATAGACGTGAGGAAGACCTATGCTGAATACTCCTCCGTAAACCGCTACATCATCGGCAAAGCCCTCCTCTCGTCGCTGAGCGGGAAGAAAAAGCTTGTTGAGGAGGTTAGGGCATTCCTGTCGAAAGTGAAGGGATTAAGTGTTTCAGGATTAAGGTTTGAGATAACCTCGAAAGACTTCTCAATAACCGAGCTTTTGGAGGCACTAAATGAATACGGTGAGGAGAAGGGGAGGGTTATTATAGCATTTGATGAAGCTCAGTACCTGCGCTTTGGCGGAGCCACAAGATATGACGGTATTCTGGCTTACGCCGTGGATAATCTTGAGAACCTGACGTTCATCCTAACCGGCTCGGAGGTTGGTCTGCTCTTTGACTTCCTCAAGTTCGATAACCCAGAGGCTCCTCTATTTGGCAGATACCATCACGACATAATCCTTGAGAGATTCAGCAAAGAGTTAAGCAGGGAATTCCTCAGGAAGGGCTTTGAGGAAGCCGGGTTATCTATGGAAGAGAAAGAAATCGATAGAGCAGTTGAAGAGCTTGACGGAATTGTGGGTTGGCTTTCCTTGTACGGCTATATTAGGGTAACGAGAAAGCTCAACCACGAGAAAGCACTTGAAGAAGTTCTGAGAGAAGCCAAATCCGTGATAAACACAGAGGTTTCGAGGCTTTTCGCATACAGTCCGCGTTATAGAGTGATTCTAAAGGCTGTGGCTTTAGGCTATTCAAGGTGGAGCGACATCAAGGACTACCTAACTTTGAAGCTCGGCTACATCAACGACTCGAACTTCTCCAGCTTGCTTGAAAACCTTGTGAAGTATGGCTATATTGAGAAGAAGGAAGGACGCTACATGATTCCCGATCCAGTCCTTGCAAGGGTCTTCAGAGAGCTTTAGCTTGTCCAAGTTTGGTCTCTTTAAAATCCCCTAAATCCCATACGAGCCAGCCTTCATTCCTTAACCTTTCCTTTCCCTCCAAACTCTTAGCCACCAGCCCGTAGCTCTTTTCCCACCTTTCCAGCCCCACTAACTCACTCTTCCTCTCCAAATCTCTCAAAATCCCCATGGCTTCTCCCTCTTTCAAGTCCTTCCACTTAACCTCAGCAAATAGTGCCTTTTTCTCCCGCTCATTGAGAGCAACGAGATCAATCTCCTCATCCTTACGCCACCACTTCCCAATCCTCGTGAACTTGAACGGCAGTTTTTTCGCTTTGTTCAGCTCTATAATGAACTGCCTCGCAACCTCTTCAAAGACGAAGCCAAGATAATGGTTGAAGCTGATATCAAAGTCCTCAAGCGCCCCATCGGGAAAACCGCTCTCAATCTCCTCGAAGTACGGCGCAACAAAGCGGAACCAGAAGGCAAAGTAAAGGTCCCTGAAGCGGTAAATACCGCGCTTCGCTTTTCTGCTAACGGGTAATTCTCTCCTTAAAATTCCAAGGTCTTCGAGGATTCTTAAGTATCGTGCGGTGTTCTTTGGCTCAATGAATGAATACTGGGCGATTTCATTGACCCTCCTTTTTCCCCTCGCAACCGCCTCGAGTATTGTGTAGTAAGTTTCCGGCTCCCTAAATTCCTCCTCAAGTAGCTCTTTTGCCTCTCGGAAGAGAAATGCATTAGGGTCGAAGAAGTTCTTCTTTATTTCGCTTTCAATGTTTTTCCCGCTGAAGAGCTCAAGGTAGCGAGGAACACCTGATGTTACAGCGTAGAGCTTTACTGCATCCTTTGGACTTAGACTGGAGAACCATTCAAAGAGATGCTTGAACCTCAGAGGTTGGAGGTTCAGAGTGGCGTCGCTTCTCCCGTAGAGTGGGCTTGAGTAATCGAAGAAGCTTCTTTTGAGCAATCCAACGGATGAAGCTGATAAAATAAGCATAACATTACTTTCGTTAAGGACTTCATCTACTATGCTCTGAAACTCCGCCTCAATTTCAGAGTACCTCAGCAGATATGAAAACTCGTCGAGAAAAATCACCAGTCTTTCTCTGCTCTGAGAGGCGATAAAGCGGAATGCGTCAGTGAACGTTGAGAAGTTTGGGGAGGGAATACCAAAATACTTCCCAATAGCCCTGTTGAGCTTTGTTAGGTTGTACTCCCAGACCCTCTTCTCGAACTGAACGGATATTGCCTTTTTATTCTTCAAAAATTCACGGACAAGACGACTCTTGCCGATTCTTCTCCTCCCGGTGACAAGGACGAGGGTAAATTGGTCTTGGCGATACAGTCTCTCGAGTACTTTGAGCTCTTCTCTCCTATTCACAAATTTTCGAATCTTCATAATATAATCGTGAGTCGAAAAATATAAAAAGGTTTCGCTGAGGTTCTCAAAGTTATTCTCATCCTTTCCAAGTCTGTTAAAACCCAGATGTCTTGTTCTTTTTCCATAGAGAACTACTTTATTTCCAAATCTATTTAAATGCACCCTCTCCCACATTATTTCTTCTTTTCTGTGCTCTGGTTTTTCAGCTGGGTATCCAATCCCACTGATGCAGAGAATTTTTAGGAGTTCTCGGACTTCTCATCATCCTGCATCCTTTCGTGTATATGGCCCCAGCAGACACCTAAACCCAAGGCAGTTGCTGCCAGCTAAATGTGCTCAGCAACTATTGAGCAGTCCTCTCATCCCCACAGACAACTATCGAGCGGGTCTTGTTTTAGAAATTTATTAACTCTCTATCGTCAACAATCACAAAATGCCAAGGCTTTCTGTTCTTTGAGTTTGGGGAATAAAAGCCGCTTCAAGAATTTTCTCTACGTATTCCCTTGGCACTTTTCCCTCCTGATACTTTCTAATGCTCCTCCTCTTCTTAACCACTTCAAAGAAATCCATGGAATCACCCTAGGAATCTCGAAGATAGCTTTATCAAAATTTCGTGAACAAAAGATAGAAGGAAAATTAAAAGGTCAGTTAAAAGTTAAACAGACTTTTAACATCGTACTGTGCTTTTCTTGCCTTTCTCACTTTCAACTTCATTCCAAAGGCGTTTGTGACTGTTCCTTCTTTTTCCGCCCAGAGTCCACTTGGTAGTATTAGGTATTCGCCTTTTAGCTTACTTATTACAGGTGAGTTTCCTATGATGACGTAAGCCTCTGCCTCTGGTATGCCCGTAACTCCTGCCTTTATTAATCCCGCAGCATTCACTCCATCGTGGAGGATTAAAGTCGGCACGTCCATAGGCTCAGCCGGACCTTCAATTATTGCCACTTCGTAGCCTTCTTCCACTATCTCCTTGCCCTTCAATAGTACCTTTAGGAGAGGATATTTCTCTACGTTAGCTTTTAGGAGGACGCGCTTTGCATTTCTAATGTCTTCAAGAGTTGCGGTTGAAGTTCCACCATCAACGGTTGAGCCTATTGGAATTCCCCTTCTTTCTGCAAGCTCTTTGAAGAACGCTATCTCTTCATTTGTGAGAGATGGGGTGAGTATTATGGCATATTCTTTTTCTTTTAGGAACTTTTCAGCGTCTTCCCAGCTTATAGCATTTCCGTTCAAAATTGGCTGGGTAAGGTCTTGAGCCCATGGTCTTTCAAAGCGGCAGTAATCGCAGATGTATCCATTCCACGAGTCTTTTCTGCTTGAAGCCCTAACTAAGATGTCGTTGTAGACCTCTATGTTCATCTCACACGCAAATGAACATCCGTTGCAGACTGTTTTCACCGGTTGGGTCTTCCAAGGTCCGGGCTTGACGAACGGAAGCTTCTCGGTTATAGCACCTACTGGACAGATGTCTATCATCTCCCCGATGAACTTGCCCTCCATGTCTCCAAGGGTCTCCCCAAGTGGCGGTGAGATTCTCGTCTTAAATCCGCGGAAGAGGTAGTCCAACACTCCCTCCCCGGCTATTTCGTGGGTAAAGTTGACGCACTGGCCGCAAAGAACGCACTTGTTGTTGTCTAGCACAACATTGGGATGAGTCTCGTCGATTTCAAATTTGTTCTGCTCTCCTACAAAGGCATCCTGTTTTGCATCATAGAGCGTTGCATACTCCCTAAGCTTGCATCTGAAAACCTCCATACATCCGCAGCTCATGCACCTCTGAGCTTCTCTAAGAACCATTTCCTCGTCCATAGTTGGTTCCACTTCTTCAAAGTTCCTCTTTCTAATTTCTGGGTCGAGGAGCTTTACTTTTGCCCTTGGCTTTCTCTCCACATGTTCATAATCTTTCTCCGTCACTTTCTTCCAGTGGTTGTAGGGCCTTAAGTCAAAGAGCACTCTGTAAAGGTCTTCATCATGTATTACTTCCTCAATGTGCTTTGATGGGTTCAGAAGCACTTCTCTTGCCTTTTCGAGCTTACCCTTGAGATAGAGATCTATCATTATCGCCGCCCTTCTTCCGGTTGCAATGCTCTCTATAACTGTTGATGGCCCGAGAACGAGGTCGCCACCTGCAAAGACACCCGGGATATTAGTTTGGAGGGTTATTTCATCCACCAGAGCTTTCCCACGTTTTGCCTCAATGCCAAGAGCTCTAAGGAACTCTTCATCACAGTACTGGCCTATTGCGAGAATAACGTTATCCGCTTTCACCCGAAATTCTGATCCTTCAATTGGAATTGGCCTTCTTCTGCCAGATGCATCTGGTTCGCCCAGTTTCATTTTTATGAGTTCAACCTCTTCCACTTTCTCCTTACCAATGATTTTTACGGGATTAGTAAGGAACATGAACTTGACCCCTTCTTCCTCCGCCTCTTTTACTTCCCTTGGATTTGCGGGCATTTCCTTTCTTGAGCGACGATAAACTACTGTAACCTCGGCACCAAGCCTTAAAGCCGTCCTTGCAACGTCCATTGCAGTGTTTCCACCGCCTACCACAATTACTCTTTCTCCGAGCTTTACCTCCTCGCCCATGTTAACCTTTCTGAGAAACTCTATCCCGTGCATTACTCCTTCGAGCTCTTCTCCTTCTATTCTCATCTTTCTGCTCTTCCAGGCGCCAATCCCAAGAAACACCGCATCGTATTTTTCTCTAAGCTCGTTCAGTGTGATATCTCTTCCAAGAGCCGTATTGGTTTTTACCTCTATTCCGGTGTCTATTACGGTTTTTATGTCCTTATCGAGAATATCTCTTGGAAGTCTGTAGGGTGGGATACCATAGCGCATCATACCGCCAAGCTGAGGCATTGCCTCTATTATGGTCACTTCGTGTCCCATTGTTCTGAGGTAGTAGGCACATGCCAGTCCTGCGGGTCCACCACCAACAACTGCCACCCTCTTCCCAGTCGAAGGGGGAATTTCCGGCATCCAGGGACCATTTTCAAGATCATAATCTGCTGCGAACCTTTTCAGCTGTCGTATTGCTAAGGGCTCATCTACAAGGTTTCTTCTGCATTCATCTTCACAAAATGCCGGGCAAACTCTTCCAAGAACTGCGGGTAGGATAAATTTCTCTTTCATTAGCTTCACTGCATCGTGGTACCTCCCCAGGGCAATTAATGCAAGGTATCCCTGAACGTCGCTATGTGCGGGGCATCCCTGCTGACAAGGTCCTATACAATCACCGTAATGATCGGAAAGAATTAGCTCCAAAGCCGTTCTTCTCATCTCTATTATTTCATCGCTCAAAGTCTCGATTGAAAGTCCTTCTGTAGGTTTGAGAGTACAGGATGTTGTGATTCCCCTTGGGGTTTTCACCAGACAGAGACGGCATGAGCCATAAGGATCAATTGCTTCATTATAGCAGAACCCCGGTATGTGGGTTATCTCTCTGAGGAACTCAATAAGCGGCTTTTCTTCGGGAACATCAAATTCTTTCCCGTTGATCGTAACCTTGACCATCTCAATCACCCTCCTTAGCATCAACTATCTCTATTGCATTGAAGCGGCACACTTCATAGCATGTTCCGCACTTTATGCAGGTTTCCTGGTTAATTATGTGCGGCTTTCCTCTCTCTCCACTGATGGCTTTTACTGGACACATTATCGCACACGCAGTACAGCCCGTGCACTTGTCGGTAATTATAACGTATTTTATGAGAGGCTTACAAACTTTGGCGGGACACCTTCCTTCTATATGGGCCAGATACTCGTCTCTGAAGTATTTAAGGGTCGTAAGAACTGGATTTGGTGCCGTTTGTCCAAGACCGCATAGAGAACCTGCTTTGACCATTAGTGCAAGCTTCTCCAGCTTTTCAAGGTCTTCCAGAGTTCCTTCGCCTTTGCTAATCTTATCCAGAATCTCCCACATCCTTTTTGTTCCCAAACGACAGAATGTGCACTTTCCACATGATTCCTTCACGGTGAAGTCCAAGAAGAATTTTGCAACATCTACCATGCACGTGTCTTCGTCCATAACCACCATTCCACCGCTTCCCATTATTGCACCCGTTGCAGTGACGCTCTCGTAATCAACGGGAGTGTCAAAGAGATAATCGGGAATACATCCTCCAGATGGGCCTCCAAGCTGTACGGCCTTTATCTTCTTGCCCGTCTTTGTTCCTCCTCCAATGTCGTATAGTATTTCTCTTAGAGTGATTCCCATTGGGACCTCTACATTCCCGCCATGCTTGATCTTTCCAGAAAGAGCGAAGACCTTTGTGCCCTTGCTTTTTTCGGTTCCCAAAGATGCGTAGGCTTCCCATCCATGCTTTATTATCCAAGGTACATTTGCCCAAGTTTCAACATTGTTTATATTGGTTGGCTTACCCCAGAGGCCTTTTTGGGCTGGATAAGGTGGCCTCGGCCTTGGCATCCCTCTCTTACCTTCAATAGACGCCATTAGTGCAGTTTCTTCTCCACATACAAAGGCTCCGGCACCTTCTTTTATAGTGATGTCGAAGGAAAATCCACTTCCCAAGATGTTCTCTCCTAAGAATCCTTTTTCTCTTGCCTGCTTTAAAGCGATTTTGAGCCTTTTTACTGCCAGAGGGTATTCAGCACGAACATAGATAAACCCTTTTGTAGCTCCAATAGCATAAGCCCCTATTATCATTCCCTCTATAACTCTATGGGGATCCCCTTCAAGCACGTTTCTGTCCATAAAGGCTCCGGGGTCTCCCTCGTCGGCATTGCACACAATGTATTTTTCATCTCCCGGGGCCTCTCTGGTGAATTTCCATTTAAGCCCTGTTGGAAATCCTGCTCCACCTCTTCCCCTAAGCCCGGATTTTATAATGATATCTATTATCTCTTCGGGCTTCATTTTGAGAGCCTTTTTGAGTGCTTCGTAACCACCGACAGCTATGTACTCGTCTATGTTTTCGGGGTCTATGTATCCCGAATTTTCCAAAACTATTTTTTTCTGCTTTGCAAAATACCCATCGATGTCCCAAGTTTTCCTTTCTCCGTTTTCCCACCAGTCCCTTTTGACAATCCACTCTTTTATGGGTTTTCCGTTTATAACGTGCTCTTCTATTATTCGCGGCACTCTATCGGGTGTAACGTGGCCATAGGTAATGATTTCGTTCTCGGTAATAACGTCAAGAAGAGGTTCTCTATAGCACATCCCTACGCAGCCTACTATTTTGAGCTTGATGTCGAGGTTTCTCTTCTCCAGTTCTTCTTTCACGGCTTCATACGTTTCTTTAGCTCCGGCTGCGATTCCACAGGAGTTCATTCCCACAGCGATAGCCTTAATTTCAGACATTGAGTTTCCCCTCTTTGAGATTTCTAATGATTTTTCTAACCTTATCAGGCGTTAATTTTCCATAAACCTTTCCGTTTATCATTATGACAGGAGCTAAGCTGCAGCAGCCAAGGCAAGCCACTCTTTCAAGAGTTATGAGGCCATCAGGGGTTGTTTGACCTTCTTCAATCCCCACTTCTTCTCTTATAGCTTGGGAGATGTTCACTGCACCATTAACATGGCAAGCCGTTCCATGGCATATCCTTATCACGTACTTACCAAGCGGTTCAAAGCGGAATTGAGCATAGAAAGTCGCTACTCCATAAACCCTGCTTAGGGGAATGTTTAAATATTTAGAAATTTCTTCGAGGGCTTCTTTAGGCAGATAGCCAAATATTTCTTGAGTTTTCTGCAACAATGGGATCAGAGAGCTGGGATTCCGCTCATAACGGTAGATGTAGTCGAATTTGGGATTCATAACTATCACCTTATACTGCCATTCACGATATTTTTATTGCATTAAGACTTATAAATGCACATTAAAGTATATGTTTGTAACATTTGGTTGGTCACCTTATGTTTAAAAAATTCTTAAATCGAACCTTTACAAACATACATTACTACTAAAATGGAATTTGGGTGATTACCTTGAGGTATGTAAAGCTTCCATCTGAGAATTTTGAAGAATTCTTTAATTCTCTAAAAAGATGGGGGACAGTTTATGCTCCAGTAAAACAGGGAAATATTTATGCCTTTAAGCGAGTTGATACCTTAGGAGAAGTTTCATTAAACTACACCCGCACCATGCTACCTCCAAAAAAGTTCTTTGTTCGTCCAAAAGATACTCTTTTGAAGCTAAAAAACGGTAGATGGGAAGAAATCAGAGAGGTTGAAAAGATAGTCCTCTTTGGTGTTCATTCATGTGACATTCATGGATTGCAAATATTGGATAAAGTTTATCTCAATGAGCCTGTTGACCCATACTACAAAGCAAGGAGGGAAAATACAGTCATCATAGGCATAAGCTGCATGCCTGATGAGTATTGCTTCTGTAAGAGCTTAGGTACCCACTTTGCAATGCATGGCTTTGACTTGTTCTTGCATGAGCTTCCAGATGGGTGGCTTGTTAGAGTTGGAAGTGTAAAAGGGCATGAAATAGCATGGGCAAATGAAAGCCTTTTTGAAGAGATTGATGAAGAGGATCTGAAACACTTCAAAGAGTTTGAAGAAAAGCGCTCTGCTTCATTCAAAAAGCATTTGAATAAAGAAGGATTAGCTGATATGCTGGATTTGGCATTTGATAGTCCAGTGTGGGAAAAGTATGAGCGTATTTGTCTTGGCTGTGGGAACTGCAACATGGTGTGTCCAACATGCAGATGCTATGAGGTCTGTGACTACTGGATAAATGCATATGAGGCAGTGAGAGTCAGGAGATATGATTCTTGTTTCATGGAAAGCCATGGACTTGTGGCAGGTGGTCACAACTTCAGACCAACACGTTTGGATAGATTTAGGCACCGATACTACTGTAAAAGCTATTTTGATCCATCTGCGGGCTTCAACTGCGTAGGTTGTGGAAGATGTGATGAGTTCTGTCCAGCTAAGATAGAGCATGTTAAGGTTCTTGACGAAATTAGGGAGGCATTAAAATGAACCCGTTTCAAACTTATGATGCGAGAATTTTGGAGGTAAAGGAGCTTACACCGAGGGAGAAGCTTTTTACACTAAGATTTGTTGATCCAGAAATTAACAGGGAATTTACATACAAGCCCGGTCAGTTTGTTATAGTTGATATTCGAGGCTTTGGAGAGTTCCCAATAAGTCTGTGCTCATCCCCCACAAGAACAGGGTATTTCCAGCTGTGTATAAGAAGGGTAGGAAGGATGACAAAATACATGCATACACTTAAGGAAGGGGACATTATCGGCATTCGTGGACCATACGGTAATGGCTTTCCAATGGAAGAGATGGAAGGTTCCAATCTGCTCTTAGTCGCTGGGGGGCTTGGGATGGCTCCATTGAGAAGTGTTCTTTGGTATGCCATTGACAGCGGAAAATACGAGCAGATATATCTATTCTATGGAACGAAAAGCTATGAGGACATTCTATTTAGAGATGAAATCATTCACCTCCTGAAGCATGGAGAGGCTATGAACTGTAAAGTAAAGCTTGCTTATGAAGTTGAAAGCCCCTCATGCATTTATCTGGAAAAGGGCTTTGCTCCTAAGGTCTGCAAAGGTGTTGTAACAGATTTATTCAGAGGAGAAGAGTTTGACGTAGAAAATACTTATGCTTTAATCTGCGGGCCTCCAGTGATGTATAAGTTTGTTATAAAGGAGCTTTTGGGCAGAAAGCTCTCTCCAGGCAGGATTTACATGACACTTGAGAGGAGAATGAGATGTGGAATAGGCAAGTGCGGTCACTGTATTGTGGGAACAAGCACGTCAATAAAGTATATCTGCAAAGATGGGCCGGTCTTCACGTATTGGGAAGCTCTTTCTACAAGGGGGTTGATTTAAATGCTGAAGCTGGGAGTTTTTGAGCTGACAGACTGTGGAGGCTGTGCACTTAACATCCTTTTCCTCTATGATAAGCTGTTTGATTTACTCAAGTTTTATGAGATCAAGGAGTTTCACATGGCATCAAGCTTTAAGGAGCATGATCACCTTGATGTTGCAATTGTCACCGGAACAGTATCATGCCAGAGGGATCTGGAAGTTTTAAGGCATGCTCGCAATTATTCCAATTACTTAATTGCATTAGGAACTTGTGCAACTCATGGCTCTGTTCAGGGAGCTGTTGAAGGGAAGATTAGAGATAAGCTTGAGAAAGTTTATGGAACAAGGGCAAACCCCATGAAGGCTCTTGACCCAAAGCCAGTAATAGAATACGTAGCCGTCGACTTTGCTCTCCCAGGATGTCCTTATGATAAGATGGAGCTTTATCAACTCCTCATTGACTTGGCAAAAGGCATTGAGCCAGTAAAGAAGGATTATCCAGTCTGTATTGAGTGTAAGCTCAATGAATACGAATGCGTTCTTGTGAAAAAAGGAGTGCCCTGTTTGGGTCCGATAACCCTTGGTGGATGTAATGCAGTGTGCATTAAATCGGGATTGGGCTGCATTGGATGCAGAGGGCCTTTACCAAAAGATGCGAATCCTGCAAGTGAGTTTGAGATTCTTAAGGAGTTGGGATATGATGAGGAATACATACGAAAGAAGTTCAAGACATTTGCAAGGGGTGAGCTGAGATGGTGATTCTTGAAGTCGGTGAGTTCACGAGGGTTGAGGGAAATGGTAAAGCAGAGATTGTCATTGAAAATGGAGAAGTCAAAGAAGCAAGAGTTAAGATAGTCGAGGGGCCAAGGTTCTTTGAATTGCTAACCCTTGGCAGGTATTATTGGGACGTTCCAGATTTAGAAGCAAGAATTTGTGCAATCTGCTATTTAGCACATTCATTTGCCTCAGTCCTTGGCATAGAAAGAGCTTTTGGAGTTAAGGTTCCGGAGGAAATTCAGCTTTTGAGGGAGCTCGGCTTGATTGGAGAAATCTTAGAGAGTCATGCATTGCATTTATACCTCTTAGTGGCTCCAGATTTGTTTGGCTATCCAGATGCAATTAGAATGGCGAGTAAGCATGGTGAACTCGTAAGAGAGGGACTTACCATCAAAAGCTTTGGAAATTACATTAGGGAGATAATTGGGGGAAGAGAGATTCATGGTATTAACATAAAACCCGGTGGGTTTGGAAGATATCCAACAGTTGAGGAGCTTGAAAAAATCGAGAAGAGCTGTGAGGCACTTTTAAGGATGGCAAAAAGAGCACTCAATATTTTTGCTACTCAAGATGTTTTTGGAGCTATTCCTGAATACCATATTGCTACGGATGGTTACCTCTACGGAGAAAAGCTGATTGCATCGGATGGAGAAACTTTTGATTACTTTGAACATATAGTGGAAAGATCTTTATCGTACAGTTTTGCAAAGCAAAGCAAATACAAGGGAAACATATTCATGGTTGGTGCGCTTTCAAGATTAATGGTTAAATCTGACAAGCTAACACCCCTGGCAAAGGAGTTATTTGAGCAACATAAGGAAAAACTTTCTCAGGGATATGTCAGTTTAAACAATTTAGCACAGGCAATTGAGCTTGTATATGCAGTGGAGAGAGCTAAAGAAATAGTGGGGAAACTCTTGGATCGTGGGATTAAAGGAGAAAACATTTCAATAGAGCCTAAAGAGGGAGAGGGAGTAGGCTACGTTGAAGCCCCCAGGGGTGTCCTTATACATCATTACAGAATTGACGAAAATGGAAATATTGCTTATTCAAATATAATAACCCCAACAGCTTTGAATCATGCATTAATGGAGTTAAGCCTCTATGAGGAAGCAAGAAAACAGTATGGCACCTTGGATGAGGAGTCTCTGAGACACAAACTTGAAGAAACTGTCAGAGCTTTTGATCCATGTATTTCATGCTCTGTGCATCTCGTTAGGATTTAATCTTTTTCCTCTTTTCTTAAATCAAAATTGTTATAAACATAAATGCTCGAATATAAATCAGTGGGAGTAATGAAAAGAGTATCTGAAAGCATAACTCGAATTATGGACTCACTGAAAATGGGAGAGACTGTATTATTTATATATGATGAGTCTTTAGTCCCGGAATTATCGCTTCTGTTTTTTGTTGAATATGCTTCTAAAAGAGGCATGCCAATTATCGTGGATGATATTCTTGATTCACTTTATGTTGTCAAGCAGCATTTAGAGTTCATTGGAATTGATACGAGCTTTTTTGACGATGTTACTGTGGTAAAAGTTGGGGGCGCAAATAAAGTTGGAAATGTCTACAAACATATACCCCTTGAAGGAGCATATAAAGAGAAATATCGTCTGGCAGTTAGAGAAGTCTATAAAGAGAAAGATAAAGTTCTAAATCTCGTGCTGGGCACTGAGAGTCTTTTTTACTTATCAACAAAGCCCAGTGACATTCTTGGAGTGGTATCAGAGTTAATATCGTTCTTAGGTGAAAGAAAGCGCATAGCAATATATTTGATTAACAAAAATATAGCGGAAATGGCTCCTATAAATCCCCTTCCTTTCTTTAAAAGGGTTGCAAGTACTGTTGTATACGTAGAATCCCATCCAAGAAAAGCTGTTATAAGAATTGGCAAGTGTTCATCTCTTGAGTTAGTCGGGAAGTCCTTCATCATAGAGCTTGAAGATATACTTCAGTATTGGAGATGAAAATGGGGCTTTTTGGAAGGCTCTTTAAAAAATCTAAAAAAGAAATCAATAAAATCGAAATAGTCTCAAGAAAGCCAGTTGGGAAGTTTAGGGTTCTTCAGATTTTCCAAATTTTAGGGAGGCAGATTTTAAGCGGAGAAGTTCTTGAGGGTGTTATTTATCCAGGATACAAGCTTAAAGGAAAGGATGTTGGGGTTATAATGGCGATTGAAAAAGAGCATAGAAGAGTTGACTTTGCAGTTTCTGGAGATACTGTTGCATTAATCCTTGAGAACAATATGAAAGCCGAAAAAGGCGATATCCTTGAAGTTTACCAGTCTTAACTTAAGGGGTCTGTCCGTCGTGAGTTTTTAGGGAGGAAGGTGAGTGAACGTCCTCCCGTTCAAATCTACCCTCACGATGGACTTGGGGTTCATCAGCCTCAACTCCCCTCCGGGTTCATTGGGGGAGTAAATCATCGACCTCACCCCCGCTCAGGGCGACCCCAACTCCCCGCACGAAAACGTTAAACGCTCCAACAAACTGCCTATCCGATTTGAACTCACAGTTAGGACATTCCACCAGCCC
>Ga0190313_1000738_pt1 | contig 18615 bp, 15 predicted proteins | sample 4870071011_MG_FD_169989 | JGI IMG/M metagenome (GOLD analysis project Ga0190313, IMG submission 169989) | Hydrothermal vent sediment bacterial communities from Southern Trench, Guaymas Basin, Mexico - 4870-07-10-11_MG | ecosystem: Environmental > Aquatic > Marine > Hydrothermal vents > Sediment ...
CCTCTTGGGTATTTTTGTTATCTTTGTTCTTTGTTTAGAGGAAAATCGAGAAGAATCTTTCTTTACCTTAGAGAGAAGATAGAAAATGAAAATGTTCAAGTGATTAAGCCAGAGATAGTTAAAGAGACTCTTTTAGCGAAAGAAAGATTTTGTACCCATCTAATCTTAAGGTCATTTCTTCTAGACCCTAGCTTCAAACTTGATAAAGAGATTGGACTTAAATGGACACCTATTTTTGTTGTTCCGGGGCAATTGTTTTTAAATCATGGGTGCATTGGAAGATGGTATAAGTTTTCTAAAAGACAAAAGAAAGAAAGAAAAACATTATTTATTATTGATGAATCTGATTCTCTTTTTTATCATTCACTTGTAACAGAAATTCCTATTCTAGAACCTTTAGATGTAGATAAAGAAATCCTCGAAGAGTTCTCCCCCAAACGAAGAGACTTGTCCTTAATTATAGATTATTATTTACAGTTAATTGAAAAGTTAAAAGAAATTTATGTAAGAAGGGGACTAGTCTCTAAAGAGGATATAAATAGAATAGAGAGGATAAGAGAAGAGGTTCAGACATATTTAAGATCTTTTGAAAGAAGGAAGAAAGAGATAATTAAGTACGTGATAGAAAACAAGGTAAAAACAAATGTTTTTAGGATTGTAAAAGTACTAGACGAGATTACACATATAGAAAATATTGGTTATGCACTACAAACTTTGGAGAAAGAAGACAAAGAAGAGAAATTTATTCTTCAAGATTTCGACTATGGAATAAGGTTAATGCTAGACAATGAGTATCCATGGCGATTTGTATGGAAAATTAATTTAAGTGCCACGTTTCCAACGTTTAAATCTGTTGAAAGCCGTTTTCTCTCTCTTCGAAGCAAACAGGTCTTATCTAAAATAAAGCGAAGTACCAAAATTTATGAAAACGTTTACTGTAGTTCAATCACTATTTTTGATAAGGATAGTGGAATTCTAAATAGAAATAAGGAAATAAGGTATAATATACCAAGGATTTTGAAGGGTATTAAAGAAGTTGTTTCAGCCTATGAAGAGAAATTTGAAAAGAGACCACGAGGAATAATTTTATGGTTCGGTAATTCTAAACAAATGAAGACCTTCATAGAGACTCTTAAGAGAAGTAGAATTCCAATTAAAAAAGAAGGTAGTATATTCCTTTTATATTATAAAAAAATACCAATTCTCATCAACTATTGTGGATCTAAAATCTCAAGAGGTATAGACCTAGATACCTACGATATATCTATAATTATTGGACCCCTCTTAAGACCACCACGAAGGGTTGGATTTCTTGATGTACTTGACTTTGCAAGAAGTATTGCAGAAGCTATCCAAAGTGCAATGAGAATTGTTCGCTCTCCTTCACCTGCTGTTCCTAAACTAGTAGTAATAGAAAGTTCAATGACCACATATTTCTACTCCCATTTTTACCCAGAATGGTTTAAGAAAATCTTTAATACAAATTATATTGAAATTACTTCTAGTGAAGACCAAAGTTAGATTTATATACCCCTTAGGGGATAAAATAAAGTGAGGTGTATAAGATGGGTTTGTATCTAGTACCAAGTTATATAAAACCCTATTCAAAAATACTAAGTTGGACTTTGCCAATGATCTATGTAGAAGAAGAGAAACAGGAGTACATATCAGATTTGAAGGTTGTGGTACCAGTAATTAAAGGAGAGATAAGATACTTTGCTAGAGGAGAGAAGTTAACCATGAAAACAGACATGCGAGGCAATCCAGAGCAGTACAAAGTTCTGCCAGACACTTCAACACAAGTACTTGTCCCTCTGGAAGATTTTATAACAAAAGTAACTGAAAATAAACAATATGGAGAGATACAAGGAAAAATTAACCTATTAACAAACCAAGGAATAGAGCTTATAGAAAAAATATATAACCTTCTTGATGAAGACCTTAGACCTGTCATATCTTTACCAATGCAATGGTTAGTATATATACCCAATAAAAAAGAGTTGACAAGGTTATGTTGGACAATTGACTTAGAGGGGGAAATAATAGTGAGACCTTATGGAACAACTGGACTACTACTAGAAGTAGGAGATGCAAGGTTGGATAAGATAAATAGTGTTAGTCTAAAAGAAATAAAGAAGAATACACTAATTAGACAAAGACTCAATGACCATTGGAGGTCTTTGGTTGCTTCTTTTGAGTTAGGAGAGTTAGCAGAAGAGTTTGCTACTTTAGAAGAGTACACTACTGAAGAAGAAAAGGAAGAAGTTAAAGAGAAAGTAGGAGAAATAGAGTAGGTTTTTTAACATAAATATTATTTTTTTAATCAGATTTTTTAGATTCAAATTTATATACCCCTTAGGAGAATATATTAATAAGGGTGTAGAAAATGGAAATTAGAAGTTTAGAAGAACTACTTAACCAAGAGAAATATCTACAATTCCTTAGAGATATAGGTCTTGGAAAATATGGTGTTACAGAACGAGAGGAATGGTTACAATGGTTTAGAGGAAACAAAGAAGAATTATCAAAAATTCTTGTATATATTGGAAAGGTACTAATAAAAAGACACTATACTGTTCTTTATCCTATTGAAATGATTGTTGTTCCAAGATATCCGTTCACGAAAGTTCCAATAGTCAGATGGTCTTTACTACAAACCAAATCGTATCAAGACTATGAAGTAAATAAAATTAAAGAGATATGTTCAAAACTTGGTAATTTAATTAACTGCGGTTTTCTCTTAAGGCACTTTGTCTTAATAGATATAGATAAAAAAGATGAAATAGGAAAGAAATATGGGGATATAGAGACTAAAAGAGGATATCATATAATTAGATATATACCAGATTTCCCAGCAGTTGAATTTAAGTTAGTGAATATAAGGGGTTGTAAAATAAAAATAAGACATATCGAGATAATGAGTGGTTCGAGTTTTCTTGGTTCACACCCACTTCAAAGTAGATATCTTGAATTTGTTAATGGTAAAGTAAATGTTAGAAGTTATAAAATAATCTCTAAGGAATGTGAATATGCTTTTAGAAGTGCAGACTTAACCCCTCTAAAATCAAACATAGAAGAAGTAAAAGAAATTATTATAAATATATTAAAGGAATACGGTTGGGAAGGGTATGTTAACCAGATTAAAATAAAAGGATTAGAAAAGGAGGAAATTTCAAAAGAAGTTCCAGTAGTAAATCCTAGGGAATCTAAATTTAATCAAGAGGCACTACCTACTCTTGGAGTCTTATCCTATAAAGAACTAAAAGAGATGCTAGAAAAAAATATAAATAAACTTCCAACGTGTGTGAAAAATGCCCTCTTTGGAAGTCCTAGTAAAGGAACGAGATATTTCCATTTGAGACTACTACTGGGGATAATACCTTATTTTGTATTGTTAGATGACGATAATAGAAAAGATTTGGTAATAGACTTTGCAGAAAGAACTAACTCTAAACGTTCAGAGATTAGAGAGTGGGCTTACCATAGTAAATATTTCACAGGAAGGGCTGAAGTTGATGGAGAAAAAATATCAACTGTCTCGAAGTATGGGATTCCTGTAGAAGCTTGGAGCACGTTTGAGACTTTAGGGTACTGTCATTCATGTCCATTAAGAGAGACTTGTTTAAAAATAAATAGTTCTCAGAGAAGGAAACTCATAGTTAGATATATAGAAGACCTATTGGGGGTGTAACTATGTTTATAGATGCAAAAGTAGATTATAAGAATAAGAAATTAATTCTTATTCATGACGACGGGTCTGTAGAAGAAAAGGATCTAATTCCTCCCTATTTTTATGCGATTATTTCCAAAGGAAAGGAGAAAATATTAAAAACGCTTCTACAGGGACAGGACACTTGGATAGAAAAAGACGATAGAGTTCCTATTATATTTAAGGGGAACCGATACGAACCAGACAGTAATTATATTGTATATAGGGTATATACTACTAGTCCTAACTTAGTTCCGCAGATTTCAGAGACTCTTAAAGATATGAAGGTAAGAGTTAGTGCTTGTAATTTAAGATACATCATAAGGAATACCTTTGACTTAGACATACACTTTTTCAATTCTATCCCGCTCTATTTTGGATTCGACGAGAGGCTAATGAAACGAATAAAAAATGTTAAAGGTTTGGTGCTGGACGTGGAGGCTGTCAATGGAAAGCCAAAATTAATTTCACTATATTGGTGGAGACCCTTTGAAGAGGTACGAAGGGATGATGTAATATCCCTCTGGTACCCAGAAGACCAAGACGAGTTGCAAAAGCTACTGAATAAAGCTAGTTTAATCATAGGTCACAACATTTTGGGCTTTGACCTTCCAGTGCTGGAGAGATCTGGTATAGTAATTAACAGATTAGTCAAATCAATATTTGATACTAGTGTGCTCCTTTCAATATATGGTTCTTCTCTTAAAGTAGGTTCTTCAAGGTCGCTACTGGATGTGTCTATAATATTAAAAGATGACGCCGGTATTAGGGATGAAGAAATTGAAATTAAGAGAAAGGTTCATGGACGAATAGAAGGGCTAAGTAAAGAAGAATTAATAAGGTATAACGTAAACGACGTAGTTCTTACCGCAAAGCTTTTGAACGTGTTCTATCCATTCGTTGCTGTAATCTCCGCTCTAACCCAAATTCCTGTATCTGAAGTTGCTCAGCTACCTTCTGGCATGGTTGCAGAGTACTTCCTCTTACACTACTGTGAGCTGTTAGGTTTCGTTCCAGAATACAGACCTACTTTGGCGAAGCTAGAGGGGGAGAGAGTTTGGTTAAGGGGCGAAGGAAGGGAGTTTGTTGGGGTGTTACAAACAGACATTAAGATGATGTACCCATCTTGGGTGCTCTCACATAGTATAGACCCTACTTTACACCTTGGACAAGAAAAATTTAACAGAAAGTCTGGACTTGGAGTCCTCTTTAGCGCCGTAGAAAGACTACGTATTGTTAGAAAGCTAACTAAGAAACTAAAGAAAGAAGACCCCCTCTTTGAGCCTGTTGACGCTGGAGTGAAAAGTATTCTCAACGCTTTAGCCTATGGAGTACAGGGTAAAAAATCTGGTTTAAGTATTATGGGAAATCCTTGGTGCCCGTCAAAAATCTTTTATGGTACAAGAGAAGCACAATTTAGTACAATTAATTATTTAAGACAAAATGGATATAAAGTAATCTATTCAGATACTGATTCTTTCTTCATACAAATTGAAAAGAGTAGAGTTGAAGAAGTTGTAAATTTAATTAATAATTATCTTAAAAAATGGGGGCTTGAAGTTGATATTGAAGATTATTGGGACAAAATGTACATCTATTCAAAGAAGAATTATATACTACGTAAAGGAGATGTTGTTATTATTAAAGGGAGTGCTCTTCTTAATTTAAATAGAATTTATACTCCAGAATGTGTCTCGCTTCAAGAACTTCTTAGAACTGAAGATAAACAAGAAAGATTAAAAATCTTAAAGGAAATGATATACTCTTCAAGTATAGAAGACCTATTTATTAGAAGTCATCAACAAATTTGGAGGCTGATAGGAAAAGACCTACAAAGTTGGAAAAGATTAGGAGAAAGAAAATCTAGATATATAAGGGTACTTACAACTTGGAGTGAAAAACCAACTCTAGTCCTCAAGAAGGGACATATTGGACATTTGCTAATGCCTCATAGTAATCCTTTATTTAAATTATTTATAGAAAAAGGAAATGAGATAATGATAGAAGATTTAGATCCATTCAATATTATCGAATTGAAAAGTTGGAGGGTAGATGGTTACATCTCACGATTAAAAGGAAGGTACGAATTAGGAGACCTTTTAATATATGAAGATGGATTTTACACATTATGGGTATCTGGTTTTTGGTATGGAATAAGAATTAGATCACAAACTAAATGGTTTCCAAGCAGATATGACGGAAACTATCCAGACAGACCGATTGGGATTCTTGAAAGAATTAAATCTGAAATTAAGGTAAAGAAAGTAGAAATTGATGAAGAAATTTTTAGACGACTAGTATTTGAAGAAACCAAGAAAACATTAAAGCAGTATGTTTTTCTTTAAATGATTTTTCTTTTCTCCCTAAGGGAAAGACTTATATAGATCTGTATACCATTTGTATACTTGAGGGATACCTATGAGTGAAACACAAAAAATGAAATGGACAACAATTAAAGTCCCAGTAGAGCTAAGAGATATAATACAAAATCTAGCTAAACAAGAAGATAAACCTTATTGGAAATTCCTAACAAACTGTATATCTTGGTATGTAGAACAGAAAAGAAATCCTCGTGTTAAAGAGGAACTTCCACAAATAGAGAAAATAAGTTGGTATATTGCTAAGGTTAGTATGAGTGTTGGAGAACTTAAGGCTAAACCAACTAAAGAAAACTTACAAAAACTAGAAAAAACATTAGAACAAATTGAAAAAAGATTAGGAATAAAAACAGACTTTGTAAGAAGAACGGTACACGCTTACATTTTAGAACCAACGACGGACAACCGTATGGAACTCAACATGGCTCTTAAAATGTTAATATTCGATATAATATGGTATAGAATACTTAAGGAGGAGGCACCAAAGTTCAACAGCAAAACCCAATAGGCGATTTTTCCTAAATTTTTTCCCAGTTTTCTTTTAGGACTTTAATAATTACAAATATTCCCTCCTCGTCCTCATCAAACTCAATTCTATACTTTAACCCTCTTAATCTAAACTGTGCATAACGGCTAACGGCTTCTAACTCTTTTCTGAGCTTATTCTTGAGTTGAAGAATTTTAATTCTTCTTCTCTCTTTTTCGATTTCAGATAGAGGAACAATTCTAGGAGTTGTATTATGATTAGTACTCATACCACATCACACCCCTCTACTTGTACTCATTATACCTCTATAATTTAAATATCTTTTTTTCTTATTAAATACTGAAAAATAAAATAATAGGTGAAAACATGACCTTGGTGAGGACTGGTCAAGACAGGCATGCAAAATGGAAAGCAAAATACAATCCAACAGTAATTAGTACTAGATTTACTGATGTTCAGAGCGTAGCCGATGCTAGAGCAGAGAATGGACTTACAATATATGCCGACCTTGACCAGAGAATAGGTGCCATCTTAGATGCACAAGGAGTTACTGGACCCGATAGAGCGAAGTACCTAGCTTTCGCTAGAAAGGTTCAGAAGACTGCTTTAAGAATTAGTGGTAGAGCTTTAGACACCCAAGTAATAGGACTTAAACAATACTTCATGATGAGCTACAAGTGTGAAGAATTAATACTTAACTTAATAATTAACGCTATCTTAGGATACATTCCTGCTTACTAGGAATGTATAAGGGAGATGTGCCCCATAAGGGGCGAAAAATTGTAATTTTTCTTTTTCTCTATTTTTTATAAATATTTAAATAAAGATTTATATTTCTCTTAGGGGAATTTCTTACTGGTGACAGAAGTGAAAAGAGTTGTAATAGTTTCAAGTAAATCAGTATCTTTAAAACAGGTTTCAACGGATATTATGAAAGTACTTGAAAGAAATGGGTTCATTTCACATTTTATGGAATATTTTTCACCAAATTTAAGGACGGTTGAAAATCTTCATGGTCTTATTTTCTTTTACCCGTTAGATCCAATTTCAGCAATGAGTTATGGAATGTGGTATAAAATGTTAAAACCAAAATTTGGAGATAGAGTTGTGTTTTATACAACTATAGAAGGAAGAATTAATCCAGTCATTGTTAACTGGGCAGTATGGAAGGGTGTAGAACTTATAGCGAACTCAAAATATACATTTAAAAAGCTTTCGGAAGCCGGGTTTAATGTTGTTGATATCATCTACCATGGAGTAGACTTTGAAGAAGTTAAAGAAGCAGAATCTGTAAAGAATAAACTAAGACAGAAGCTGGAGAAGGACTTTCCAGATAGAGTATACTTCTCTGTTGTAGCTTCAAGTCATAAACGTAAGGGCTGGGACTCTCTAATTCCAGCAATACAAAAGATAAACGAAAAGTACAAAGATAAAGTAGCATTCTTTATAGTAACAACACAAGATATGTATCAGAGACTAAATATACCCAATGTTTATATAGTAAGTGAGATGGGTAAAAGAAACCACATTGACATATTAGGATTTCTTGGAGCAGTAGACTTCCATATTCAACCTTCATACTCAGAAGGTTTTGGTCTACCCCTCCTCGAGGCAATGGCAATGGGAACTCCCTGCCTTCATTGTTGGTTTGAACCTCTCTCAGAAATATCAGACAAAGATGGAAATATCTATTGGCATTATGAAGAGGTAAAAGTACTAGACTCATCTCAATTAAAAGGAGTGGCTATTGACTACGAACTTCATTGGTACCCTCCAGAAACCTTAGTTGAAGCTATAGAAATGGCAATTGACATTAAACTTAATCATAAAAGTCAATATGAAGACATGAAGGAAAAAGTACGTGAAAAAGCAAAGGAATTTGATATAAACAAGGTCTATAGATATTTTGTTGAAAAACTAAAATAAATCCTTTTTATTTTTTATATATAGATGATGTAATATGAGTTTCTACAAACTCTTTGGAGAAAAACATGATTTAGATAGTCAGAAACATAAACTACATGCTAAAGTTTTTAGTGAAGATGGTATTGTTGATAGTTGGGGAAGATTATTTGATTTAGAAGAACTTTTAAACATCAATGTTAATTTTAATATTCTTGTTGATGGACTATTGTCATTAAGTTTTTCACAACTTTTCGATATTAACTTACCAGATTTTGATAACTGGAACGTTGATTTTAATGTTGAATTACCTACAAAAGAGGATATTGAAAAGGGAAAATTCATTAAATTACCTAAATTAGACTTTCATAAATCTTTCAGACAGTTTATGAAAGAAATTGAGAACAAAGAAATACCAGAAGAAAAAATTGACCGAGATACTTTAATTAAATACATTTTTAAAGAGGAAGTAAGAGGGGCTGTTAAAGAAGACATAATTCCTGTAGGAAAATATGATGAGACAAGGTATGGGGAGTGTGTGTTTGCACCTATAGATTTTATTCCAAAAAACCTCTTTGAATCTAAAAGGAAGTGGTTTACACAAAAAGGAAAGGAAATTTCTCAGAAAGTTAGTGAATACAAAGAATGGAATGATCTATTGATAGCTAAAAGAAAGATTATAGAAACGGCTATAAAGAAACAAATTTTCTGCGACTGCTGGATCCTTGACTTCTCAGAATTTGGAGAGGAAGATGAAGAAGGGAGAGGAATAATAGAGGTAGAAGGTGTTGGAGTTGTTAAGGCAGATAACATAAGTGAAATTGTACTAAATATGAGAGAGGAAAGAGAAGATGCAGTATTAATTCTAGACGTTACACGTTTAGATGCTGAAGATAATACTGGAACTAAAACGGACTATATACTCTCACGATTTTTTGATTTTATCGAGTGGAGATCTAGAAGAGTCCTTGACAGATTTTTATCACCTGTACAGTCTGCAATTCTAAGCCGAACAGGAGAAGAAAAACGAGACTATCATAAACATAGAAGTATTTTGAAATATGGTGTAACTAGACAGATTATAAGAAACATTAGAAGATGGGTTAGAGATTCTTTATATAATATAGTTGATAATCAATTTGAAATTAACAAATATTGTAACTTGGTAATTGAATATGTTTTTTCTTCTTATGAAGGACATAGAGTTGAAAAGAAATGGAAAGAAAAATTATCAGATGAAGAGATTAGGAAATATATACTAACAAAAGCAGAAGCACAAGGTTTAAATACACAAATACTCAGTAATCTCCTAGAGGGAGCACAGATATGGAAGAAACAACTCGAGAAATTAAAACCAGTCCTCAAGTAGAACAAACTTCAAAGACTGCTGAAACAATTGAAACTATAAAGAAACCAGAGATAAGTCCCCAAATAGCACAAACTACACAAAAATCAAAGGAAGATATTATAAGAGAAAGGATAACACAAGTAGTTGGAAAATTATTAACAGAAGCAGGAGAACTTGCATTTGAACTAGGTGAGATTGATTTGGAAAAGTGTAGAAAGTGTCCTTTACTTAAACGAACATTAAATATGTTGAAACTACTTAAACAATTAAGAAAAGAACTGAGCAGAATGAGGAGTTAAAATAAACTCTACTTTTTTTCTATCTTTTTTTCCTAAGGGAGATAAAGTATATTCCTTAGTTTTTTTCTATATTTTTTAGGGAAGTTTATTATGGTAGAAAAATCTTTAACTGAAAAATACAAAGAATATCTTAAAAAAAGACAGAAGGAAATCTCAAGAAAAATAAGAAAGGAAATTAAAAGAAAAGAAGAAGAAAAGAAAAAATTCCTAAAGGAAATTTTATCTGGAGCAAAAAACGTTAAAATACTTTTGCTTGAGACTAGAAAATACGATTATCCATGGGGAACTGTTTATACTTCAGTAGTAAGAATTAAGGACGGAGATTATGTATCACACCCATTCAACATAGACTACAAGGACGAACAGGAATTTAAGAGAAAACTTAAACTAGAAATATTAAGATATTTATCCTTGAAAAGGAAATTAGGTTTAGAGGTGGTGAGTAAATTATGGTAGAAAAAGAACTAGAAACAATACTCTCAGAAGAAGAGATAGGAGAAGTACTTAATATCATAAACCAAAATCTAGAAGAGTTTCTAGATGAGATTATCTTCGACATAGATGTAGAATATGCAAGTGGAGTTATACCAGAAATAAAAAAGGAAAAACTAGAGTCAATAGATTTAGAGAAATTAAAAGAAACATTAGTAATTTATGGAGGTTGGACAGATCCAATTGGTCAGATACGAGATTTTATTTATGATTCATTAAAAGGATTTTCAAGTTGGATAATAAGTGGTGTTGAAGGTATTATATCTCCTATCAAAGGGTTAATTGACAGTATTTCATCAACTTTAGGAGGACTATGGGACTTCGTATCTGATACTTTATATAATATAATAAAGGATATATCTAGTGGGATTGATTGGATAAAAGATTCATTATCTTCAATCGAGAATATTCTTTCTGACGTTGGGAAAACATTATCAAACATTGTTGACACAATTTCTAAAACAGTTAGGTCATCTATTGAAGATTTTGTTTCAAAAGTACTAAACTCAATAGGTAATTTAAAAGATTATATTTCTCAGATTATAGACTTAGTACAAAAAAATTACATAAAACCCATTGAAGATTTTGTCTCTAAAATACCAGATATATTTAAGTCTTTAATAGAAAGTGGAAAAACTTGGATTGAAGAAAATATAATCAAACCTCTACAAGGATTTAAAGACGAAGTAATAGAATTCTTTACAACTGAAATACCAAAATACTTTGAAGGAATAAAGAAATCTCTAGATGAAAAGATAATTAATCCTATAGTTAAGACTTTTGGGGAAATAACAAGTTGGTTTGAAAAAGATCTACCAGACTTTCTAAAGAAATTGCCAGAGTATACTTTAGAAGGACTTGAAGATGCACAGAGATGGATATGGGAACATCTTCCAGACTGGTTTAAGAGGTTTATTACTGAGGATATTCCAAATGCTTTTGCAACAATTGCTAACTATATGAAACTTGTTTCACAAAGTATAACTGGTTTTGTTAATGCAATTTTGAAGTTTCCAGAATGGTTCCCAAGATGGTTTGAAGAACATATATCCAAACCTATTAAAAATGCTTTGAAAGGTTTAAGTGATTGGATTTGGAAAGCTATTCCAGACTGGTTGAAAAATTCGTTCAACGCAATCTATGACTTCTTTACAAAAACATTACCAGACTTTATTAAAACATTAACCAAAGGAACACAAGATTTCATAAAGGATCCTCTTGGTTGGATAAATAGAAATATAGTTCAACCATTAGTTTCTGGACTTTCACAAATTGGAAACTGGATTTGGAATGCAATTCCAGACTGGATTAAAACTCCATTAACAAAAATAGGAGAATTCTTTACAGATTTAGGAGAAAAAGTAATGGAATTTCTTAAAGATCCAATTGGTTATATATGGAACTTTATAAAAACATTAGGTGAAAAGATATTTAAAGAAATTTCTTGGGTAGTTGAAGTCTTAAGGGAAGTATTAGGAAGTGTAGGTCATAAATTATATGAAATTTTAAGTAGTATTGGAAGAGGTTTATGGGGAACTGTACAAAGAATATATAGTGCAATTAGTTCATGGGCTGAAAATATTTGTAAATCACTATTTGTTAACCCTCTTGAGACAGTCTTTAAGAAACTTTCTGAGTCATTACAAGAAGCTTTTGTGAAAGTTCTTAAAGGTAAAGAAGGGGCAGGAGAATTTATATTTATAGGTTATCTAATTCCCTCTGCTCTTATACCGTACTTAAGTTTTAGTTTACCCTTTGCAGTAGTTGAAGGTTTAGACGAACATCTCAAGGAGATAGAGGTTTCTCTTGAACCACTTGGACTGGGAGGAAGAATTAAGACAAAACTTCTTTCCATAATACGTTCAATAACAAAGATAATAAAAAAGAGCGGGGACAAACTGTTAGAGGGTCCTCTACTTGGCTTGGGTTTAATGGTTCTAGAACCCCTAAGATACTTAGTAAGACCAATTTATAAACAAGCTTGGACACCAATCTTCAAAAAAGCACTAGAAATAGATGCGTTCTTTGAAATTCCGTCTTTTACAGAACTAAGAGACCTCGTAAGGAGACACATGCCAACGAGTAAAGACGAAGAGGAAGAATTTAAGAAGATGATTAAATACTTTAAGACTATACTTAATGTTAGAGGTTTTCCAGATTCATACATAGAAAAAATACTATCTTTGGCAGATACTTGGAAAATAGTGGTTAAGGACAGATTTGGGAAAAATAGAACTATTGGTTTATCACCCATCTACGAACAACCATCAATTTCAGACCTTACAACCTTCATGATAAGAGATATGATAGGGAAGCCGGAACACTTTATTGAATGGATAAAGAAGCTTGGTGTTGAAAGAGACCTTGCACTCTTCTATTACTTACTACACTTTAGATATCCAAGCCCAGAAAAATTAGCAGAATTCTTCTGGCGTGGAGTAGCCGGTGAACTTTGGAATCCCGATAAATCAATGGACGAAGAAGCAATGAAAGTATTTGGACTAGACCCTAATGATATTAAAGCAGTTGCTCCTAAAGAACTTAACTTTAAGGTTGAAGTTCTTCAAGAAATGTTAAAAACATACATGAAGTGGCACGATTATGCTAGATTCCCTTGGCAGAAAGATTGGGCAACAGATAATGCAATTATTACAGACTTATTAGCAGACATTCCATTGAAAATTGATTTAAGATGGATGACACGTTGGGGTATATTTGACTATTGGAGTTCAAAAGGAATTGGTCTAACTACATCAATAGAAGAAATAACAAAAAGTCTCTTAAAAGAAAGAGAAACATGCCCTGCTAAAGAGATAATTGAACAATACAAAAAGATGCTTTCACAACCATCAATAGAAATGGATCTAAGACAGTTTAGTAGAACTATTCAAGCAACTGGTTTACACCCATATTGGGTTCCTTGGGTAACAATAGCAGAATCAATAAACACTCTTACTGATGAGAGAACATACATAAGAACTGGATTTATAAATCTATTTAAAGAAGGCTTATTTAAATTAGAAAATCTAAACGATTTGCTTTCTGGATTCTTTACTGTAACATTCAAGACTGGATACTTTGACATGGAAAAAGGAAAGTGGGTAGCAACAAATGTTGAATATCCTATTGCATTTTTACCTGCTGAAAGCAAGTTACTAGAGATAAGAGCAATTATGGACAGATCAGTAGACGTTTTTAGAGACTTTATGAAAGTTTTAGGATATAGTGTAAGAGAACTAATTTATGATCCAGAAACTGCACTAAATATTCTAAAGTCTTTTATAGAAAAGATACTTTCGCCATGGTTTAGTTCTCAAATTAAAAAGGTAACTGGAAAGGAACTTAAACTAACACTAGATGAAGATTGGTGTAAATCATTTTTAGAGTATGAGAAGATTCAACAAGAAATTTCTAACATTGAAAGAAGTAGATACTACTTAAGATATGTAATATCAAAACTCTTAGATAGGTTTAGTAAAGGTCTACTTACTAAGAAGGAAAGAACAAACCTTATTAGCAAAATTAAAGAAATTACTCTTCTTTCAGACAGAGAAATTAAATTAATTGAATTTGTAGGTGATCAACTTCTAGATCTTTATAAGAAAGATTTAAAAATGAAGGCAATCCTTTCAAGATTAAGTAGAAGAGAAATAACTAAAACAGAAGCAATAACTGAACTTAAGAAATTAGGTTTAACAGAAGATATGATTAAAGATTTGATTGATAAATATGGAAAAACTTATGTGCCAACAATAACTTCCTATGCAACTTTAACTGAAATTGTACCAGAAGCTATTGAAACTGGTTTTAAGTACTTAGATATATGGGGTGTACCAGAAGACGAAAAGAAATACTGGAAACTTTATCTAGAAAGGAAACATGTACAAGACGAATTTACCTTAATAAGAACAAGAATATATAATGCTCTAAGTGAAGGAGGCAAAATAGAAGACATTATAAAGATACTGGACGCTAAAGAACTTGAGAATAAACTTAAGTCAATATATGAACAAAACAAAGAAATATTCTTAAACTATGGTATTTCATTTAAAGAACTTATACTCTATCATGTAATTGCTGAACTTGAGAAGTATAGAGACACATTAAAAGAGAGACTTAAGGAGAAATATCCAAGCCCATCAACAATGGCAACATTATCAGAATATGTTGAAATACCAATAGAACTAATTAAGAAAACTTTAGATGTATATGGAATTGTAGATGAGTGGAAGGAATACTTCCTTAAATATATATTGATTAGACCAATTGCAACAGAAGTTAATCAAGTTGTTTCAGAATTTTTAAGAATTGAAGAATACTTTAAAGCTCCACAAGAACTTGAAAAGAAGATTAAAGAACTGATGAAAATTGGAGGTTGGACTAAAAGAGAGATAGAACTATTTAACCTAAGACTAGAACTTAGAAAACAATATAGAATTGCTTCTTGGTTATTGCCTTCCTTAAGAGAGTTTATAAGTGATGCAAGATACATACCCAACTGGGAAGATTTACTAAAACAATGGTTCGAAAGAAGAGGTATTGAAATAGATAAATATAAGGATTATTACGAATACTATAGAACACAAATTAAACATAGAAAGATTTGGAGAAGGATTAATTCATTCATTACAGAATTGATAAACGATTATGCAAGTAGAGTTATTGAAGAAGATTACTTAAGAAATCAATTAAACGAACTGAAGAAGTATGGTCTTGAAGATGAAGAAATTGAGATAATTGTCTTAACTGCTAAGCACAGAAGAATGAGATATGATAAAATTTATGGAGGTCAACATTCTTCAAGTGAATCATCAACACCAAGACCTCCATCTCCCCCATCTAGTTCATCTTTACCAACAAGACCAGTACCATTAAGTCAACTATTTGGAAGAAGTTGAAGTTCTATGGGGTTAAAATTCCTTTTTAAATTTTTAAAATTTAGATTTTTACTTTCCTTTCATGCTTTTATAAGAGGAATTGATGGAGTTTATGACTTCCTACTCAAGGATTTAAAGAAAAATGTTAAAGGGTTTGAAGCTCAAAAGCTTGGTAGTGAATATCTTTTTTCTTTACTAGGTCAGAAAATACTTCAAGAAATCTATGGATATCCTAAAGAGTTGGCTAAAATTCTAGATTTAGAGGGAAGGAAGGGATACGTTTCTAGAATCTTACAAGTACTGGAAACAATAAGGAGAGAGAAAGGAGAGTTGAAAGAAGAAAGAAATATACCTTATTATGTGTAAAATAAATAGAGGTGAGAAGAAAGTATGAGCTTCCTAGGGGCAAGTAAAAAATCCCCGGGACAAAGAGTAAGATACTATGAGTGGAACGCTTTAGTTGAACAATGTGATTTAGCATATTTATATGGAGGTTTCTTTATAAAAAATGACAAAATACCTATAGAAAACGGTAAGTACAACATAGGAAGTCCAGAAAGAAGAATTAAAAACTTCTACGGATTGTTTGGAGATTTTTCTGAAGGTCTAACTGTAGCAGGAAGACCTGTGATAAAAGATTGTGATCCTATAAGTATAGCTTACATCTATCAACCTGCTAAAAAAAGAATAACTGATGCTATTAACGAAAGCACAATACCATCTAAGATAGATGTAACCATAACTTACTTAGAAAGTCTTTTATCAGAATTAGAATCTGGGGTATCTTTAAGAGAAGTACAGACTACAGCACAAGACCAACTAAAGACATCAACCAGAGATGCAATAATAGAGGCTATTAAAAAAGACTTAGAAGATATTAAAGCTAAACTACAAGAACTAAGGGCAGAAGTAGATGAATTATACACAAAAACATTCTCAAAGTTACTTATTGACCTTCCAATTGATGGAAAACAAATACTTTTCTATCCTACTCTTGGAAAATCAATAAAAACAAGAAGTTGGTGGTTGCATACAGATAGTTCAAAAGGAAGAATATTCCTTTGGGCACCAGTAAGCAAACAATACATAGGAGCATTATTTGCAACAAGAAGTGGTGTAGCACAACATAATCGTGTAAGAGTAGAACTTTATAAAGATGAACCAATAGAATGCCTTTGGCAAGACCTTGATGTAGGTTCTTCTATATTAATACAAATAACATATAAGGAGGAGTAAATATGCAGACACGAGAAATTTATTACGCCTATCCAATGGGAAAAAAAGTATCTTTTGCTTTTGTGGCAGAACAATATATAGACATGTTATCATTTAAGTATAAAGTCTGGAGAGTTTCTGAAGAATCTTTTTATCATTTTAGACCTCTTTTCTCTTTTCCTTTTGTTATTCACCCTGTTATATATTTTTGCTTAAGTGCAAAACATACATTGAATTATCTACGCTTAAATCAAGAATTTCTTATTGGATTTGAAGTTGCTGACACAGACCGTATAAGTCAATTAGGAATAGATATAGTAAATTATATGGATTTATTAATTGTCCCGTCTAGATGGTGCAAAGAGGTTTATCTGAAGTCTGGTCTAAAAGTACCTTGTGAAGTAGTTCCACACGCATTATCTGAGATTTTTTATAGACCTAAGCAAGAACCTTATCACCCATATCTTAAAAAACTTAAGGAAATAAAAAAGAAACGGAAGTTAGTTTATGGCTTGTTCTTCCTTTGGCACAGCGGTCGAAGGAAGGGGGCACATTTGGTAGCAGAAGTTTACAAGGAAATTATTAAGACACACCCAAACTTTATCCTTATTATTAAAATAGGTAACATAATAGACCCGCACCTAGTTACTTTGACAAAGTTGGGAAGTATTGTTGTTAAAGGTTGGTTGAACGATCAAGATTTACTAGCACTCTACGATATGTGTGATATTTATCTTCTTTTTAGCCTTGGGGGTGGTTGGGAACTCAATGGAATTGAAGCTCTCGCAAGAGGTGAGATTGTTTTAGGAGCAGAAGAAGGAAGTTGGACAGATTATTTGCCTAGAGAGTTTCAAATTCCAGTTGCAAGAAAAGTTAAAATCTTTACAGACGGACTTCCTTCACAAGTCCATGTTGGTTGTGGGGTTGAAATAGACATTCAAAAAGCAGTTGATAAACTACATATTATACTAGATAACTTAGATGAATGGAAAGCAAAAGCAGAAAAATATGCAGAAGAGGTTAAAAGAAAGTTTAGTAAGGAAACGGTAGGGAAAAGATTATTGGAAGTATTTGATAAATATCTAGAAGGGGAGTGAAAAAATGAATTTTAAAATCGTAGCATGGTTTGAATTAGAAGTTAGAGATAAACAAGGATTCCTAAAAGAAAAAAGGAAAATAAAAAACACTCTTACATATAAAGGACTTTCAAGGATTTTAGATTTCGCATTTGGATTAGACTCTGGGGGTTTTGTTTATATTGCCGTAGGAGAAGGAACTAAAGAACCATCACCAGAAGATACAAGCCTAGAATCTGAAGTTAAGAGAAAAAAAGCAACAGTCTCAAAGTATACAACAGAATTTGAGAATGATTCGGTTAAACTTGAAACAACTTTTGTTTTTGATGCTCCACATAAAATATCAGAAGCAGGTGTTTTTGATGCTGTATCCAATGGAATAATGCTTTCAAGGGCAGTATTTAAAGATCCTAATACTGGAGAAATAACTCCAATATCTGTTGATGCTGGAGATTTGTTGACTGTAAGATGGTATTATCAGATTTCAATGGGGTGATTAAATATTGACAGAATATGTATGGGAAATTAGAGAGGAAATAAAAATAAAGTTAAACGAAAAAAGTCCGAGCAAATATGCGTTTGCATCTTCAATAGTTAAAGACCATTCAATAATTAGAACTTGGCACCATAACTTAAAAGTAGAATTCCTTTTTTATCTTCTTAATAAGTTTAAAGATAAAATTCCTCAATCAATTTATTCAGAATTAGAAAAAGAGTGTAAAGACCTAAGATATGTAAAAAAAGGAGATGAAACACTTTTTTCTGATTATAATGATATAATAGATGTTTTAGTTAAATTACCTAAAGCTTTAGAATATTTAACATTTAAGGG
>Ga0190313_1000739_pt1 | contig 18607 bp, 17 predicted proteins | sample 4870071011_MG_FD_169989 | JGI IMG/M metagenome (GOLD analysis project Ga0190313, IMG submission 169989) | Hydrothermal vent sediment bacterial communities from Southern Trench, Guaymas Basin, Mexico - 4870-07-10-11_MG | ecosystem: Environmental > Aquatic > Marine > Hydrothermal vents > Sediment ...
TCTATAGGCTTCATGAAAAAGAGCATGCAGACTGGATAATTGTCGGCACATTGATGAGTCTGACTATCGGGATAATATCCACACTCGCATTAATTTCTTTGCTGAGTGCTCTGAGATGATCGTTAGTATTATAGATATCAGGGAAAGTCACAAAATAGAGCCTATCCTAAGAAAAAGGGTCTTCGAGACCATAGATGCGGAACTTAAGTGTATAAGAAGTGCTCTACATGGAGAAAGCATGGCAGGTCCACAGAGGGTACGATCAGATGAAATTGAAATTGCAACGAATAATTGGCCTATACACGCGCGAGTAATACATTTTCTCCTAGCACAGAACCTAAGAATCTATGTTGGATTAGGAGCACACCGCATAGACATCTGGAACCCGGAAGATATAAACGCTTGTGACGGTCCAGCTTTTTGGAAGGCAAGCGAAGCACTCGAAAAAGCAAAAAAGAAAGTGAAGACAAAAAGAATGAAGACCACTGTTTTCATAGACTACATAGTTGAGCCAGACACGCCTATAGATCAGCTCCAAGGAATCATGTTGATAATAATGTATACCGCATGGATCCAGAAACTGAAACCTAAGACAAGACTATATCTTTATGAGTACATATGGAGAAACAAAACGATAAGCCGGATTGCCGAGGAATACAACAAAACACCTCAAAATATCTACAAAATTATAAATAGAACACTAGCAGGTCCTATTAAGGAGATAATAGAGTACTACCAGAATAGTCTTTTTGATCAAGGAACTGCCCCCTAGAGAATATGACAAGTAAATGTGAAAAAACAGAAGATTAGTTGAGGATATTCTAGCAATAGTTATCTCAGAAATAGAGAAAGAAACATCATAGTCTTGGGCCGAATTCTTCCTTTCTAAACTCCACGTGCACACCATACCTAAGAAGTTCTGTTATACTCTCTGTGCCTACTAGAGAATCCGTAACATTCACAAATCTTAGTTTTCCGTACTTCTTAGCATTCTCTATTAGGGGATCTATATTATCTACATTTGTGTGTGCTATGCTTAGATACTCCAGCTCAGGGAGGTCTGCCAGTGGAGAAATATCCTTAACACCATAGCAGAAGTCCAAGGATAAACGTCTTAGCTTCTTGAGGGATCTTATAGGCTCCACACTTCGAATATTAAGCCCGACTAGATGGAGTTCCCTTAGGTTCTCGGCCTTTGAGAGTGCTGATATATCTTCGACGAGAGTCAACGATATGTCTAGATACTCAATATTCTTGAGATATCCGATAACGGAGATGTCCCTAACGCATGTTGAGTGTATATCTAGAATCCTAAGATTGTGGGCTCCTCTTAGGAAATCTATGTTGGATAGGGGAGATTCCACAATCCTGATCTCCCGAAAATTGCTGAGATCAAATCTAGATAAATCAATGTCAACATCACACTTAACAATCAGTCTGATGCCATCAACTACCCCAATGCTGCATGGGATAGACCGCAGATAGCTCACTAATTCCGATATATCCACGTTTTTGCACCTCCAACTAATAACGATTTTTGTGGATATATTACGCTAACATAATGATAAAATCTTGCCGTCAAACCCCTCTTCCGAATTAGTTACCCTCGAAGAAATATGCATTCCCAATAGAAAAGCTGGAACACATACATTTATTTTGTGGGTTATCGCATTATTTTCATAGGATGTTTTGATCTTAGTGGAATCCTTTGTTGTAGTGTTATAATTTGTTGAGATGCATTAGGATGTTGAAAAAACATTATTTGGTGCCAGCTGCTTTTCTGTTTCTTCTGGTAGTTTCCTTCGCCATGAGTTATCTGCTTGAGACTTATATCGAAGAAACAATAATATCTAACTCTGATTTGGAAAAGATCAAATCTATTTTCACTGAAAGCATGTTTTTAGAGGGAGATCTCAATAGAAACCTAACCATAGACTACACTAAGGTATACGTTGGAAACCTAACTTTAAGCGAATCCGAACTAAAAATAACTAATTCTCTGCTAATAATCGATAATAATACTACGATCAGAATTCTTAGGGGCTCTCTCAGCATAACAGGAAGCTACCTAGTAATAGCTCCTAGCGCAGAATTATGCATCGACAATATGGATTCTGAGCTAAGTATAAGTCGTACAAGAATCTTTGTTGATGGGAATCTCAATTTTTGTGGCAATGGCATCATAATTATGGAGAACTGCAAAGTTGAGGGAGAGAGCCACCAAATGGGAATTTTAGGTCTAAGTAGCCTCAATATAACTAACTGCAGTTTATACCTCCGTGGAGGAATAACAATTGAAAACTGTGGAAGCGTTGGGATCCTTACGACTAATTTTACCTCTAAGCTTACCATATCGCATGTAGCAAATTTGATGATTAAACTAAGCAGAATTAGAGGACGAGTATCAATCTGGAAAGTGACTGAGAGTATTCAGCTCCTAGGAAACTATTTTGACAGACCAATAATTCTGGAGAGATTGAAGATTGATAGTTTAACGCAATTCACCTTTGATTATAATTATGTGGGAGGAATGCCTCTCTCGATAATTACGGGAGACGATGTTAGAATAAGTGGGTCTTACGGTGAGATAGCTGTTATAGGTGCTAGCAATGTTAGTATCGAAGCTAGTACCGTATTATCCATAGTGATAAGCAATTCAAAAAACATATCAATCTCTGGTGCAAGGCTAGACGAACCACACTCAGAGATATTTGTGTTAGACTCAACGAATGTGGCCATAGGGAACATTTCGATTTCGAGTATTTGGGGTAGCGGTATCAATATCAGAAATTCTGTTGGTGTCTCAATTAAGGATGGTAAGTTAGTTTCCACTCGCCCAACCAATATAACGTTGGAGGGATGTTCGAATATCAGCCTTCACAACTTCTCAGTGCTTGTCCTGGATACTCTCCACATACACAACTCAACTGATGTAGAGATCTCCAATTTAGATTTAACAGTTAATGGCTCCATAATCATAGAGTCGTCCAGAAATATTGATTTCAGAAACAGCTCAATTCACGGCGTGGCCCGCATCAAGTTCTATGAGAATATCATCGGGATGTATAATTCAACAGCGATCACTATGGATTCATGCGAGCTGACAAATCTTGTGTTCAACATAGACTACACCCCCAGATTAAAAATGCGATTGGAAATCTCAAACACCACACTGAACTCTCAGCAGATAGAACTCATAGAAAACGTGGAGAACGCATCCTTGAACAATAATGTCACACACCTAATCGTATTCAACTCCGACAACTTCAATATAAGCCAATATGAAATCCAGACGTTGATCTTGATAAATGTATCCAATGTGTTTTTAGATAGTCTAACGAGCCTTAGGTATGTTTCCGCAAATTATGTGGAGAAGCTAAGTCTGAGAAACATCTCGACTACAAATCTGGCTATAGCTGTTAGAAATACAGATGAGATTGGTTTCTATGATTCCTCACTAACATATTGCAAGATAGACGCAAACTTAGAAAGTAAGATTCTGATAGAGAATGACTATTTTGAAGCCGCGACAGTAAAGCTATCCGCATCGACCTTGGAGCTTCTCAAAACAACTTTTGTGGAATCAGAGATTACCTTGCAGGCTGAGCACATCCTGATGATAAACAACACATTTAATAGCACCCTAATCACATTTGGATATCCAGACAAGCTACTATCTATCGATGCGCTAGATAACACAATTAACGGGGCACCTCTCGAATTTGTGTTTGGGAAAAGCAACCTTAGAATCAGCGGTCGCTCCGTAGGAGGCATACTCATAGCTAAGTCACAGAACATACTGTTGGAAACAGTCTCAGCCGAAACAATCATGATATATGATTCATACAATGTATCAATAAGCTGTACAACCACCAGGAGTGCTGATATCTGGTGCCTCTACATATATGGATGCAGGAATATTGTGATAAGAAACTCCAGCATTGAAGGTCCAACATGCATTATTGATTCAAACTATGTCGTTCTGGATAACATTTTAGTAAATATCACAATTCGAAACGCCATAGAGGGAGACGCTATATGCGTCTACAACTCCGATAGGGTAAGTATCACCGATAGCTACATTTTCAATATGTTTGCTAGCTTGGTTTACTCCTATTTCTCGAGAAATCTTATTTTCAGCAAAAACATACTTATTGGGTATAGCTTCGTATTGGATCTCCAAAAATGCTCGAACATAACCATTATGAACAACACCTTCGGAATCAGACCCTACAAAAACATTCTCATTAGCCCAATAAGGCTCTGCCACATATACAACATTACTATTCATAAAAACATACTCCCTGCGTCTTTCCGTGCAATAAATCTTAACTATGTGTATCTAACACAAATAACAAGCAATGAAATACGTCAGTTTCGTATAGTCTCTATGTATAAATCGGTCTTAAGCTTCATCTATAATAATATTCTGATAGGAGGCTACCACATGGAGATTCGGGATTCCAGCTTGGTGTGGGTTTCGCACAACATCATAGAAGAGAAGTGGTGGTACGCAACCAGACCCCAGATCTATGTGGAAAACTCACGATTCATCATAATCGAAAAAAACATACTTATGTACGGCGTTATGTTCCTACCAATAAAAGTTTTGAGGTCTGAGGAGATATTCATCGTAAGGAATAAATCTCCGCTGATGCTGAGATATAAAGCAGAGGGGTCTTCTGGTGTCTATGTAATTGGTAATTTCTTAGGGATGGTAAACCTAGAATCGTTGCTTATTTGCATTCTTAGTTTGTATGGGCTGATATGCTTATTTCTGTTTATATGGCTTCGGATGGTGAGGAAAAATTATCAGTATGAATGATGATGTCATGCTATTCTACATCTTGATGTTAATAGCTCAGACAGTTCTTATATTTCCGAGAAGGCTACGTAGAGGGGGGCTATATTTCTACATAATTGGGTTTGCCGTGAAAATAAGCATCGACCCCACAGCAAAGGCGCAGAGACGAGACATCGGTCTCATGGAAAAATTCATAGTTTTCAATGCTATTTTTATGTCGCTAATCGCGACTATTTATCTTGCCCTCTTCTTGGAGGATTTCTTTCTTCTAAAACAAAAAATTTTCAATCAAGAATTATTGCCCAAGATCGAGAGCTTCATAAATCAGATAAGTCTACCAACACTCTACTTGTTTATGTGGGCACTAGCAATAGTTCTGGGTCTATTCCACGAATATATGCATATGTGCTTTGGCAGGATAGTTGGGATACCGACAAGAAACCTCTACATAGCCACAATACTAGGTTTTCCCCTCATATTCCTCGTCGAGGCCGACGATACTAAGGCATCACATATGCAGAGAGCATTCATGGTTTCTGGAGGAATAATAGCTAACTCCCTAGCCTTATTAGTAGCAACAGTCCTGCTCCTTCTATTCCCAGAAAACGCATTTATCTGCGTAGTATTCTACATAGTCCTAGCAGTCACACTGATCAACGGCACAGTAGTAAACATCATAGCGGCCGACGGTGTGGTAATATCCATGGAGACCGCAAAGTACTATGGGGAAAAGGGTATTGCCCTACTTTTGCTAACATGGATATTAACGATAATCCTGCTGGTGCTGAGACCTCTGCTCTTCTGACAACCAACTACTATCTTTTAGCAGAATCCAAAAATGGGGGGAAACCGACATAGTAGGCTCAGCTTACAAAACCCATATGAGTTTCATTCTCACACCAAGATTTTTGAAAGTTTTTTATGATATGATGATTTAATTATATAATTAGGTGATTGTCTTGGGGTCTAAGCGATACACGACTATCTCAGTGAGAATTGACGTTAAAAGAAAGTTAGATGCTATGAGGGGCGACATGGATTGGAGCGAATTCTTAATCAAACTAGTGGAAGAAAATGCTAGGCTTCGACGGATTATTGCAGCCCGTGAAATCCAAGAGAGATTTAATGCTGAGATTGAAAAAAGAGTTAAGGAATCTGTCAGATCCATGCGGGAAATGAAGCTTAGGGGAACACTATGATGGATATTGCTATAGATACTGATGTTCTGATACTTTTATCAAAACACAGAAAACTGGATGAGTTCGTAAGCAGATTTAGGGCGTATATAACTATTATTACGGAGTATGAATATATGCGCGGAGAAGTACGAGCGGGGGTTAAACCTAATACTTCAAAAAGAACTCTCGAACAGGCCTTCGAAATCTTACATTTCGACAACAAAAGTGTTAGAAAGGCAAGCGAGTTGTGGGCCAAATTAGCATCGCAGGGACAACTAATAGATGAACGCGACCTAATCATAGGCTCCATCTGCATAGCTAATAGAATACCTCTCTGGACGGAAAATACAAAGCATTTCCTCCGACTCAAAGATTTCGGACTAAGACTACTAAAAGTTAGTATCGAGAATTGGAAAGTTAAGGAATTATAGCCCAATAAAGGCCCATATCCTCACATTGTAATGACCAAAAGAAATCTATGTATATTGCCAATGTTGTGCTTGAATAAAGTAAATTTTGTCAAATAAAACTAGGGATATGAATTGATAGTATGTCCACGAGACTGCTATGACACTTGTTTCCATGAGATTTCTGCACCGAATCTTCGATTGCTTCCAACAAACATACCTGTCATCAGGGTTAGTTGCCCAAGAGCCATCAAGGATTTTGATCGGGTTTTCTCGGCTAAGAGAGTTCTATATCCTCACTATTCAATAAACAAGAGAAGAGGTCTTCGAAAGCGAGTTTCCTGGGATTTTGCAATAAGGCTTATCGTGAGAAAGCTGAAGGAGACGCTTATGAAGCATGGCCCTAGCAGTGTCTTATTCCTCGATTACGCCGGCAACAGGGGAATATTTACTAGGTATGTTACGCAGAGGCTTTGGTATTTGCTGGGTGTGGCTAGGATAGACTATTCTATCTGCGATGGGGCTGGTGAAATAGCGTTAAAGCTTCACTATGGTAGCACCTATGGTGCTCTTCCAAGGCATATGAGTGATGCTAGGTTACTAGTGTATTGGGGTTTCAACGCAGCGGTCACAAGCATACACAACTTCGCTTATGCACGCAAACTAAGAAGAGAGAAAAACACTTTGATAGTTACTATTGATACACTAAAAACGGAAACTGCTGGGCTCTCCGATGTTTGGCTACGTCCACGATATGGCACAGATACCTTCTTAGCCCTAGGAATAGCTAACTATATCATAGAAAACGACCTACATGACATCGAGTTCATAGAGCAGCACACATATGGTTTCAAGGAGTTTAGAAAGTACGTGAGGAAGTTCAATTTAGATTTCGTCTCCGAGAAAACACAGATCCCCAAGGATAGGATCATTGAATTCGCAGAGCTCTACGCTGAGAGAAAACCAAGCATAATATTCATCGGATACGGCCTACAGAGAAGAGTGGGTGGAGGAGAGACGGTAAGGGCTATCTCCCTGCTTCCAGCACTAATAGGCATCCACCGAGGTTTCTACTATGGTAATATCGATGGACTACTAATCGACCTAAAATACATAACTGGATCCTTCCTGGGGAAACCATCAAGAATAATCCCCCAGTCAAAGATAGGAGAACACATAGCGAGAGGAGAATTCAAATTCATCTATATTCACCTAACAAACCCCGCAGCGACACATCCTAGAGCAGAACTCATAAAGGAGGGACTACTAAGAGAAGACGTGTTCGTCGTTGTGCATGAAACTCACTGGTCAGACACAGCGGAGCTTGCAGACATCGTCCTTCCAGCGCCTACTTGGCTAGAGAAATTCGATGCCGTTTTCAGCTATTGGCATAACTTCATAGGCATCAACAAACCCATAATCAAACCACAAGGAGAATCAAAAACTGAATTTGAGGTTATGCAGCTAATAGCCAAGGAACTTGGGATAAATAACAGATTCATATTTGAGGAACCATTGTCGATACTCAGAAATTCACTAGACAGCTCAACATTCGAAAAGCTCATGAAAAATGGATACACTGAGCTCCCATACAGAAGCCTAATTGAGTATCAAACTCCCACAGGCAGAATAGAGTTTCTCAGCACAAAAGCTAGGGATTACGGCGTTGACCCTCTTCCAAGACCCATAGAAGTGAAGCCTCCCCCAGAGTACCCATACATACTAGTCTCCTCAGCACACATTAAATACACACATACACAGTTTGAGGATGTATACGGGCCAATACCCCCAATCATCCAGATATCGGAGGATGATATGCGAAGAATTGGGGTGGAGAGCGGAGAAAAAGTTCTTGTCACAAGCAGATATGGGAGCGTAGTACTTCTGGCAGAACAGAGTGATAGGGTTCCAGGTGGGGTTGTCTTTGCGTATAGATCATGTCGGACCTTGGATGGGAAAAGACTCAACTATATAACCCGTGATGAGGTAAATGAGCTTGGAGGAGCTACGATAAACACAACATTCGTAAACATAGAGAAAATAAGATAGAGTACGCCTTCTAACTTTTTCTCGACATGTACATTTAAAAGTCGTTTTATTATTTTAAATATAATGTACAGCCGATAGGCATCAAGTAGCTGAGAGCGAGATACATTGTACTCGAAAAATGAGTATGGATTGGCGAGCAAGATAATAGTAGGTGTCTTAGTAGTAAATATTGTGTGTCTTTGTCTCAAAACATACTTGTATGCGGTTACACTTTCCCTAGCGGTATTAGCGTATGTTATTGATAGCGTAATGGACTTTATCAATGATGTTATCGCTCTGTATGGAGCACGTATTGCGGGTAGGCCTCCAGACGCTGATCATTCATATGGACACGGCAAGTATGATGCTTTCATATCAGTATTCATCGCCACTGTAGTGATTGTGAGCGCCCTCGAGATATTTAGAGAGACTGCTGAAAGAATCCTATCCGGACAGCCCACCATATATCTTACGGGCGAAGCACTTTTAATCTTCTTGGCATTAATCATAATATATCTGGTGGTAGCTACTGTTGAGTTCTACTTCGCAAAGAAACTTAGGGTTGCGGTGATGGAGTCATCCGCACTGCACTACATAACGGATCCGCTGTACACAGTAATGGTTTTGGTGAGCGTCTACCTATCAATAAAAATCCCAATAATCGACGCCATCGCATCAACAATAATAGGAGTAACAATACTGATCGGCGGAATAAAAATAATTCGAAAGCAAAGCACAATTCTATTAGACACAACAGCTATACCACAAGAAGAAATTCAAAGAGAAATACTGAGTAACTTCCCCGAGATATTAGATATCCACGATATAAAGTCCAGAAGCGACGGAATACGAACCTACGTTGAGTTCCACATAGTACTCGACGGAAATATCCCACTAAGAAAAGCACATGAGCTATGCGACAGGATAGAAGATTTCATAAGGAAGAAATATAAGGGACCCATAGAGATAACGATACATGTCGAGCCATATCGATAATCATTAACTACATTATATTATACTTCCTAAAGAAATAACCTAGATATTCCTTAAGTGCAAGTCCAAAGACGGTAGTAAAGTAGATAATCGAAAACATTGATTATATACTAGAAAGATGCTTCGGGAAGATTTTAATAGGATCAGTACAAATCTTATGCTTCGCATGGACGCTCTTGGGTGCACGTTAGGGTATTCTCTCAGAAAACGCATCCAGAGGAAACGAAATATATCGACATATATAACTGACAGTGCAATTAAACTCGCAGAGAAGCTAAACATAAGGATAATTAAGGGAACCCCAGGATATGATTAAGCAGCACACATCTATATACCCAATGAATAACAATCTTTTTTATAGCTGTATTAAGCATATTCTAAAAAACAATAGTCAACCATGAAAAATCAGCTTGTATATATTCTCCTTTATATTAGGCTTATCATAATATAAAGTATTGGAGATTTGGACAGCTTTTTCTAAGTATTGCCGCTTTTTACTCAGCCCATAAACTCTAGGAGATAATTGTGTCAGCAAAAGAGGAGGTAAGTATAAGAGATATATCTAGGTATTTGGGCGGCTTCGCCGTCTTGATTTCTGCCTTCGTATATATTGGTATAGTAGCAGCAACAACAATAGTCTACACATATGGCTTCGAATACATAGCCAAGATCCTATACTACCTAGGCTTCATCGGACTTGTAATAGCGATCCTAGCATACATAGTAAAAGATGAGAAAACAGCTAAAATCTTCTTCGGTGGTTCGCTATTCCTAGCAGCGCTATCACTTCTACTTGTGGACACCTCAGCATTCCCCTACGATACAGGTATGTACTATGGAGCAACTATAATGTTCCTGTTGCTGGGAATAATCCTCACATATGTCTTCATGAACGAAGAGAAGTTCGAAGAGAGCATGAAGAATCTCATGGAGCTCGTTATTGGTATCATCTATATGGTAGGAATAGTCCTATGGGTAAAAGCGCTAGGAGTTGATCTCAACCTAACCAACCTCATGCTCTATAATTATTTCATCCCACAGACACTACTGCTAGGAGGAGCATTTGGAATGCTATTCGGCATCGTCCTGCTCATAGATGGAATAGTTAAGTTCGCTTGGAAAGAAGCACCTGAATCCGTCTCCAAAATACTGAAATTGCTACTTGTATTCCTATGGCTTCTTGGATACATATTCGAGGCTATGGTTAGAACCCTACTTGTACTAGGTGGTGGTCTTGGTATCGCACCATCAATACCTGGAATCGCCGGCGTATTCGTCTTATTCTATGTGCTGGTATACACAATATTCTTCGCAATACTACTAGTACTCTTCGTATATCACATCATAGTAGAATACGCACTATAAGAAAAACATTAAATAGCTCATGGATGGCTCTTCTTTCTTTTTTATTAACACGCAAGTCTTCTTTCATTAATTCGGAATCTACGAGAAGTCCTCCTCGTCTTCATCGTCTCCGAAGAGGCTTCTGAAGAACTCTTTAGCTAATCTTTTTCCCTGGCTCATCATATACATCTGCGCCTGTATGACTTGACTCCACATCCTCATTATTGCCTCCGCTTCATCCTCACTGAAAACCTCTGGGTTAAGCTCGATTGTGTGTTTATACATAAGTGTATTGCCCATATAGACCACTATCTCCATGCGATGCGTATCCCTCTTTATTATATCTACCCTCATCTCCCCATCCAAAGCTAAGACCTCCAACCACTATCTGACCATCATAAAAAAGACCTATAACTATATATTAATGCATCCAAACTCTTCGAAGAAAAAGCTCGCATGTGAAAAACATGTAAGTATCGAACTTCTAAGCATTACTATGGGTATTTAAAAGAATGTTGTTAGAACGGTGTCGTTGGCATCATTATTTTATGTTAAGATTCCTTTGAGATGCTAGGTGCTCTTCTATGTATATTATTAGGGGAGAGGATGTCTTAGAAAACTGGAAGAAAACCATGTCCAGAGCTGAGAAGTTCTACATGCCAGCTGATCTCTTAAAGAAAATAAAGGTGGAGGAGGAAGAGACTGCCAGACCCATATTCGACATACACTGCAAAGCACTCATAATGGAGATAAGAAAAGTGAGCAGAACAGCACCATCACCAACAAAACTTGATCTCCACCCCGAAACATTCAGACCAGAGATACCAGAGGAATTTGCTAGCCTAACGAAGGAGTATCCAATAGAGGGCACAGAGAGTCTAGAAATTTGCGATGAGTGCAGAGGATCCAAATATGTAATATGTAGCAGATGTAGAGGAAGTGGGAGAATAAGATGTCCCAGCTGTGGAGGCGACGGAAGAATAAGATGCAGAAGATGCGGAGGACGAGGAGTTATCTATGTCAGCACACAGGAAGGAGTAGAAGAACATGTTTGCGAGCAATGTGGCGGAACAGGCGAGGTTATATGTAGTCGCTGCAATGGTAGTGGAACTGTTATCTGTACTACATGTGGTGGCTCTGGAAACGTGGTCTGCCCCTCGTGTAATGGAACGGGAAAAGTCTGGAAGTACATGTCCAATGTCTTTACCTTCACACCTTGCACCCACGAGAATCTCATTATAGACCCTGAACTACAGTTCATGGAGGAACTTCTAGATAAATTACCCGAGGAGTCTTGGGACAGAATAGACCTCGACCACCTAAGGAACCTCGCATCACAATATGCGACCGCAGATGCGGCTATTAGGGATATCGACTCCTTCTATGGATCGCTGGGAAAGGGGGAAATAGTAAAAAGAGTTGAAAACATAAGGGTGACACCGGGATTCCTCGTAGAGGCTGAATACGATGGGAAGAAATTCAAGCTTGGAGCAGTAGGGAAGAAGGGACATATGATTGTCAGAAGCTTTGGCATGCCTCTAGACCCAAGCAAAGTCGCATTATGCACAATATCAAGAGTCATCTCAGCACTACTCATAGTATTTGCGATCCTCAGTATTGTTGCGAGATTCGTAACGATAGCAGCGATATCAGATCTCTTCAATACACTGAGCCTAACACTGATGCTACCCTGGTACGGCCTACCCATAATATTATTCGTAGTAGGTATAATCCTAATAATCGCAATACCATCCCCACCAAAGACGAAAACGAATTAAAAACACTCTTTTTCTTTAACGGTTTCCGCTGGTCACCAATGGGTTTTAGTTCTACTGAAGAAGTCGAATCCCTCTTCGACATATTTTTGTTGAATTATAGTTAAATTATTATTGGATAATAGACCCCCAACGAAGAGATTTTTCTGGGGGATGACTATGTGTGATATATTGGCCGCATGTTTCTCCTCGGAATATAGGGCTCCAAGGACTCTTCATAGATTCATGATTAGGAGCACCAAGAGGGGAGATATTGATGGTTGGGGAATTGGATTCTTCCTACGAAATAGGAGAGCCGTTGTGATTAAGGATGCTGAGCTCAGATCCGAAGTGAAGAACATTAGTAAGGTCTTTGATTTTGTTGCTAGGAGCGTAGAAAGTGAAATCATCGTTGTGCACTTCAGACTTGCCTCCCGGAAGGATCTATATGGCCCAAAGTATGCTCATCCATTCTCCGATGTGTTCCTTGATAGTGAATGGATATTCGCACATAACGGAGACGCCCCAGAAATCACACGATACACCACAAGGAAACGCAAAATCCACAGTGATCCGAACTTCGATTCTCCACGAGTATTCGAGTATATACGTGACAGAATACAAGAATATCTCGACGAGCACGTTGCTGGCAGCCTCTACAATGCAGTTAGATACGCTGTGAATCAACTCTACAGCGAATACCCAAACGGTACATACAACTTCGTCTTAGCTAACAGCAACATTGTTTTCTTCAACCTTGATGGCAGACACCCACGCAACAACAAGTTGTATCTGTTGTACAGAAGAAAAAGCCCAAGATACGAAAAAGCAATTATCGTAACAACTGTGCCAAACCTAACAGATGAGAATTGGATAGTAATAGGACCTAGAAGTGGCCATAGAGGAAAACTACTCATGTTTTCGGAAGGCGAACTCTTATATCACGGTGATACCGGTTAAAAACTAATTTCTTATAATATTTGGCACTTTGACTCAGAAAATGCATCATTATTTGTAGGTGTGGATACTTGCTAGAAGACATCGCGGAGAGGGTATCTAAACGAGCCCATATGAGGTGTGATATACGGAGCGTTTTGAGGGTTATGGATGCCCTTAGAAAAACGAACAATATATGGATGGTTGTCGCTCTCTCCCACGAACCATTCGTTCTTGTGATCGAGATACTACGTGTGCTTTCTGATGCTGGATTAGTAAGGTTTGATGGGGAAGTAAGACTTACCCAGGAGGGGTTGAAGCTTTTAGATCAACATGGTTATTTTGCATCCAATAATCGTTGTGAGTACTGTGGGGGGAGAGGCGTTATCATTGATCGCCTACCAGAGGATATTGTTGAGGTGTATCTGAACGCTATTGCTGGGAGACCAAAGCCCCTCCAAGAGTATGACCAGGGATTTGTGACATATGATTCTGCTCTGGCAAGGGTAGCGTTTATGGATCAAAATGGAGACATAAGAGGGAGAAGAATACTTTTGATAGGGGACGACGACCTTCTATCTGTGGCGATAGGCTTGCTGGGAGGGGCAAAAAGAATCACAGTAATCGAGATCGATGAGCGATTAACAAATTATATATCCCGAATAGCGAAGGATCATGGTTTCGATGTCGAAATACTGACTAGGGATATCTCTGAGCCCCTCCCAGAAGATATGCTGAATTCATTTGATACTTTTCATACTGATCCACCAGAGCCTTTGGAGGCGATAAAACTGTTTGTTGGGCGGGGGATAGCAGCACTAACGAAAAATCGTGGAGCGGGCTATATCTCACTCTCATTGATAGATTCATCTCTCTACAAGTGGAGAGAAGTGCAGAAAATTCTTCTCTCAGAGTTCAGAGTGGTGATAACGGATATCATAAGAGACTTCAACATATATCAAAATTGGGAGTACATAGAGCAGATGAAGATATGGAAGCTCCTTCCGATCAAGCAGATGCCTCCGGAGGGGTGGTATAGAACTTCTCTGGTTAGGATAGAAACATTGGAAGGATCAAGAGGCTTCAACGAGAAGGTGGAGGGAGACATATACGCCGATATTGAGAACATCTCGCGGTAAATGGCTGCATATCAACAATCCTATTTCTACCATTATTCGATCGGAGAACATGAAGCTAATAAAGAAGACAAGGCCAATGAGTTTCAAAATGAGTTCCACTTGCCGAGCTAGTCCTGCAATGAGAGTTGGGTAAGGCGGGGTAGAAGAACGGTGATAGGTAGGACATAGAATGATGCATGGTGTTTATTCTAACATATATTTTCCCTGTAGATGGGCTGCTCTTAGGAGGCGCAGGATAAGGGATCCCTGTAGGAAGAAGTACATATACTGTGAATGTGTGGCTACTTGCGGTATCCTCGAGAGCAAAAAACTGGAGATAGTTCTCGATGTTAAGGGATGCAACTTCAATTGTAGGCTATGCTGGGGATACAAGCTCAGATACGAAGCAAAGCCGATAACGAAAAGTGTTGATGAGGTCATTAGGGATATCAAGTGTCGCTACGGGAAGGTTAGGTTCCTAGAGAAGAAGGGATTTAGGGTTTATGCGTTAAGATTCACTGGAAATGAACCATCGTTGCAGTGGAACCATGTTGTTGAAGTGGTAAGGAATGTTGCTAGGCTGGGGATCTTTGAAAAAGCTATAATCGAAACAAACGGTGTTCTGTTCGCTGAGGACGCAGAGCTGCTGAAGAAATTAGATGATATTAGGGGGATCAGAGTTGATATTGATGTCTCCTTCAAAGGTGTGAATCCAAAGCAGTTCAAATACTTGTCTGGTATGCCAGAAGAGTACTTCTATAGGCAGATAGAAGGGTTTGTGAATCTCTACGAATACGTCAGAAGACGAAGACTTGAGAACATCAAGGTGAACCCTGTTCTCGGCATAAACCATGAGCCAAAGTATTTCTACAGAGGTGAGATGCTTGCGGTTGAAATAATATTTCCGTGGGGAGAAAAGATGGATTTCTACGATTATGACGAAGCCTTTAAGAGGGAGGTTTTATCGAGGGCAAGCCTCAGATACGATGAGGCTCCATTCAGGGAGTACTACGGGATAAATAGGGAAAGAGCAAGAGAACTCATAGCCACAATATATCGGGGCAGAAGATACACACATAAACTACCATCGGAAGTCATAAAAACAAAACACTGATTAGAACTTACGGCTAGCACAGTCAGATTGCTTATCCCAGCTGAAAATAGATGCCGCATCGAGTACCACCCAAAGATGTTATCTGAATATTACCAGTACTTTTATCTTTGCGACACACATATTACTATGGTGATCGCTATGTATGACTTCATGCTGTCTATATACTCACATCTACCTAAGAAGTATGCTATTCTAAGTGAGAAACTTAAGCCAGAACACTTCGCCGAACTTATGAGGAGACTCATGTCACTCAAATTTAGAATGCGTCCTCTGCCCCGCCGAATGTGGATCAAAGCGAATGGCAGGTCTATATGCGTTGGCTCAAAGATAATTCGAGTTGCTGACAGTCTCCTCGAAGAACTCATAAAGAGCTTTAGGAACTACGGCGTCAACCCAAAGCTAGTAATTAAGCATCTTAGTAGCTAAATCCAACAACATTGTTTTTAGATTTGCCTCCGAAAGATTCTCCGAGCGAAAGGAGAGTAGAATCACAGTCGAAATTCTCCATATCCTACCTATTGAGCATTCGCTTATATTACTGTCTTGTAGCACTTAGTAGACATCTTATAAGTATTTTTGCTTGCTATGTACAACTGGGGTTCCGATTCGGCGCGACGCTATTATTTTTTTGTCTCTTTTATAAATCAAAATTTTCCTTTTTCTTACATATTAACTAAAGAGTTGTGTCTGGATTGGTAAGACAATGGGTCGTCACATTTGAGGGGGAGAAGCCTGGCCCCGCGGATGATGTGAAAGTCAGTTTCGTAGATATAATAGAGGTCCTTGGCGAGATACCCGTACTCAAGGAGATGTTCCTTGATAGGCTCCTAGAACGCATAAAAGAGAGCGACAACTACTACACATGGAGCAACATCAAAAGTGTCGTTCCGCCCGAAGAGATCGAGCTTGGACTAGAACAATACTTCATAATACTCGGTGTCGACAAAGAGGGGCGAAAATATGGCCTTCTCATGATCCTAACTGGGAAGGGAGTTGTTCTCGGTGGGATCTGGCCAGTGGGTCTTGCAGAAGCCATAAAGGAGGACAAAGAGCTCCTGAATGGTTTGCTGTTTACACTGCTAGAGAAACCCGACTTCTGGCAAGAGGTCGTCTTCGTCTACGCGATGAAAAAAGAAGAATAGAATTTTACTCATCTTTCTTTTTTATTTAGAGCCATACTAGGAGAAACCTTCGTGTGTCCTCAACTAGTTCTTGGTTAGATTACTCCAATTTCGGGCAGTCGTCATCATTTATTTCTTGAAATAACTACTACAAAGCTAACATGCATTAAATGGATTTTTAAATTTTAGAAAAACACTATATTGCTCCTATGGCACGGTTTGTGGGCAGTTTTCTGCTAGATGAGTTTTAGTCTTTCGTTTATTAGTTCTAGGTGGACTATTTTTCCCTTATGGGTTACGATCTGGCCGTGTAGATCCTTGGTTTTGATTTGCTGACATTTCTCGACACCATAGCCTCCAATATCTCTGATCTCCGCATTCCTTAGTTGATCAAGCACATCCTCTATATTGATCGGCCCTCTATCTACCTCTATTAGGTCCAGCATAAATATTAGATCTGCAACTCCCGAATGTATTAGCTCCTCCAATATTCTAGAGGCACCAGCAATGTTTATTATCTCAATAGCAACTATTTTATCATCCACAAACAATATGTAGCCATTCGCATCTCTAGGAACCATAATATCGTCCAACGCATCAAGTCGGCCGATAGCATCTTCGGTTATCTCTACTAGATCCATCGTAGCGGAGCCTGATCGGTATCTGAAAGACCTCATCATAATGCCATGCCACTTAGCAACTTGTTGATCACCTAAACTCACTAGAGCCGCAGCCCGCGATTCGCACCTCTTAGCTACTCTGAATTCAGCTAACGCATCACGAAGTCTTAGGAATACTGGCTCAAACCCTGCGATGTTCATTGCGAGGGATGATTCACCTCTGAGAGCCATTATGGGGCTCCATCTTCCCTGCTCAACACAGTGCACAGTAACCTCTATCTTTGCTCTTGGAGGAACTATTATTGTTGACGGAAAAGCCCTATTCTGAAGACCACCCTTAGCAATTATGCCTCTAAGTATAAGAACTGGCTTATCACTCTTATTGTGGACCTCAATTCTATTAACATCCTCTGTCTCCTCAATTATGGCAAAGCCCTCGGATTCTGGCGTCAAAACCAAAAGATCTGTAGAGACATCAACGTCATATCTTATGAATACAATTCTGGCGGCACCAATTTGCTTTGAGCTTAGAATTATTATCTTTCTAGGGTTTATAAGCAAGGTAGATCCCCAATATATTCAACTATTAAATAGCTATTAATAATTAATGTTATTTAAACACTATCATTTTTAATTCAGCACATTATACCACATGAACCATTTGACCATTTTTACTGGCCATATTTTTTTAGACTGCATATCAGTTTTGGAGCACCCTATTTTTGCTTGTTGTTGAACCTCCTCCATAATACTGATCCACGCATATCGGCGTATCTAAACACGGAGAATAACAACCCCCGAGACTACCGACTCGTAGTATAGGTACTGAGAAATCGGCATTAGTTTTCAGATTCAGAAAACGGCGCATTATTCGCCGAATATTTCTAAATGTGAATCTCTTAGAGTATTTTTAAGGTTTTTCAATAGTATAAGTGCTCGCTCAGGTAGTAACTTTTTAAATAAGACGCCTTTTTATATCAAGCGTATTATTTTATTTACAGAGATATTGGTGTTCTCTATGAATATATCCCTAAGTACTACACTAAGAGTGATTATTCCAAAACAACCGACGGATCTCGATATACTTATACTAGAGTTATCTGCATACCTAGCAAAAAAACTAAAAAGTAAGATTCTTCGTGTTGAGAGGATTTCTGGTTGGGATGGTAGTAATGTCAGGATAGTTGTTA
>Ga0190313_1000740_pt1 | contig 18594 bp, 20 predicted proteins | sample 4870071011_MG_FD_169989 | JGI IMG/M metagenome (GOLD analysis project Ga0190313, IMG submission 169989) | Hydrothermal vent sediment bacterial communities from Southern Trench, Guaymas Basin, Mexico - 4870-07-10-11_MG | ecosystem: Environmental > Aquatic > Marine > Hydrothermal vents > Sediment ...
GGTTTTGAGGAATAGGGTTGATAATGCTTGGGCTCAGATTGACGTTCAGTTAAAGAAAAGGCATGATTTAGTGCCTAATCTTGTTGAGGTTGTCAAGGGATATGCTAAGCATGAGAGGAGTGTTTTTGAAAACGTCACCAAGGCTAGGACTGCTGTGATGAAGGCTTCTTCTTTGAAGGAGAGAGTGAAAGCAGAGAACATGCTTACTGATGCTTTGAAGTCTTTGTTTGCTGTTGCAGAGAATTATCCTAACTTAAGGGCTTCTGAGAACTTTAAACTGCTTCAGGAGGAGATTTCAGGCATTGAATCAAAGATAGCTTACGCAAGACAGTTTTACAATGACAGCGTGCTTAACTATAATGCTCGGATTCAACAGTTTCCTTATAGTTTGATTGCTAAGTTGTTCGGGTTTAAGGAAAGAGAGTATTTTGCAGCTTCTGAAGAGGAAAAACAACCTGTGAAAGTGAAGTTTTAGTGAGAGCTGATGTATGACCAGATTGCTGCTAACAAAAGGAACTCTTTTATCATTGTTGCTTTTTTCTTTTTGTTAGTTGCATTGCTTGGTTATTTTTTAGGTGTTCTTTTTTCAACTCCTTTGACTGGTCTGGTTTTTGGTTTGGTTTTTTCTTTGTTTTTCTTTTTGCTTCAGTATTATAACGGTGACAAGCTTATTTTGAAGGTTGTTGGGGCAAGGCCTGCTAATCCAAGGAATCCTAAAGAGCTTTATTTGATTAATACTGTTGAAGGGCTTGCTATTGCTGCTGGGATTCCTACTCCCAAGGTTTTTGTTATCAAGGATGATGCTATTAATGCTTTTGCTACTGGAAGGAATCCTGCTAATGCTTCGGTTGCTGTGACTACTGGTGCTTTGGAAAAGCTTGACAGGCTTGAATTGGAGGGGGTTATCGCTCATGAAATAAGCCATATTAAAAATTATGATGTGTTATTCATGCTTTTGACAGTTACTTTGATTGGAGTAACTATAATGCTTAGTGATTTTTTAAGAAGGCTTGCTTTTTATGGGGATCATGACAGTGATAATGGCTTATTGTTATTAGTTGCTGTTGTTTTTTCTTTGCTTGCTCCTTTAGCTGCTTATTTAATGCATTTTGCTTTGTCAAGGCAAAGAGAGTTTTTAGCTGATGCTAATGGCGCTTTGCTGACTCGTTATCCTGAAGGTCTTGCGAGTGCTTTGGAGAAAATTTTGGAGGATGAGAAAAAAGGAAAGGATGTTGTTGTTGACAGCGTTGAGGTTAATAGGGCTGTTGCTCCTTTGTTTTTTTCTAATCCATTAAAGAGAAGGGGTTTTGTTTCTAACTTGTTTTCTACACATCCTCCGTTAGAGGAAAGGATTAAAAGGCTTAGGGGCGTTAATATATAGTGAGGTGAGTTTTGTGAGTAAGGCAGTTTTTGTGCTGTTGCTGTTGTTGTTCAGTGGGTTCGTGTTCGCTGAGAAGATTGGTGTTGACAGTGACTTAGTGAGTTCAGTAGAGTCAGGGCTTCCTGAGGAATTAAATAATTATCATGCAGTGAGTTATGAAATTAAACCTAAGACTTCGATAGGCGAGATAGTGAAGAACATTACTAATAAGACTGTTGAGGAGATAAAACAGGAGATTCAGCAGAGTAATTTTTCAGGTGAAAGGATTTCAGAGATAGCTAAGAAAATTGGGGTTGAAGTAAAAGCAGTAGTGCTTACTAAGGTTGAAGAATTAAAAGAAAAAGTTTTGAAGAAACTGCAGAAGAAGGACTTGATAAAGTACAGGTTTAAGCAAGCTGAGCTTTACAAGTATGAGTATGCTTTTGAGAAGAGGACAAAATACATGGACAAGGTTATCGAACTAGCAATGGATCAAGGAGTTAACACTTCAGAATTGGAGCAGTTGAAGAGTGAGTTTGAAGAAAAGTACTTAGAGCTGCAGAATGCTTCTGACAAGCATGAAGTGCTTCAGGAACTGAAAGCAATCCTTCAGGAGTTCAGGGAAAAAGCTCAAGAGTTGATTCCTGATTTTGATGAAGAACAAGTGCTTGCAGAGGTTGAAAACGAAACTGGAAGCATGAGAGAAACTGTGTGGGCTCATTTGAAAGAAGTTGCTTTGAAGGTGTTTGATAAGAGAGTTGAAATGGCTAACAAGACAGTTAATGTTTTAGAGGAAAGAGGTTATAATGTCAGTGAGCTAAGGGCAAAGCTTGATGAAATAATTGGCTTAAGGGATGACTTGTCAGCAGCTTATGATTCAATGAACAGGAGCGAGGTTCTTGCAGTGCACAAGGAGATAACTTCAAAGTTCATTGAGTTCAGGAAGCTTCACGGGTCTTTGATTTCTGAGGCTGCAAGGGAGAAAGTGCTTGACAAGGCTGAAAAGGTATTAGCAAGGATTAAACAGAGGGCTGAAGAATGTGGGATTGTTTATGACTTCAGTGATTTAGAAGAAGCTTTGCAGAAGGCTAAGGAAACAAAAGATTTAAGCGTGTTCAGAGAGGTTTTCTCAGAGGAGAAACAGGACTTAATTAACATTCTTAAGTGTGTTAGTCCAGAGGGTGAGAGTGCATGAATAAAGCAGTGGTTGGTTTAATAATTGGAGTGATAATAATAGCAGGTGCTTTGTATTATTATCAGAGCACAGCGCAGGCAGGACAGGCAGAGCAAGTAAACGAGCAGACTTTAAGTTCTTTGGAACAGGACTTAAACGCTTTAAGCAGTGTTGAAGAAATTAATTCTTCTGAATTAGTGCCTGCAGAGGACTTTTCTTAAACCCTTTTGTTTTTATTTTTCTCTTTTCATAATCTTATCATGCCTGACCTTTTGTTTTGTGCCAAGTATCCTTTTACTAAAGAAGCTAAGGAACTGCTAAGAGAAGTAAAACTTGATGAAGCAGGAGTTTTGCTTGAAAAAGCTGTTGAAAGAGTTAATGATGCTTTTACTTATTCTGCTTCAAGGCCTGTTGAGAGGTTGAAGCTGCTTTCTAATGCAGGTGATAAGGTCTTGTTTGAGAGTGTTGTTTCTTTTGCTCTTGCAAAACTGCTTGTTGGAGTAAGTGATAACCGGCTTGCTGTTAAAAAGTTTGCTGAGGCAGAGTCTTCTGATGTTTACTATTTTCTTCAGACTGGCAGTGAAGAAGAGTTATTAGAAGTATCTCGTTCTTTGTTTCCAGTGGAAAGCAAGGATGGTTTTTTCTTGGTTAGGTTTCAGGATTATGCTAACAATGTTCCTTTTGGTGATGAGTTTAAGTTGGTTAATGTAATGCTTTCTAAGGGCTTTGTTTTTTTGGATAAGTTTAAGCTTGCTAAACTTGTTAAGTCTGCTTTTTATAATCAGCTGGCTGGTTTTTCAGTTCAGAAAAGCGAGCTTCCAGAGTCAATAATTAAGACTGCTGAAGAATTGTTTAAGAAAAGGGCTTCTGCTGTTGACTTGTTTGAAGAGTTAGGCCCTGTTGAAGCTACTGCTTTTCCTCCTTGCATTAAAAGAATAATTTCAAGGCTTAAGTCAGGTGAGAAAGTAGATCATACTTCAAGGTTTGTTTTAGCTACTTTTTTTGCAAGTATTAACATGCCTTTAGAGAGGGCTGTTGATTTTTTCAGGGACCAGCCTAACTTTAATGAGAAAAAAACAAGGTATTATTTAGAGCATGCTTATGGGGAAAAGACAGGAACAAAGTATAGGGTTCCTTCTTGTTCAAAGATTCAGTCTTATGGTTTGTGTTATAATGACGAGACTTGCCTTTGGAAGAACCCGTTGACTTATTATAAGAGAAGGAAGTCGGAGAAGGTGAAGAAATGAGTTTAAAGTTTATAAAAGAAAAGCTTAAGGAGTATTATTTAAGGAAAGGAGTTGAGGCTCCTCCTGATTTTAAAAGAAGAGAGTTTGGTTTTGGTGATGATAAAAAAATAGATTACAGGCATGTTAGTTTTAAGACAGAAGAAGAGCTTAATAGGTTTTTTGTGGACAAGGCTCCTCTTTATGCTAGTTTTTCAACTGCTTATTATGAGTTTCCTTCAAAAAAGCCGATGGAAGCTAAAGGTTTTCTTGGCTCTGATTTGGTGTTCGAGTTTGATGCTGAATGCAATCATAACACTTTAACTTGTGAGGATTGTTTGGAAAAAACAAAGCAGGATGCTATAAAGTTGATTGAAGAGTTTCTTATTCCTGATTTTGGCTTTGATGAGAAAGAGCTTAAGGTTAGTTTCAGTGGTAATCGTGGTTATCATATTTATGTTTTTTCTGAAGCTGTAAGGCATTTAAACTCTAAGGCAAGAAGGGAGATGGTTGATTATGTTCAAGGAAACAAGCTTAACGTGAGGTATATTTTAAAACAGAATCCTACTCCTGATTCTCCTGGATGGTATGGGAGAATTGCACGCACGGCTTTAGAGATTGCAAAAACAAGTAATTCAAAGGCTTTTGCTGACAGGGAAAAAGCAGTAAAGCTGATCAGCCAAGGCAATTATTCTTTTTTTAAGGGCTTGGAGGGGCTCATTGAGAAGAATGTGGTTAAAAGAAAAGCAAGACTTGCTGCTGATGTTGACCAGAGTGTCACTCTTGACCTTTCAAGACTTATAAGGATTCCTTCAACAATTCATGGGGGTTCTTCTTTGCTTTGTACTTTTGTAAAGAACCTTGATTCTTTTAACCCGTTCAAGCATGCAGTGGTTTTCTTTAACCCACCGGTAAAAGTTAAGTTTTTGGCAGATGTTTCTGAGTTTTGTTTGAAAGACCAGTGTTTTGGTCCTTTTAGAAAAGAAGAAGTTAAGGAGCTTCCAGAATATGCTGCGATGTTTTTAGCATGTAAGAAAGCTGTTGAAGTTCTTGAATAAATAATAAAAAGAATGAATTACAGAAACTAAAGCATGGAATATGAGGATCTAAGAAAGTTTCAAAGGCTTGAAAGAAATGATGTTTTAAAATTGGTTGAGCTTCCTGAGAATTTTTATGAGCAAGCAAATGCTTTAGTTTTAAAACTTAAGAAGAATTACGAGGCTTCTGGAAGAGAAGAGGATTTAAGGCTTTACAACAATGCTAAAAGGGCTTTGGAAGAAGTCTTTGAAAGAAGAGAACAGAAAATTCTTCTTAAAGCACTTAGAAGTGTGAAAAACAATGAAATTGATGACTCTAATTTAGTAGGGTTTGAGAAGAAGTTTTTCAATGACCTTTTAGAAATGATTTCAGAGTACCGTAAAGTTTTTTCACAGTTTGCTGAAGGCAAGGTTTTGGTTGAAGAAAAAGAAGAGGCAATGGAAAAAGTTAAGGCAATAAATGAAGGAGAAGTTTTAAATACTGTGCTTGTGAGAATATTGAAAGACATTCCAAAGTTTGTTTCTTCAGACTTGAAGGAACTTGGTCCGTTTAAAGCTAATGACATTGTAAGGCTTCCTGAAAAAGAAGCCCAAATTCTTGCTGAAAAACAGTTTGTTGAAATAATTTGAGGTGCATGAGATGAAAGTTCCTAAAGAGATAAAAACTTACTGTCCTAAGTGCAGAAAGCACACTGTTCATAAAGTAACTAAAGTGAAGATGCAGAAGTCACCTGCTAAAAAGAGAACTCTTTCAGCAGGACAGCAAAGACACTTGAAAAAAGCAAAAGGGTACACGAGTAAAGTAGGTGCTAAAGCAAATCCTGTAAAGCAGACTCATAAGAGCGTCTTGCTCTTGCAATGCACTGAGTGTAATAAGATTCAGCAGAGGTCTTTGGTTGATTTAAAGAAAGCTGTTGAGATAAAGAAGAGTTAGCAGGTGATGGCATGTCAAGGTTTTTGAAGGTAGTTTGTGATGATTGCGGTTCAGAACAGATTGTCTTTAGTCACGCAGCAAGTGAAGTTTATTGTTTAGTCTGTGGGAAGAAACTAGCTGAACCAACAGGAGGAAAAGCAAAAATCCTTGCAAAGAAGTTCAGTTTTTTGGAGTGAGTGTTTTTGAAGAAAGAAGAATGGCCTGAAAGAGGAGAATTGGTAATAACCAAAGTTAAAAGGATTACTAATTATGGGGCTATTGTTGATCTTTTAGAGTACCCTGGAAAAGAAGGGTTTGTTCACATTTCTCAGATTTCTTCTTCATGGGTTAAGAACATCAGAAGCGTGTTGTCTGAAGGACAGATGAAAGTTGGGAAAGTAAAATCAGTTGACCCAAGAAAAGGAACTATCGACATCTCCTTTAGGGATGTTTCAAAAAACCAAGAGAAGAGGAAAAACGAAGAGTGGAAGAGGCAGAAAAAAGCAGAAAAACTTATTGAGAGAATAAGCAAGAGTCTTAAGGAAGATTATGAAGAAATGCTTGAAAAGATCACAGAGGCTTTTGAAAGGAAGTTTTATGACGTGTTTTCTGGTTTTGAGACAGCAAGCATTAAAGGAGAAGAAGCACTTAAAGGAATAAAACTTCCTGAAAAATGGAAGAAAGAGATAGTAAAGGTTGCTAAGGAGAGCATAACTCCTCAGCAAGTAGTAGTAAAAGGAGTGATGAAGATAAGGGTTCTTGCTCCTGACGGCATAGAAGTGATAAAAAAAGCTTTAGAGAAAGCTGTAAAAGAAGGAGCTGAAATAGAATATGTTTCAGCGCCAAGGTATAAGATAAAATGTAAGGCTTATGACTATAAAGAAGCAGAGTTAATTCTTAAAAAAGCTCTTCAGGTTATTGAAAAGGAAATAACTAAAGCTGGAGGAGAGTTTGAGTTTGAAAGAGAAAAAAATTAAGATACTTAAATGCGTGAATGGGCATTATACTCTTGATGAGTCATGTCATGTATGCGGGGCGAAAACTTTTAATCCAGAACCACTTAAGTATTCTCCTGAAGACAAACACGGGCGTGAGAGAAGAAAAGCACTTTACGGTGTTTGAATGATTAAAAATGAAATAAAATTATTAAAAAAGCCAAGGCTTAAAAAGCCTGTTCTTATTGAAGGCCTTCCTGGCTTTGGTTTAGTAGGAAGACTTGCTGCAGAGCATTTGGTAAAACAATTAAAAGCAGTGAAGTTTGCTGAGTTTTACTCTCCTGGTTTTCCTCCTCAAGTGAAAATCCTTCCAGACGGAACTGTTTCAATGCATAAGGCTGAGTTTTATTATTCAAAACAAAAAAAGAAAGACTTAATCATTTTACTTGGGGATGACCAAGCTGCTACTATAGAGTGGCAGTATTCGGTATGCGGGGACATTATAGAGTTTGCTAGAAAAAACAACACGAGCATGATAATAACTCTTGGAGGTTATGGTGTTAGGGGAATTCCTAAAAAACCAAGAGTTTTTGGAGCAGCAACTGACAAGTCATTAATAAAGACTTTTTCAAAGCATGGTGCTTTGTTCGGGAAAGTCGGCGGTGACATCATAGGAGCAGCAGGGTTACTAATAGGCATTGGCGCTTTAAGAGGTATTCCAGGAGTATGCTTGATGGGTGAGACTCATGGAAGTTACGTTGACCCAAAGGCAGCTTCAAGCGTGCTAAAAGTTTTAACAAGTTATCTTGGTTTAAAAATTAGTTTTAAAGAACTTGATGAAAAAGCAAAAGAAATAGAAAAAATGATAAAAAGAATAGAAGAAGTCCAAAAAACACAGCAAGCAACCATACCAAAGCCACCTTCTCATGAGCCTTTAACTTATATAAGATGAGTAGTCATGCGTTTGATAGCTGACCTTCACTTGCATAGCAAGTACTCAAGAGCTACTTCTGAAAAGATGACAATTGACTATCTTTCAAAAGCAGCAAAAGTAAAAGGAGTAAACCTTCTTGGCACAGGTGATTTTACTCATCCAAAGCACTTAGAAGAATTAAAAGCAAAACTTTCCAGAACTCAAGAAGGATTTTACGAGTACAACGGTATGCTGTTTTCCTTAACAAGCGAGATTTCTTTAATGTACTCACAAGGAGGAAAACAAAGAAAAGTGCATGTATTATTGATAGCGCCTGACTTTGAAACAGTTGACCAGCTTAATGAAGGATTTGACAAATGGGGAAGAAGAGACTATGACGGCAGACCAATATTTGGAAGAACACTTCTTGAGTTAATGGATTTGGTTCTCGAAACCTCAAAAGATGTGGAAGTGATACCTGCACATTGTTTTTTGCCAAGTGAAAGAGTAGTTTGTAATTTTGGTTCTAAGAAGATCTGCGACCTCTCAAAAGGAGACAAGGTTCTTACTCATAAAGGAATTTTTAGAAAAGTTACTGGAGTTTTCAGTAGAAATTATTCTGGAATAGTTTATGAAATCATTCCATGGTATATGAGAGAAGGAGTAACTTGTACTCCAGAACATCCTTTTTATGCTATTAAATCAATTAAAAGATGTTCTTGGACTAAAGGAACCTGCCGCCCTATTTGTTCACAGGTTGATTTTTGTAAGAGGAAGTATTTTGAAGATTACTCTCCTGAATGGGTTCTTGCTAAGGACTTGGAAGTGGGAGATGTATTGCTTTATCCTCGTTTTACGAAGGTTAAAGATGTTAAGTATGTTTTTGTTGGTAATAATTATTCTAAAAAGGGTAAGTTTGGCAAAGTCAAAGCAGATAAGGATTTCTGGAGGTTCATTGGTTATTACCTTGCAGAAGGCTATTCTAATAAAAGAGATGGGATTGGTTTTGCTTTTAATGAGAATGAACAAGAATACGCAGATGACGTTAAAGACATAGCCTATGAGTTGTTTAGGCTTAAGCCAAAAGAAGTTCATAAAGACAAGGGAAATATTGAATTTATCTTTTATTCCAAGGATTTGATGCATTTCATTGAGGGCTTTTGTTATTCTTCTAAAGAGAAAAATGCTTTTACAAAGTCATTACCAGAGTTTACTTTGTACTTGCCTTTTGAAAAACAAGCAGAGATATTAAGAGGTTGGTGGAGGGGTGATGCTGGTTATACTGTTTCACCGTTCATTAAAGAACAGATGAAACAAATTTGCTTTAGGTTAGGAATAATCCCTTCAATAGCGGTTGATTCAGTTGAAGAATACAATAAAAGAGGAGAACATTTTATCAAAGGTAGGAAAATTAAAGCGAATCATGATTTATATGTGTTTTCAAATCTTTCTTTTTTCGAAGACAAGTTTAACTTGTTATCAGACAAAGCATTTAAGAAGTTTAAGACAAAAAGAAGAACAAGGCATGGTTGGATTGATGAATTTTATGTTTATCTTCCTATAAGAAAGATTAACAAAAAAAAATACAAGGGCAAAGTATTTAATCTAGAGGTTGAAAAAGACCATTCTTATGTTGTTAATGTTGGAGCAGTTCATAATTGCTGGACCCCATGGTTCGGGATATTTGGTTCAAAAAGCGGTTTCGATTCTCTTGAAGAAGCATTCCAGGAAAAAACAAAATATGTTCATGCAATAGAGACTGGGTTGTCAAGTGACCCTGCAATGAATTGGAGGATTTCAGCATTAGACAATATTACTCTGGTTAGTTTTTCTGATGCTCATTCCCCTTATCCCTGGAGGCTTGGAAGAGAAGCAACTATTTTTGACGTTAAGTCTTATGAGGAAATGATTAAAGCAATCAGGACAAGGAAAGGGTTAGAAATGACTATAGAAGTTGACCCTGCTTATGGAAAGTACCATTATGATGGTCATAGGGCATGTGGGGTAGTGTTATCTCCTAAAGAAGCTGAAAAGCTTGGAGGGATTTGCCCAGTATGCGGAAAACCATTAACCATAGGAGTAGAACATAGGGTTGAAGAGCTTGCTGACAGGCCAGAAGGATTTGTCCCAGAAAACGCAGTTCCTTTCAAAAAACTCCTGCCATTGCATGAAATAATAAGCCATTTAATGAATTCTAACATTGCTTCTAAGAAAGTCATGAACGAGGCTGAAAAACTAATAACAGCTTTTGGTTCAGAGCTGACGGTTCTTCTTAAAGCAAGCTTTGAAGAACTAAGAAAACACACCAAGGAAAAAATAGCAAAAGCAATAATAATGAACCGTGAAGGAAAAATCAAGATAAGACCAGGCTACGATGGAGTATACGGCGAGCCGATATTCGAAGGACTAAACAACGCAGATGATGACCCAGCGCAGAAAAAGATATTTCATTTTTGATTTGCTTTAAAAGATGGTGAAAGAGTATGGATCAAGGATATGCTGATTCAATAGAGAACCTGAAATCAATGGCAGAAGTATGGATTCATTACGTGGATTATGAGTCTAGGCAAAATCAACTAGTTCCGTTCATAAGTAGGATCTTAAAAGAACACAAATGTAAGAGAGTTCTTGATGCTGCTGCAGGCATTGGCTTTGAAGCAGCTTGCTTGTATCATGAAGGCTATGAAGTTGTTGCTAACGAACTTAATCCTTTCTTACGTGAAAGGATGAAAGGCTTCCTTAAGAACAAGAAGGCAGAAGTGAAGGTTACTGGGTTTAACTGGCTTGAGTTTGACAAGAGGTTTGAAAAAGAAAGCTTTGACGCCGTGCTGTGTTTAGGAAATTCACTTACTTACCTCCTTAACAAAGAAGCTCAGGAAAAAGCTGTTAGGAATTTTTACACCTTACTTAAAAAAGAGGGGGTTCTTGTAATTGATGAGAGAAACTACGAGTTGTTGAAGAAAAATCCAGATGTGTCCCTTATAAATAGAAAATCATGCTATTATAACTCCTCGGTAAGAGTAAAGATTAATTTTTTAAGGGAAGACAGTCTTATTACTTCTATTGGCGACAAGCCTAGTTATAAGGAGCGCTATTATGCTTTCAAGAAAGGAGAACTCTTGAAGCTTCTTAAAAATACTGGCTTCAGTGAAGTAGAGCAATACTCTGACCTTAAAAAAGGCTTTGATCCTAATGCTGTTTTTTACCAGTATGTATGCGTTAAGTGATGTTGTAAAAAGATACTTTTTTAAATTGTTGGCTGGTTAATATAGCTGTATGGAGAGCACGCGTTTCCAAGGTGCTTTAGAGTACTTAATAGTAATAGCAGCAGTACTAGCTATTGCAGCTATTGTAGTTCTTTTTGTGTCTGGAAGTTTTGGAGTAAGTAAAAAAGGAGCAGATGTTTCTGCATGTAAAGCAGCTGCTGCAAGGTGTTCTGTTGAAAAAGCAACTTCTCCCGGAGCGCCTTGTGATTATTGTGAACAAGAATGCTCGGGGTTGGGCTCTATTTTTGTTACTAAATGCAAACAAGGGGCTGTTGATGAAATATCAAGTACTCTATCAGAATGTGAGAATAAAATAATTAATTCTTATATCGATGGAGAATATGTTGAGTTGTATGAGTCTGCAGATACGTATTATGGTTCAGGATCAACTGTGGTGATGTCTTGTTCTTATATCGAAGGTTCTCAGATTACTAACTCACATATTGAATCCTCTACTGTACTTTATTCTACTCTTGAAGGAGCTTATTTGGTTGATGCTTATGTTGACCCATCAACAGTGGAGAACTCATCTCTTGATGATGCTAATGTTACTAACTCTTCAATTTATTACTCTAATGTTTCAAATTCTTTTGTAAGTAATAGTTCAACTGTTTATAATTCTTCAGTTGATAATGCTGTTACTGTTAATTCTTCTATTTATGACTCTGAAGTAGTGAATTCAACTGTTCATGATAATTCAACTGTTTATAATTCTTCAGTTGTTTCTTCAGTTATTTCATTAGACTCAACAGTACATTCCTCAGTTGTTGAAAATTCAACGATAACTAATTCTTCTAACGTAAATAATTCTGTGACCAACTCATCCACTTTGATAAGTTCGGTTGTTGTTAACTCGTCACTTAACTCTTCTACTTTTAATGATTCAGTTATTTACAATTCCAATTTGTCAGAAGAAGAATCATCAAATGCTACTTATGAAAACAACTCTGTTATTTTATATTGTTCTGATGGCACGCCTTATGGGCAGTGTTCAGAGACTAAACCTTTGTATTGTGATAATGGGACATTGGTCCCGAAGTGCTCGATATGCGGATGTGATGCTGGCTATGTATGCAACGTTAGCGGCGAGTGCCAGTTTGAGTTTAATGAATCAAATGAATCAGGCAATTTTTCTTTAAATGAGACATCTAATACTTCTTCAAGTGTGGGTGCTAATGAATCTGGTAATGTTTCTTCGAATGAATCTTCATATGCTAATGTCCCACCTGTTGCTAGGTTTACTTACCATCAGCAATATCTTTCTTTGTTTGTTTTCAATGACACAAGTTATGACCCTGACGGAACTATTTTATGGCATTACTGGAACTTCGGAGACGGGCTTACATATAACACTACTTCATGGACTGTATACCATAATTATTCAAGCCCAGGTTTTTACAACGTTACTTTGATTGTTTGCGATAACTCGTCAGAAATTAATTCTACTTGGGCTTTTGTGAACGCATCATGGTAGTAAAAAATAAGAAACCTTTTCTCATTCTAGTTCTTTGTCAATGGTTCTGAAGTAACCTACGAGGTCTTCTGTGATTATTTTTTCTTCTTTTCCAGTAGCCATGTCACGCACAGTGACTTGGTTGTTTTCAAGGTCTTTCAATCCTACTATTACCACGAACGGTATTTTCTTGCTTGCAGCGTATTCCAATTGTTTCCTTAGGCTTCTGTTCATTAAGTCTGTTTCAGCGCTTACTCCGTTTTGTCTTAAGAGCTTAGTGAATTCCACTGCTTTGTCTCTTGCATCGTCATTTGCTGGAGCAATATAAACCATGCATGGGTAATAAACTTGCTTTAACTCTACTGCGTCAAGCAGTCTGTCAATGCCTAACCCGAATCCTACTGCTGGAAGGTCTTGCCCGCCGTATATTTTTATCAGCGAGTCATATCTTCCACCTGAGCAGACGCTTCCAAGGTTTTCTTTTCCTTTGATTAAAGTCTCGAACACGAACCCAGTATAGTAATCTATTCCCCTTATTATTGACAGGTCTATCTCAATGTTCGTGACTCCCATTTTTTCAGCAGCTTCAATTATTCCGTAAAGTTCTGAGAGGTCTGCTTGTTTTGAGTTAAGCATGCTGAGGAATGAATCTATTACTTTGTCATTTAGTCCTATTCTTTCCATTTCTTTCTTAACTTCTTCTTCTCCTATCTTTGGAAGCTTGTCTAATGCTCTGAATGCTTGTATTTTCTTATCTTCAGGCACGCCTGCTTTTGCTGCTATTTCTTCCACGATTTTCCTAGAGCTTATTTTAAAAGTGAACTCTTTGTCAGTCACGCTTCTGATTAAGTCATTAGCAACTGCTAAGATTTCAGCATCAGCAAGAGGGCTTTTACTTCCAATCAATTCAAGGCCTGCTTGCCAGAACTCACGGTAACGTCCTGCTTGTGGGCGGTCGTATCTCCACATGCGTGTAATGTAATAAAACTTGACTGGTTTTGGAAGGGAAGGATCAGTAGCTACTATTCTTGCTATTGGCACTGTGGGGTCAAACCTCAGTCCAAGCTTCCTGCCGCTTTTGTCTTCAAAAACATATATTTCTTCTTCTATTTCAGGACCGCTTTTAGCAGCTAGAAGTTCAAAGTCTTCAAAAGCAGGAGTGCACACTTCACCATAACCGTATAATTCAAAGATTCTTCTCATTCTTGAATAGATTTTGTTCCTTAACGCCATTTCTTCTGGAAGAAGGTCTCTTGTTCCTCTTGGTGGCTTCCATTCTTTTTTCATAAAGCATTCCTCAAGCATTAATGGGGCCGCGCCGGGGATTTTCTCCCACAAAAGCAACTTATGCTTGCTCTTGTGGATTCGAACCCCGACTAGGGGATTTCTGCATTGGTTGCTGGATGCCAACATCATGGTTTGGATTCCACAGTCCCCTGTGCTACCATTACACCAACGCGGCCATTGAAATGTTACGCGAAGTTAGTATCATTTCTTTTTTATATTATTTGGTTTTAGGGTTATAAACCTTAATGATTAAAAATGAGCTTGGTGTCTTTTGTTTTATGAGAGTAAAAAAAGGAGTAATATTGCTTGGGCTTGCAAGTCTTTTTAATGACATTGGAAGTGAGATTATTGCTCCAGTGCTTCCTTTTCTCATTACAATGTTTGGAGGCTCGGGAGTTGAGTTAGGAATAATAGGAGGGTTCAGGGAAGGACTTTCAAGCTTACTTAAAGTTTTTTCAGGTTATTTTTCTGATAAGTTTGGTAAGAAAAAGCCTTTTGTGTTTTCAGGTTATTTTGTTTCAGCTTTTTCAAAGTTAGGATTGTTTTTTTCAAAGACCTGGCAGCATATTCTTGTTTTTGTTTCTTTTGACAGAGTGGGTAAAGGAGTGCGTGATGCTCCAAGGGACGCGATGATCTCTAGCCTGATGCCGAAAGAGAAAGGAAAAGGTTTTGGAGTTCATAGGGCTCTTGACACTTCTGGTGCTGTGATTGGTTCAATAATTGCTTTTGCTTTACTATTTTCTGGTGTTAATCTCATGGGTATTGTTTTGGTTGGAGCTGTCGTGTCTTTTTTGTCATTGTTTCCTGTGCTTGCTGTCAAGGAAGGTAATCTTAAAAAGTCTTCAAAGTCTTTTATTATTTCAATTAAGTCTCTTTCTTTTAATCTAAAGGTTTTCCTTCTTGTCGTGGTCTTGTTTTATTTGGCTAACTTTAGTTACATGTTTTTCATGTTAAAAGCAAGGACTCTTGGCTTGTTTGCTCCTGTATTGCTTTATGTAATTTCTAATGTTTTTTATGCTGGATTGTCGATTCCTTCAGGGTATTTTTTTGACAAGTTTGGCTGGAAGGTGCTGGCTTTTGGTTATTTTGTTTTTGCTTTGACTTGCATTGGTTTTGCCTTTAATGATTCTTTTGCTGTTTTTGTTTTGCTTTTTGCTTTGTATGGTTTTTCTTATGCTTTAATTGACGGTAATCATCGTGCGATGATTTCAGAGCTTTCAAGCAGTTCATTAAGAGGAACGGCTTTAGGAGTTTATCATACTACTGTTGGTTTGGTTGCTATTCCTTCAAGTATAATTGCTGGTATTCTTTGGAATGTTAATTCTTCTTATCCTTTCTTTTTCAGTTCATTGGTAAGCATTTGTGCTTTAATTTTGATTCTTGCTTTAAGCAAACATTTTAAATGAGTATTTCTTATTATGATTCATGTTTGATGAAGTAAAGCTTAACAGAGAAAGAGGTTCTGTTTGGACTCTTTCAGGAAGAAAAATCCTTTCCCCGCCACTTGTTTTTCACAAGTACCCTTCAGTGCTTGAAGAAGAGTTTGGGAAAAGAGCATGGGAAATGTTTCATTCAATTGTTTCAAAAGAAGCTGAGAGGATGACTTATAAGTTCTTGGATAGTGCTCCTGTATCAAAATACTTAAGGGAGAAGAATCCTGGTTTAGAGGAAGTGATAAAACTCGTTCTTGGTTTGCTTGAAGCAGAAGGGCATGGGGTTATTGAGTTGGTTGACTGTCAGCTTCCTGAAAAGTCAGCTACTTTAAGAGTTGTTAATTCTCCAATGAGTGAAGAATACAAGGAGAGGATAGGGGAAAGCAGTAGGCCTGTATGTGATTATTCTGCTGCTGTTTTTTCAGGGGTGTTTTCAGCTATTTATGGAAGGGAGCTTGCTTGTGTTGAAGTAAAGTGCTCTGCAATGGGTGAAGAGTACTGTGAGTTTAAGGTGATTCTTCCTGAGAAAAAGCTTGATTATCAACTGCTTTAAGTGGTTTTTATGAAAGAAGCAATGTTTTACAAAAAGTTGAATGATGACGTAGTACAGTGCTTGTTATGCAATAGGTATTGTGTTATTAAAAATGATGAGTATGGTAATTGTGGGGTTAGGAAGAACATTAATGGAAAGCTTTATTCTTTGAACCATAGCAAGGCTTGTTCAGTAGCAGTTGACCCAATTGAGAAAAAGCCTTTCTATCATTTTAAGCCAGGAGAGTATGCTTTTAGTATTGCTACTGCTGGATGTAATTTTCATTGCCTTCATTGCCAGAATTATGAGATTTCACAAGCAAGAGTTGATGAAGTTCCTTATTATGACCTCCCGCCTGAATTAGTAGTAAAAGCAGCTGAGGATAATAATGTTCCAATTATTGCTTATACTTATACTGAGCCTACAGTGTTTTTTGAGTACTGTTATGACACTGGTTTGATCGCTAAAGAAAAGGGCATTTTTAATGTTTTTGTGACTAATGGTTATGCTTCTCCTCAAGCTGTTGAAAAAGCAGCTGAGTTTCTTGATGCTGCACGCATTGACTTGAAAGGAGACGCAGAGCACTATGATAAGGTCTGTGGAGGAGTAGTTTATGAGAAAGTACTTGAGTGCATTAAGAATTATTTTAAGACAGGAATGCACTTAGAAATAATAACTTTACTTATTCCAGGGCATAATGATGACGAGGATTGGATAAGAGAAGCTGCTGGGTTCATAAAAAGCCTTAGTCCTGATATTCCATGGCATTTTACCAGGTTTTATCCTGCTTGGAAGATGATGAATGTTCCTCCAACTGACGTTAGAACTCTATTAAAAGCAAGAAGAATAGCTGTTGATGAAGGGATAAAATACGTGTATGTTGGTAATGTGTTAACTGAGTATAATAATACTTATTGCCATAACTGCGGAGAGCTTTTGATAAGACGTGATGGTTTCAGTGTTGTTGAAAACAAGCTTGAAGTAAAAAAAGGAAAGGCACGTTGTCCTAATTGTGGAGTTAAAATTCCTGGGTTTTGGTAGTTACTGGTGCATTGATGCAATCATTTTTGAAACTAAGTCAAGCTGGTCTACTCTTTGAATTAATGCATGCGCGTAAAGGAACCCTATTCCAATCATTATTATTAAGATTATTACTGCTATTAAGAGCATTGTGTTGATTTTTAGGATTTTTTGCTGTAAGTATTGTGAGTAACCAAGTTTGTATTTTCCTGTTTTGTCTTCCCATACTAGTACTTCTTCTTTTGCCATTTTATCACCTCATAACCATCCTAAGAAAGCAGCAGCAAGCAATGCAGCTACTCCGCCAAGTCCTCCTAAGACTGTTACTAAAATTGTTAAACCGTTTATTGGAATGTTTACTCCAAGCAGGAATTTTATTGCTAAGAGGGCTATTATTCCGATTATTGCGTTTGCTATTATGTTTCTTAGTACGTAAATGACTACAAATGCAGCTATTATTAGGATTGCAGCGTATACTATTAGTTCCCATCTTCCTGCAAGGGCGCTTATTGTTCCAGTAATGGTTTGGTTTCCTATTGCAGTCAGGTTCATTTTACTCCCTTTTTAAACTTTTCTATCAGCAAAGCTTTAAATACCATTAGTATTAGTAAATTACTGCTTTTTAATGCTTTTTATGTGATTACCGTGGTTGAGTATACTGAAGCTCAGAAGCAAATAGCAAAGCTTTTACTTGAAAAACCAATGACTGTAGAAGAATTAAGAGAAAGGCTTAGTTTTTCAGCTAGTGAAATCAATGAGGCTTTAAAGGGTCTTATAAAGTTAAGGTTGATTGAGAGGGATTCTGAAGGCAAGTATTCTTTGATAAAGTATGTTAAGGATAAGTTCACTGAAGTTGAAGAGAACTTTAAGGCAAAGTTTATTATTGAGGCTGCAAGTCCTGACGAGCAATCACTTAAAAAACAGGTTGAGTTGCTGGAGTCAAGGATTAAGCTTGAAAAGATGAAGATTACTTTTTTTGAAAAAGGAGAGATAATCAAGAATGGTGATGTTTATTCTACTTTCTTTGACTTAGAAGCTTACTTTTCAGAGTTCAGGGACGTGGTTAATTTTATTGTTAATTATGGTCCTTCCTCAGTAGAATTATTAGAACCAAGCGAGTTTAAGCTTAATGCTTCTCAAGCACAGGACTTGCTTAATTTGATTGTCTCTGCTGTTCACTATTATATTACTTTAATCCTTGACACGAGGTTTAAGGAATACCTTGAAAACTTGAAAAAACAGCAAAAACGGTGATTGACGAAATATTTTAAGGCAATTGTTAGAGGGAATCACGTAAAGTTTATAAATGCAACATAAATCATTCTCCTAAGAACAGCGGATGAGCTGTTCTTATCTACCTTTATCAAAAACCATGATTTGTAACAAAAAAGAGGTGAAATGAAAGATGAGAAGTATCAACATAAAAAGAACAGCTGCCATAGCTGCTGGTGCAGCAATGATAGGAAGCGTATTAGCACCAGCACTGGCAACAATAGGACCAGACCAAGCAACAGTAGATGCCTTAATAGCAAACATAAAAGCAAACCCAAATGACGTAAGCATCGTAGTAGGAACAAACGGAGCAGAAATCACTGACGGAATAGCAGCAGCAAAAATAGCAACAGTCTTAGCATCACTCAACTACGAACAAACAGAAATCTCAAGCGAAGACTTAACATGCACAACTGACGGAACACCAACAGTAGAAGTAGAAGTATCAACTGGATTAACACCAGGGCTAACAGCAAGTGAGTACAAATTCAAACAACTCGGAGACTTAGGAACAAACAACAAGACAATAGATTCACAGGTAATGTCAGAATTATTCAATTCACATGAGTTAGTGACAACAGAAAAAGTAGGTTCAACAGAAACTACAAAGACAATAAGATACGAGGATTCATTAAAAATAGACGGAAGCAAGATAACTACAAAGTACTACGAAGATTCAGATGAATACGGAGTATACACTGAAGTAAGCAAACAAGCTTTAATCTATAAAATAGACTTCACAAAGGGAGATGACTTAAAAATAAACTCAAGTATAA
>Ga0190313_1000741_pt1 | contig 18586 bp, 20 predicted proteins | sample 4870071011_MG_FD_169989 | JGI IMG/M metagenome (GOLD analysis project Ga0190313, IMG submission 169989) | Hydrothermal vent sediment bacterial communities from Southern Trench, Guaymas Basin, Mexico - 4870-07-10-11_MG | ecosystem: Environmental > Aquatic > Marine > Hydrothermal vents > Sediment ...
ATGCTAGGCAATAGAGTGTGCTTTATTTTATGCATAAATGATGCATAACAACTTTTGACGAAGACTGGTCAAAACATTTTGAAGAGCTTGATAGCGCAATAAAAGAACGTGCCGCTAAAAAAATCAAAACCAGGAAGCCAGTTCTATTTCGTTGGCAAACAAAAGAACACGAACGCTGGCACAAGCAATACTTTTAAGGCATGCTCCTGTGCCTTTCTGTTGGGCTTGTTTGACGGGATCCCTGGAAAAATGACTAAAAATGTGTATAAAATCAATTTAAGTGTTATAAAATTGAAAACAGGGAACTTAGAAAAATTCTTCAGGAAATGGAAGCATGCCAAAGGGCTTCCCTCAAAGTCAAAGCCTGGTTTGCTTCCAGAGTGGATAAATCCATGATTGCCTGCAATGGAAGCCGACGAAAGCAGGAGACAGTAAACCGGGCCCAGGAACAATCAAAAGCAGGCCTGGCATTCTGGATTTGAGAGCCTTTTGGGGTCCGGGTATTGGGACTCACTAATTAAAACCTTTTTGTTGGAATAATAGAACATGAGTGGAATCAAAAAAGCGTTCGTGCTTGCCGGAGGGCATGGCACTCGCTTGAGGCCTTTTACTTACGAGATTCCAAAGCCATTGTTGCCTGTTAAGGGCAGGCCTGTTTTGGAGTACAACCTTGAAAACCTCAAAGTGTACGGAGTTGAAGAGGTTGTGCTTGGCGTTGGCTACAAGGCTGATTTGATAAGGGAATACTTTGGTGATGGCTCAAAGCTTGGCTTGAAGGTTGACTACAGCCTTGAAGAGGAGCCCTTGGGCACGGCTGGTGCGCTCAAGCTCGCAGAGTCCTTCTTTGACTCCGCGTTTTTCATGTGCAACGGCGACGAGGTAAAAGACATAAACTATTCTTTGATGCAGGAGCTGCACGAGAAGAACAGGGCAACTGCAACGCTGGCGCTTGTGGAAGTGGAAAACGCGGCCGAGTTTGGAAGCGTTGAAACCGAGGGCGACAGGATTGTTGCCTTCAGGGAGAAAGAGGGAATAAAGAAGCCAGGCGTTGTAAGCGCTGGAGCCTATGTCCTGGAAAAGAACATTTTTGAGTTCATTCCAGCTGGAAAAAAGTTCAGCATTGAAAAAGATGTGTTTCCGGTTATTGCCCGTGAGAAAAAACTCTTTGGCTGCAGGATGGCAACCCAGTTTTTCCCAGCAGACAACCCAGAGCGCTACGAAAAGGCAATAATGGAATGGAAAGGAATCACGGGGGGAGACAAGTGAAGATTTGGAATAACTTTACAAAGACAGTGAATGTTCCAGCCGAGGGCATAAAGCTTGAAGGAGAAGAGCCCAGTATCAGGGACAAGTACAGGGACGACATTGAAAGGGTCCTGATTTCCAAGGGCTGTTTAAAGAAGAGAGTTGAACACCTTGCAAGCGAGGTCGCAGATGCTTTTGAAGAAGTCAAAGAAGTGAACTGCCTGGTTGTCCTAAAGGGAGGAATGTTCTTTGCATCCGATTTAATAAGACTCATAGATGACGAAACAGAGCTTCGCACCAGGATTGACTTCATCCAGGCCTCGAGCTATTATGATAAGTCAACCACCAGTGGCAGGGTAAAACTCAGGGAATCAGGCTTGTTAAAGGGTGAGAATATTTTGCTCATTGAGGACATCGTTGACACTGGTGGCACACTGAAAAGGCTCCAGGATTACCTGCGAGAAAAGGGAAAGTTTTTCAAGACCTGCGTGCTCTTGGATAAGGGTCTTCCAAAGAGCCCTGGCCTGGAGCTGGACTTTGTGGGATTCAATATTCCAAACGAGTTTGTTGCAGGCTATGGCTTGGATTACGCTGGAATGTACCGTGGAATGCCAGAGATTGTAATAGTCAAAAAAGAACTCCTGAAATAAAGCTTGCTTTTACCTTGAAACCCAGTCCAGTGCTTGCTCCCTTGCTTTTTCCAGTATTTCGGCTTCGCTCTTCACTGCGCGGTTTTGCATTACGATTTCGCCATTGCAAAAAACAGTGTTGATGGAAGAAACCCCAGCAGAGTAAACAAGGTCTGACTCAAGGGAGTGCCCTGGAGTGAGTGAGACGCTTTTTAGGTTTACAAGCGAGAAATCTGCAAGCATTCCCTCTTCAATCCTGCCCGCGTTCAGCCCCAGGGCTCTTGCACCGGCTTCGGTGGCAATAAAGAGTGCTTCCCTGGCTGGAAGCGCAGTTGGATCACTGTTTGAAAACTTTTGCATAAGGCTAGCGAACTTCATTTCCTCCAGCATTGAAAGATTGTTGTTTGAAGCGCAACCGTCTGTTCCAAGGCACACGCTCACACCGGCTTTTCTCAGTTGGGAGTAGGGCATTGCGCGCCCCACTGCAAGCTTCATGTTTGAAACAGGGCAGTGAACTGCTTTTACGCCCTTTTCTGCCATGATTCTTGCTTCTTTTTCGTTCACCCAGGCGCAGTGAGCGCTCAAAACGCGCTTGCTTAAAAAGCCGATTTCTGCAAGCCATTCAACTGGCCTTTTCCCGTGCTCTCTTTCACAGTCTTTTACTTCTTTTTCTGTTTCAGAGAGGTGAAAGTGTATGAACAGGTCTTCTTTTTCTGCTTCTTCTGCAATCCTTGACAGGTTCTCCTTTGAAACAGTGTACATGCTGTGCGGGCCAAGCATTGGGGTCACGCGCGGGCCAAATTTTTTTAATTCTCTCGCCCTATGGCTTGCTTTTCCGGAGTCAAACTCTTTTGTTCCAATGAAGACCTCGCTCAAAAAGCCCCTTATTCCGCTTTCCTTAACTGCCCTTGCGGTTTCCCTTGAGTGAAAGTACATGTCGGCAAAACAGGTTGTGCCACTCTTAATCATTTCAAGGCAGGCTAGTTTTGAACCCCAGTAAACATCCTTCTTTGAAAGCTTTGCTTCCCTTGGCCAGATGTATTTCTCCAGCCATTCCCTGAGGGGGAAGTCGTCAGCGTAGCCCCGCAAGAGAGACATTGCTGCGTGGGCATGGCAGTTGACAAAGCCTGGAATAATTGCAAGCTTGCTTCCATCAATTACCACGCCAGAGCGGTCTTTTTCCTTTCCAATCGAGGCAATAGTGCTGCCTTCAACAAGCACATTTGTCCGCTTGCCGTTAAGCTTTACATTTTCAACCAGGGCTTTCAAGATTTCACCAATCTAAATCATTTCAACCAGGCTTTCACTGGTTTTTAGCCAATGAGGTCTGCAAGAATAGCTGAAATAATCTTTGAACTCTCAGCAGCAGTTTTTTCAATTGACTCCTGGCTCAGTTCTGCTTTTGTAATGCCATGGGCAAAGTTGTCAACCGAGCAAATGGCAGCAAATTCCATGCCTGCTTCCCTGCACAGAGTGGCCTCGCTTGCCATAGTCATTCCAACAACATCGGCAAACTTTTTCAGCATTTTAACCTCTGCTTTTGTCTCAAGCCTTGGGCCAATTGTCTGAAAATAAGTGCCGCCGTCTTTTACTGGAACGCCGAGCTTTTTTGCAGATTTGAATATTTTTTTCCTGATTTTTTCGCTTAAGCCAGGCAGGACATGCCTGTTCAGGGTTTCATAAAACGTTTGTGGCTGGAAGAGATTGATGTAGTCGTCTGGCACGAGGAGCGTGCCTGGCTTGAGCTCCTTTTTCAAACTGCCACAGGAGTAGACGCCAATGACTTCTTTTATTCCAAGGTTTTGAAGGGCTTTTATGTTTGCCCTGTGGTTTATTTTGTGTGCTGGAATGTTGTGCTGCAAGCTGTGCCTTGGCACAAACACAAACCTGTCGCACTTCTTCAAGTAAACAGTGCCATGCTTTGTGTTTTCAGGAAACTCCTGCAATTTGGCAAAAACATCACTCTTGAAAAAAACCGTTCCCCCAATTATTCCAATCATTTAAACCAAAAGAATTACACAGCGAGGCTTTTTAATTATATTCGGCAGCTTTTACGCCCTTTATTTTGCCCTTAATTTTTTCCAGCAAACTGCAGTTTTTAGAAGCGTGTATTCCTATTCCGAATATTCAGTGATTTTCCAGGAGCTCGTGCTTTCCGGAAAAAAACTCCAGCAGCATAACTACCACAATGCCTGCAAGCGCTGCGATAACCGGCAGCAACAAGCCTGCTCTTGGCATGTTTTCTCCAACCCTTTGCAGTGGCATGTTCAGGCCGCCAATCATTAAGCCGGTGAGAAAGCCCAGGACCCTGGACTCGTGTTTTTTTAAGAGGAAAGCCAGAAGCCTTGAAAAGAGAATAATTCCGGAAATTGTTCCCACGTTAAAAATTGCCAGTGCCACAAAGTCAAAGTTATGCAATGCCCTGACTATGAACTCGTACTGTCCAAGGAGCAGTAAGAGGAATGCGCCAGAGATGCCTGGGAGAATCATGGCACAGATTGCAACCATCCCGCTTCCCACAATCACCAAAGGAGAAGGGTTTGATTTGACCGGGTTCAACAGGGTTATTGCAACCCCCAAAAAAAGCCCGAGAAAAATAAACCCAATGGTTAGAGCGTCTCTGTTCTTTATTTTGGCGAAAACGGTTCTCGCAGAGGCAAGAATCAAGCCAAAAAAAAAGGCAAAGGTCAGCGCCGGGAAAACATTCAGGCAGAAGTCAATCACACCCGCAAAGAGGGTGAAAGAAACCCCAAGCCCGGAGAGCAATGGGACAAAGAGTGCAAGGTCAATGTCCAAAAAGTTCTCCTTTGCCCTCTTAAAATCGCCTTTTATAGCGAACAGCAAGAATTTGAAGTCAATGTCCCTGATTCCAAAAACCAGCCTTTCATAAATGCCAGTGATGAGAGCAATCGTGCCCCCAGACACCCCGGGAATGATATCAGCAACCCCCATCGCCAGGCCCTTTAAGAAAATCAAAAATTCTTGCTTCAAGTCCATACTCAACCACAAAAAAAACACTCAAAAAATTATGTATACCAAACTTTGGCCAATTTTAAGAGTGAATAACACACAAACACAGAAAAAGAATAAAAACATTTGTAAAAGGAAAATAATATGATTTAAACTTCATCAATTAATTATACATAATAAATGTTTTTTTTGGGGGGATTGTTTGGAGAAAAAAATATGCATTGGGCTTTTTTTTGTGCTGGTTCTTGGGTGGGTTTTTGCTTCAAATGTGAACATTTTCAACATATCAAACCCAAGTGCTGGGACATATTGGAGAAATGGCTCGCATGATATTACTTTTAAGGTTTTTGCAGAGGATGTAAATGGTTTTGAAGGGCAAGCAGATCTAAATATTGAAGTTTATTATAGCACCTCAATAGGTGCATTTGAAACACTAATTAAGGACTATAACTTGGTAAATACAGGCTATTGTGGAAACACAAATAATTTCAATGAGCCTAATGGCATTATTTGTACGATTCCTTGGGGTGTGAGTCTGCAAGACAACAATTATTACATTGACTTAAACCTGTACACTTACAGAAATAACCTTCCAATAGACACAGTTAAGAAGGGTAGTGAAAGCTTTTATGTGGATAATACTGCACCTAAGATTAGGGTTATATTTCCTACTGGGGTGGTCTGTGGAAGCCAAGATGTGGTTGTCACAAACGAGCAAATGCTCACCTTTGACCTGAATGATCCTAATGGTATAAATATCAATGCAACAGGTGTGAAAGTTGAACTGTTAAACGTGGGAAACCAGCAGAGCAGTTTTTCAGCAGCAGGCTGTATTGAGAAAGATGGAAACTACCACTGCAGTTACAAGGAAACAGCCCTCTTCAAAACAGGCGAATACAATATAAGCATCTTTAGCGAAGACAGAGCAGGAAACCCGGCAGATTGCAATTTCAAGCTCAACTATTCGGACAAAGAAGCCCCAGTCACAGTCCAAGATCTTAGTGCAATACCTGGAGAAGAACAAATAACACTTCTGTGGACAGGGAATACTGAAAATGACCTCAATGGCTACAAGATATATTATAGTGATAAAAACTGCGATTTCAACACTCAAACTGGAACCTATACTGGTTTCACTACTAACACTACATATGCCCTGACCGGGCTTGATTCAAACAAAGTGTATTATTTTCATGTCCTTGCTGTTGACCTAAGTGGAAACGATGGGAATCTCTCGGAATGTGAAACTGAAACCCCTAATCCCTTAAATGCACCCCCAAAACCAACATTCCACTCATCGACTCATTCAAATGACATCTGGAGCACTGAGCCCCATGTAATCATAAGCTGGAACGCAGATGGTGCAAAGGGATATTCTTGTAGCTGGGATTCTCCCAACACAGAGCCAGATAGCACAATTGAAACAAGCGGTTACTGTTATGAAAAGGAACTCGATGAGAGTTCAGTGAGCAATGGCACACACTACCTCAAAGTAAAAGCCTGCGCACGAAACAATGTTTGCTCATCGTCTGAAACATTCATTGTTAAGGTTGACAATTCAGCTCCAAGCGCACCGAGGAACATCACCCCTGACATGCATTACAATGGCAACATGGAGCTACGCTGGGACGAACCTGCGACAGTAGGGCCAAGCGGAATAAAAGAGTACAGGGTTTACAGGAGCACAAGCAGTGGCTTTTCCACCACCAGCAATTACAGGGTTAAGACAATTAGGGCTGATGATTCTGACTACGAAGTTGACTCTGACACTTACAAGTGGATCGACACCGATCCCGGAGACCACAAAGGAACAAGGTATTACTACAGGGTCACTGCAGTAAGCAACGCTGGTGTGGAAGGAGATCCGAGCAGCCGGGTTGAAGCCAGGTATTCAAAAAACCAGCCCAGGATAACAATTGGGCTCCCAGAGTATGCTGGTGCAGAAAGAATAACTCTCACAGTTCGCTCCATCGAAGAAAAAATGATGGGCTGCTCGCTTGAAGTTAGGGCTCCAAGTGATTCTGGTTTTCACAGGCTTGGAAACCTTATAGATAATACATATGGGCCGGTGGAAAAGTATTACACCTTTGACAGCGCTGACGGCGTTGGCAAGGCAGAGTTCAGGCTAACCTGCACCAACCTTGACGGCATGGTCACGAGGTATCTCAGGGTTGACACTGTGAAGCCAAGCGTGAAGTGGGTTTCGCCAAAAGCCGGTTCTGACGTGAACGGCAAGGTTGAACTGGTGGCTGAAGCCCAGGATCAACGTTATGGCATCAAAGAGGTTTCATTCTATTACGGGAATAAGAAGATTGGAACCGCTACTAAGCCATTCGAGGAAGACAAGTACAAGGCGAACTGGGATTCCGCAGGCCTGTCTGGAAAGGTTTCCCTTAAAGTCATTGCAAAAGACCACGCTGGAAACACTGCAGAGGCAACAATTGAAGTGAACGTGAAAACCAGCGAAACAGCACAGGAAACAGGGGCCAGGAGCGCGATTGAGGCAGCAGAAAAAGCAAAAAAAGCAGCCTTGGGCAGAGTGAAAGCCTTCACTGCAATTGGAGTCACAGCCCCAAAGGAAATGCAGGCCCTGAAAACAAGCGCTAGTGCAGAATTCGTTTCCGCGAAGTCCTATTTTTCAGCCAAAAACTTTGAAAAAGCAAAAGAGCACGCTGAAAATTCAAAGGCTGGATTTGAAAAACTATTACTGCAATTCCCTGCACCCAAGGAGTTTTTCTCAAAAGAGTTCAGCTTTGACAGCGCAAAACTTGCAGGCATTTCAGCCATGTTCTCAGACAAGTCCCTTTCAGACAAGGCAAAAGCAAACCTTGCAGATGCAAACGCCGGGAGAAAAATCGTGGTTTACAGCGTAAAAGACGGAAACAAGGAAGAGTATGTTATTGCAATAATGGTTTCGTTTGTTAACACAACAGACAATAACGCACTCCAATTAATTGAGGTAATTCCAAAAGAGCTCGTGAAATCCAGTGACGAGCTTGCCTCGATTCTTCCATTTGAAGTGCTGGCAAAAGACCCAGTGATAAAATTCACACTCGCAGGCATCCAAAAAGGCAACACTGCAACAATCTCTTACTACTTAAAAAATCTGCTTTCAAAAAGCGAAGTAGAAGAACTAAAGGCATCGGGTGCTCTTGAGTCCTTTAACCAACCATCACTTGTTTTCCCCAAAGAAGAAAAAATTGAAAGTGCAATTTTTGCACAGGGAAACCAAGCACAGCCAGCTGCAATGTTCTCGCTTGCCGGCTTACTGCCACTGGCAGGAATTGCCATTGCCCTGGTAATTGCAGGATTCATTGCCTACTTGTTCCTTGCAAACAGGCCAGTGGAAGAAGAGGAAACAACCGCACTTGGAGCAGCAATCAGGAGAGTTGAGGGAAAAAGCAGTTTCCTGCGTGGCCTTGGGGGAAACAAGGCAGAGGAAAAGAAGAGCAGGTGGAGCTACAAGGGCGAGTGAGCTTTCCTCAGGCCAGGCGCCTGAAAGCACCCATTCCCCCCTTTTTTTTCCAGGAAGCAAAACAACCCTTTTAATTCTTTTTTAATCCAAGTCTTGGGGGATTGAATGGATACTGTTGTTATAGTGGGCGGAGGCCCAGCCGGCCTCATGACCGCAATGAGGCTGCGCGAGCTTGGCTGGAACGCAACAGTCTTGGAAGAAGACCGCTCTGTTGGCGTTCCAGAGAACTGCACTGGCTTAATCTCCTGCTCTGGCTCAGAGGAACTTGGCTTGGACTTAAAAGACTGCCTTGTAAACCAAGTGAATGGCGCCGAGTTAATCTCGCCAAATGGCACTGTCTTAAAAGTCAACAAAAAACGCCCTGTTGCAAACGTTGTTGACAGAAAGGCCTTTGACAAGAGCCTTTACAGGAAAGCCCTTGCCCTGGGCGCAAGGGTTGAATTGAACACCAAGCTGATTGATTTAAGGGAGAACACGCTCTTCCTGAAGAAGAAGAGCAGGGGAGAAATAAAAAAAGCGGGCCTGGTTGTTGGCGCTGACGGAGTGAACTCAAAACTGAGAACGGAAGCCAACTATGAGATTCCCAAAGAATTCTTTGTTCACAGCTACCAAGTGAAAGCAACCGGCAATTTTAATCCAGGCATTGTGAAGATGTATTTTGGCTCTTTTGCGCCTGGTTTTTTTGGCTGGGTTGTGCCGGAGAACCACAGTGTTGCAAGGATTGGCGTTGGCAATACCCTGGGAAGAAACCCAAAGCAGTCATTTGAAGAGTTTGTTTCCCACGCTGGCCTCGAGTTCGAAGCAAGTGAAAGAAAGAGTTTCCTGATCCCGGTTGGCCCACCCTTAAAGAGCGCGGTTCACGAAAACATTCTCCTGGTTGGAGACGCTGCTTTTCAAACAAAGGCCACAACTGGTGGTGGAATAATCCTCGGCTTGCACTCCGCATTGAAGTGTGCTGAGGCGATTTCCGCGCATTTAAAGGAAAAAAAGCCCCTTTCAAACTATGACAGGCTTCTCTCCAACATTAACCACGAGCTCAGAATGCACTGGAAGATTCGCTCTTACTTGAACGGCTTGAGTGACGAAAAGCTTGACAAGCTCTTCTCAAAGCTGAAGAAAGCCGGGGTGGAAGAATTCCTCGAAGAACACGGTGACATGGACAGGCCATCTCGCTTCATTGGAAGAATTCTCAGAAAGCCAAGCATGTGGAGGCTAGCATGGCTGGCATTGAAGTTCAGGTAGAAACAGTTTAGGCTTAAATATTTTCTAAAAGAAAAAGAGAGGAAAATGGTTAACTGAAGTGCTTTCTTTTTTAAACTTTCTTTTTTTAAAGAAAGAAAAGGATAGCCCCGGAGAAAATCGAACCTTTCGGTTCGAAAACTCCGTGGCTTATAGCCCCGGAGAGATTCGAACTCCCGTCGCAAGGTCCAGGGCCTTGCATGCTTGGCCACTACACTACGGGGCTATTAGGTGTAATAAGATTTATCCAATGGGAGTATTTAAAAATCATTTCCCATAGTTTTTCTTTCTTGAATTGTACTCGCGGATTGCGCTTGCAAGGTCGCTTGCCTCGAACTCTGGCCAGTACTTGTTCAAGAAGTAGAGCTCGGAGTAAGTGCTCTGGTATGGCAGGAAGCCGGAGAGGCGCTGTTCGCCGGAGGTGCGAATTATCATGCTTGGCTGTTCTGCTGAGTAGAGATATTTCGAGAAGAATTCCTCGTTCACTTTTTCAAGGTTGACTTTTCCCTGGGAGAAATCAAGTGCAAATTGTTTTGCAGCGTCAACGATTTCAGCCTGGCCGTCGTAGCCAAGGGCAAGGTTTATGAGTTTTTTTGTGTTGTTGGCTGTTGATTCCTCTGCTTCCCTAATGCTTGACTGAACACGTTTTGGTAGCTCGCTTATCCTGCCAATAAACTTGAGCCTGATGCCGTTTCGCTCAAAGTAATCCGAGTCTGTGACTTTTTTCAGCTCGCGTTCGAATATCCTGAACAGGATTGAGAGCTCGTGTTTTTTTCTCGCGAGGTTTTTTAATGAAAGAGTGTAAAAGTAGCCGGTTTTTATTTCAGGGTAGCGCTGGAGCCACTTGATTGTCTGCCAAGCCTTTTGCGTTCCAAGCTTGTATGATTCGAGCACTGAAATCTTGTGCTCTGAAGCGAAACGCCTATTTCCATCTGGAATAAAACCAATAGAAGAAAGCATTCTCTCCCACAACCCGGTTAAGCAAGAATAATTTATTCCGGGAAAGAATTTAAAAGTTAATTTTGGTACAATCATAAAAGGCAAGCACTCATGAAAAGGTTTAATAATATCCTTGTCTTTATAGTTTTTTGGCTGGGTGTTTTAAATGAACGAATTAAAAATAGAGGTTCCTGCTCCAAGAAAAGAGGGAACCAGGGTGGTAAAGTTAACCGAGAAGAAGCAGGAAAAACTTCGAAGTATTCTGGACGAACTCAGGGAAGAAATGGCGGTAGTGGAACGCGCGAGGAAACGTGTTCGAGAGGAAAAGATTTCTTTTTTTACCCCGCAGCAGAACAAGAAGATGATTGAAGAAATAAAAATTCCCCCCTTAAAGCTCTTCAGGGAAGAACACAAGAAAAGCTGATTCTCGTGCTCTACAATAAAACCGGGAAAAAAAAGCTGGTGGGAAGAGTCAGGTTTGCTGATTCCACTTTAAGCAAGGCCAGGGGATTAATGTTTGAGAAAAGAGAGCGCTTCGACTATGCTCTTGTGTTTTCATTTGGCAGGGAGACAAGGCTTGGTGCGAGCATTCACATGCTCTTTGTGTTCTTTCCAATTGCCGCGGTTTATCTTGACTCAAAAAAGCGCGTTGTGGACATTGCTGTCCTAAAACCTTTCGCATTGAATTATGTTCCAAAAAAACCAGCTGCTTACCTGATAGAATTGCCTGTGGAAAAAGCCACTAATATCAAAATCGGGGATTTTCTTGACTGGTGAAAAACTCGGCAAAAATTAGTTTTTTTACTGAAATTGGAAAAGTCGCAGTACGGTAACCGCGATAGTGCAAGTGAACAAGGAAAATTAGAGAAGGAAAGAAAGGATGCGCTTGCTCCTTTTTTTCTTTCCTCCTTTGCCTTCTTTTGCCTTCTTTGTTACAGAATTCGGGGTGATAAATTACCCAACCAGTTATATTATACCCTTAACTTATATATAATACATTATTATTTGCAAAGGAAACATTTAATTTTTCCTAGTTTTGTTTTTTTAACTCTTGAGCTTTTACAATGAACTTGTTAAAATTTTCAATTTTGTGGTTTTTGACTGGAATGCCTTCTTTTTTGAGCATTTTTTCCTTTTTTTGGGTGCCAGCGGAGAAGCCCCCTGTTTCACCGCTTGACTTCACAATGCGATGGCATGGAATGCGCGGCGCGAAAGGGTTCTTGTTCAATGCATTGCCAACTGCCCTGAATGCTTTTGGTTTTCCCACAGCAATTGCTATCTCTTTGTACGTTGAAACCCTCCCTTTTGGGATTTGCGCTGTTGCCTTATAGACTCTTCTATCGAAGTCTTTTTCTGAAAAGTAGAGCATTTTTCTGCGAATGTATTCTTCTACTGGTGGTGGAAGCAAGTCCTTTACTGGTTTTCCCTTCCCCAGCAGTTCTCTCACCTTGCTGGAGGAAATGCTTTTCACTGAAGCTTTTTTTGGCAGTATTATTGCATTGTTTTGCTCTAGCCATTTTTCCTTTTTCCACCCCTGGTTTCCTTTTATTGGAACTATAATGAACCTTGTTTCCTTTATGAGTTCTTTGAATCCAGCCCAGCGCTTCATTTCTTTTACGAGGTTGGAGCCGATAACCCAAGCAAATTCGTGTTGTGGGAATTTTTTTCGGATTGCCCTGACTGTTTCCAGTGTTCTGTTTTCCTTCTTGTTTTTTTTCCCAAGCTCTATTTCAAAGAGTGAGAGTTCCATTCTTCTCCTTCCCTGAAGGGCAATCTTTAGCATTTCAAGGCGGTCTTGCTCGGATGCAAAACCGTGGTTTTTTTTGAATGCGTGAACGTAACAGGGCAGGAACCACACTTGTTCAAAGGGCGTGTTTTCTAGCACTTTTTCCGCTGCCTGAATGTGGCCATTGTGAACCGGGTTGAATGAGCCCCCGAACAAGGCGATTTTCATGGTTTTTTTCCTCTTCAAAACAGGTGTTTTTTTATGCTTTTATTATAACTGGCTTTTTTCTTTTGTGTTCGTTTTTTTTAACGAGCAACAGCACTCTTTGAACTGCTTTTTTTCCAAACTCTTTTTCCAGTTCAGGGGTGCTTTTTTTGTGGTCGAATTTTCCTGAGAGGATTTTGTCTATTTTTTCGTATTTCAAGCCAAGCTCTTTCTCGTCTGTCTGACCATGCCATAGCCCTGCGCTTGGCTTTTTTTCAATTATTTTTCTTGGAATGCCAAGCCATTTTGCCATTTTTACAACCTCTGTCTTGTAGAGGGAAGCAATGGGCATTATGTCGCTGCCGGAATCCCCGTGCTTGGTGAAATAGCCAAGCAGTAACTCAGAGCGGTTGGATGTGCCTGCCACCAGTGCTTTTTTTGAGTTTGCAAACGAGTAAAGCACTGCCATTCTTGTCCTTGCTGCAAGGTTTGCCCTTGCAAGCTTGGTTGGTTTCCAGACTGTTTGGGCGAGGTAACTGCAGGCGTTTCCGATGCTGAAAACAGCAAAGTTTATTCCGCTCATTTTTGTTACTGCTAGGGCGTCTCTTAGATTTTTGTCCCCCTGTTTTAGCTTTAGAGGCATATAGAGCGCGTAGACCTTTTCTCTTCCGAGGGCTTCTGCGAGCACGAGTGCTGTTACCGCACTGTCAATGCCTCCGCTGACTCCAAGGACTGCTTTTTTGACCTGAGCCCTTGAAAAATAACGCCTTGTGCCCTTAACTATTGCCGTAAACTTTTCCTCGCAGTCCATCACAAGCCCCATTTTTTGAGTGCCATTGCGAGTTCCTTGTGTGTCAGCGCGTATTCCATTGGTTCAATCCCTTCAAGCGCGCCTTCAACAGCTTGCCGCATTGCCCTTGCTCCTTTGATGGTGCCAAGCGGGTGGCCGTGTATTCCGCCCCCTGCCTGTATTATGATGTCGTTTCCAAGCGTTTCAATCAGTGGATACACTCTTGCCGGGTGAAGGCCGCCGGAGCAGACTGGGAAGACTGGCTTGAGTGTGCTTTTTTCGGTAATGCCCTTTATTATTCCTTTCACTTCTTCCTTGCCGCCTTCCATTTTTCCAAATATTGCTCCAACGTGCAGTTGGTCAACGCCAGCGAGCCTTGCGAGCTTGGCTGTTACAAGCATTGAAATGCCGTGTTCATTGTTTCTCGTGAAAGCAGCGTGGCCAGCGCGGTGAGCGTGGAGTATCAAGCCAAGGTCTTGTTTTCTCAGCGTTTGAAGTGCTGAAAAGCCGGCTGCGAGGATGTCAACCATTGCATATCTCCCGCCCTGCTCTTTTACAAACCTGGCTCTTTCAAGCATTTCAAGGGCTTCAGCTGTAACATTGGGCATGTAGGCCTTGGGTTCCCCTGTTTCCTGCTCGGCTTTTTCCCTCATTCTCAGGGTTAGCTCGACTCTTTTTTTGAATGCGTTGAATTTCAAGCTCGTGAGGTTTTCGTCGTCTTTCACCAGGTCACATCCTCCAAGCCAGGCATTGTATGCGACCTTTGCGTGTTCCTTGGAGGTCAAGCCAAGTTTTGGTTTGACGATGGTTCCAACCAATGGCCTTTTTTTAATTCCAAGTTTTCTTCTAACACCATTGATTCCAAACTTGGGTCCCCTGAAGGCTTTGGTGTATGCCCTGGGGAAAAAAACATCATCTAGCCTTAGCTTTTCAACATCACTCATGCCAAAAATGTTCCCGCAAACGCTTGACAGAAACTGGGGAATGGAACCCTTTTCAAAGAGTTCAATGGGGTAAGCGATTTTTGCGCTGTGCTTTTCTTGGTTCAACGCAAAGACTTTTGGACCAAGCCTCTTGGCAGTCGCATCAGTGAGAGTGCACAGTTTTGTCCAAGTTCCAATCGATGACTCACGCGCAATCGAGTCAAGGGCGTTCTTGAAAGAAATGTTTCTAGCGGGTTTTACGCGAAAGCTCGCCACTAACTCAGTTGCTTTTGGGGAATACTTTTGCCTGATAAAACTCTTCACAGCAATCACCAATAATAATAAAACAAATGGTTATTTATAAGTTTCAATTCCCTTTTTATAAATGCCATTTTTTGGAGTGTGAAGTGCGTGATTGTAATTGTTTCCGGCCTGCCTGGCTCTGGCAAGAGCACGCTTGTTGAAAAGCTTGCTGAAGAGTTCAATCTCAAAAAAGTGTTTGCCTCTGGTATTCTGAGGCAGTTGAGGGAGAGGAAAGCTGTTGATTTTGAAAGGACGGAAAAGGGAGAGGGCTTTTGGGAAAGCAAAGAGGGCAAGGTTTTCACCAGGAAAAGGCTGGAGGAATTGGATTTTGACAGAAGGCTTGATGAGGAACTTCAGAGAATTGCAAAAACAGAGAAAAATGTTATTTTTGACAGCCGGACAATGCCCTGGCTCTATAAGGGCGAGGCCTTCAGGATTTGGCTAAAGGCAAGCGAGCGCGTTCGAGCTGAACGCATTGCGAAAAGGGATGGAAAGAAAGCAGAGGAAATAATTGCCTCGATGAAAAAGCGCTACGAGGCAGACAGAAAAATCTACAAAAGGCTTTACGGCTTTGAGTTAGGCGAGGACTTCACACCCTTCCAGCTCGTAATTGACTCGAACGAGCTATCAGAAGGGGAAGTTTTCAGCATCGCGAGGCTCGCGGTAAAAAAATACTTTGGGTTGTGACTCATTTCACTGCGAGTTTTATGTCGGCTGCCGTGATGGTTTTTCTCTTTGCATGGTTTGCGAAAACGCGGGCTTTTTGCGAAATGCGAATTCCTTCTTCTTCGAGTATGCCTGCGAGTTCCTCGACAGCACCCTCGCTGACACGTTCACCGCCGGCCTTTCTAATAATCCTGTCAACAGCTGCAAGGGGCAATTCACCCATAAACATCACCTAAAAGGAATAAAACGCAATAGAATTTAAATCTTTGCTTTTTTTGGTGAAAGCGAGTCAGTGAAGAGCGGTTTTTCAATAAAAGCGCAGTGCTTGCCTTTAAAAGTGGGCAGGCGGAGGGCTTTAGTGGGATTCATTCTTTTTATATCTCTTTTTTTCCATTTTTTGAATAACATGGGTATATTTGTAGAGCACCCTTTCATAAAAGAGAACACTGTTGAGTCACGCTCTTACCAGGAAGGGCTTGCAAGGAATGTGCTTGAAAAGGGAAACTCGCTTGTCGTAGCGCCAACAGCGCTTGGAAAGACAATCGTTGCAGTCCTTGTAATAGCTGGTGTGCTGCAAAAAAACAAGGGCAAAATTTTGTTCCTTGCCCCAACAAAGCCACTCGTGTTACAGCACAGTGAAACCATAAGAAAGCTGATGAAATTAAAAGAAAGCAGCATTGCAGTTATCACTGGCGCCGTCAAGCCCCCTGAGCGAAAAGAGCTCTTTGAAAGAGCAATAATTGTTTGCTCAACACCCCAGTGCATCAGGAATGACCTGGCAAAGAAAAGGATTTCACTAAGGGGCTTTGGGCTCGTGGTCTTCGACGAGGCCCACCGGGCTGTCGGAGGGTATGCTTATGTTCCGATTGCAGGGGAGTTCACCAGGAGCAATCCGGATGGAATAGTGCTCGGCATGACCGCTTCACCTGGTCACGAGAAAAAAAAGATAAGGGAAATAGCGGAAAATCTCTCAATTGAAAACTTTGAAATAAAGAGCCACGAGGACGCAGATGTAAAACCCTACGTCAAAGAAATAATGCTCGAATGGCACTCGATTGACCTCTCCCCTGAATACAAGCGCCTTGTTTTCCTCCTGCGAGCATACCTCAAAAAACAGCTTTCAGAACTTAAAAGAATGGGGCAGGTTCCAACAGACAACCCTCTTTACTTTAGTCGCTCGCGCTTGATTGAACTCCAGAGAAAGATAAGTGCACGAATTAAAAAGCAGGGCAGGAGAATGCCTTCACTTTACGGGATTTCCTCAAGGATTGCTTGCACGCTAATGGGCTCACACGCACTGCTCTTGGCTGAAACCCAGGGAGCAAAAGCACTCAGCGAATACCTCGAGAAACGATTTGGGGACTCAAAAAAACAACAAGCCTCACGTTCTCTCAGGATGTTCGTGAAAGACGAGCGCGTGAAAAATGTCTTCATTGAATCAAGAAAGCTGCTTGCAGAAAACAAACAGCACCCCAAGCTCCTCGAGCTAAAGAGAATAATAGCAGAAGAACTGGAAAAAAACCCAGATTCAAGAATCCTGGTGTTCAACCACTTCCGTGACTCTGTTGCATTTCTAACAAAAGAGGTTTCCAGCGTAAAGAACGCAAGACCCACTCAATTTATCGGGCAGGGAAAGAAAGGCAAGGCAAGGGGCATGAGCCAAAAAGAACAAGCAGAAATAATACAAGATTTTTCAGGTGGAAAATTTAACGTCCTGGTTGCAACCTCGGTTGCAGAGGAAGGCCTTGACATCCCAAACTGTGACCTTGTGATTTTCTACGAGCCAGTGCCAAGCGAGATCCGTTACATTCAAAGACGTGGCCGAACTGGAAGAATTAAAAAAGGCAGGGCAATAATTTTAATGGCAAAGGGAACAAGAGACGAGGCTTTTTACTGGAGTGCAAGGAGAAAAGAGGGAAAAATGAAACGCGTTCTCAGAAAAATGCAGTCCGGAAAACCAGCTCTTCACGAAACAGAGCACAAGGGCAAGAAAAAGCAAACAAGGCTTGGTGAATTCAATGGCTAAAATAAAACAGAAAACACTGGCTGGTTCGGGTAACAGGATTGTTGTCTTTGCAGACCACAGGGAGAGAAACTGCAATGTCGTGCCATTCCTTGAATCGATGGGCTGTGAGGTCAGGAGAATACAGCTCGAAATCGGGGACTACATCATCTCAAACACTGTTGCCATCGAGCGCAAGTCAGTTCAGGATTTCCTGACATCAATAATGGACGGCCGCCTTTTCTCCCAGCTTGTCTTCCTCGCAGACTCATACGAAAAGCCCCTTGTTATTGTTGAAGGCAGGCCCCACGAACTCTTTGCGCTGAGCAACATGCACAAGAATGCTCTCCTCGGAGCGCTTTCCTCGATAGCACTTGACTACAGGGTTCCACTGCTTTTCTCCGAGAACGAACGCGAGACAGCTGAGTTCATTTACGTTATTGCAAAGAAGCTCCAGCTTGGAAAAAACAACGAGGTTTCACTGAGGAAGGGCCGCCCCGGATTAACGCTGAAAGAACAACAGCGTTACATTGTTGAATCGCTGCCATTGGTTGGCCCAAAGACAGCAAAGCGCTTGCTTGAAAGGTTTGGGTCAGTGAAGGGCGTTTTCAATGCAAGCGAAAGAGAGCTTGAAAAAGTGGAAAAACTCGGACCCAAGAAAGCGAAAAAAATAGTAAAACTCATCGACTCAAAATATGAAAAGAAGTAAAACATTTTCAGTGGGCGCACTCATGTTTTTTTAGCTCATTGACTCAAAATACGGAATAAAATCAGTCTATTACCACTTGCGGCTGTGCTCTAGTGGTTAACTCTGTTTGTAATGCAAGACAAACATCTTTCAAGAGCCTTCATTCGCGGCCTGTTTGACACTGGTGGTGGATTCCACAGACACAATCCCTTTTCAGCCAAGGTTGAAATTACAAGTTATTATGAAAAATTCAGAGAAGACATGGCAAAATGCCTTGTTAGCCTTGATTCAAACCAGTTTACTATGGGTCAGAATCTACATAATGTCTAAAGCCGGAATTGACAAATTTTTCACCGAAGTGAAGCCAAACAACTTCAAACACCAGTACAAATACAAGAAATTCAAGGGAACAGGCCAGGTGCCAAGGCACAGAGACATCGATTACGATTCTGAAGAATTTAAAAGATTTGTTGGAGGTAGATAATATACTATAACAAACCGCGTCCGTCAGCCAGTGGTTAGGCTTCAAGCTTCCCAAGCTTGCAACCCGGGTTCGAATCCCGGCGGACGCATTAACACTGCGCAATAGGTTTTAGAACCTATGAAGGAAAATCTAAAGGATTTAACTAATCAGAAGGAAACAACTTCAAATTTAGAGGTTTTCGGCTATTTTGAGAGGAAATTTCTAATCTGTTCTCTCAACCATTCAGCCTTTGAATTATTAGGCAGAAGCCTTAAGTTTTGCCTCAAAAGCCTCTTGAATCTCCTTTTCAATTTGAGTTTTGAT
>Ga0190313_1000745_pt1 | contig 18527 bp, 22 predicted proteins | sample 4870071011_MG_FD_169989 | JGI IMG/M metagenome (GOLD analysis project Ga0190313, IMG submission 169989) | Hydrothermal vent sediment bacterial communities from Southern Trench, Guaymas Basin, Mexico - 4870-07-10-11_MG | ecosystem: Environmental > Aquatic > Marine > Hydrothermal vents > Sediment ...
CCCTAATAACAAGAGGACCGTCTTTTCTGGGACTCCTCCCTGCAAAAGTTCGTCAAGTCCTTTTATTCCTGAGGGTATTCTTTTAGTCATGCGATCAGCCGGTTTTTATCATCACCTGTTCAGCGGTTGTACATCTCTTCATCTCGCAGTATTATAATATGTTATCAGCTCTTTTTAATGGCAACTGAACTGCACTTCCCTGCCGCCATCCACCAGAATGTATTCTCCGGCAGGAATCCTCTCAGGCAAGCGTATTCTAACAGTCTCTTCATTCCTAATGCTTGGGATACTAAGAGTGAAGAGAACCGTGCCATCAAGCTTTTGCAGGCTCATGTTCGTGCTCTGGAACGTGTCGCCATGATTCGTTATAAGTATCTTTTGGTCACTGCAGTCAAGAACCACTAGCTTGCTCTTCAGCGTAATGTACTCTTGAGTCCTTTGATTAAACAGGAGGTAGGTAATACCGCCCACTAACAAGACCACCAATACTGCGCTGATCAGAAACCATTCCGGCCGTATTTCTTTCACCATGCTTGAAAGGAGGACGAATCTGTTTAAAACGTTTTTCTTGACAAAGGCATAAAAAGAACTGTTGGGTCTAATCATCTGATGAAAGGAATAAAAAGAGAAGTGTGGGTGCTGGGATTTGTTAGTTTGTTCAATGACATATCTACCCACATGGTTTTCCCTTTACTCCCCTTGTTTTTGACTAGTACACTGGGTGCAGGAGCAGCTGCTCTTGGGCTTATCGAAGGAATTGCTGAGTTTATGAGCAAGGTTCTCAAGACTTTTTCAGGACACGCGTCGGACAGAACAGGAAAACTCAGGATTTACCTATTTTCAGGTTACTTGCTTTCAGTATTTTCCAGACCGTTTTATGCAGTGGCGTCAAGCTGGGTTCATGTCCTTGCGGTAAGATCGTTTGACAGAGTTGGCAAAGGAATCAGGGATCCTCCCAGAGATGCTTTAATATCACATTACACCAGCAGAAAGTACCGGGGAAGAGCGTTCGGGCTTCACAGAGCTTTGGACACTGCAGGAGCTGTGATCGGCCCGCTTCTTGCATTTGCGGTTTTAGGGATTGGCTTGTCCTACCGCCAGGTTTTTCTTATCGCATTGATCCCAGGAGCTGCAGCAGTAAGCTTTCTGTTCCTAGTGCGAGAGAAAAAGCTCAAGAAAAAGAAGAAGAGCTTGACTGCATCCCTAAAAGGATTAAGCCCCAGCATGAAATGGTTTCTTACAGCCTCTGCAGTTTTTGGCGCAGGGTACACCTCAGTGGCTTTTCTGGTGTTGTTTCTCTCTACTGAACTAAGTATTCAGAATACGCTGTTGCTCTACATACTATTAAACTTAGTGTATTCACTATCCTCTTTGCCAATAGGATTTCTTGCTGACAGGTTTGGACTGAAAAAAACTCTTGTGGCTGGTTTTGCACTCTACTCTGCGATAATGGCTGGTTTTGCATTTAGTCCTTTCCTGGCCCCTGTTTTCTTTGTATTATTCGGGGTTTTCAGATCACTTTATGACGGCGTTTCCAGAGCTTACGCGTCAGTGTTATCCTCTGCAGGCGAGAGGGGACTGGCGTTAGGAGCGTATGAAACAGTCACAGGAGTATCTGGAATGGCTGCAAGTATCATCTTCGGCGCGCTATGGCAGGTTTTCTGCCCAGCAGTTGCTTTCACTTTCTCAGCAGCTCTTGCAATCACTGCCGCATTTTTACTCCATCTCCGAAAACTTTAAATCTGGGCAACAGGGTAAATTACCTTAAGGTGGGCCCATAGCCTAGTCTGGATAGGGCGACAGCCTCCTAGGAACCTTTTCTCTTGCAAAGAGAAAAGCTTCACCAAAAGAGAACCCTTGGAGATGTTCTAAAAGGGAACTCATGGAAATGTTTCCAAAGGAGGACCCTTGGGAATGTTTCCAAAAGAGAACCCCTGGAAATACTCCAAGAGAGAACCTTTGGATATGTTCCAAGAGGAAACCCTGCAGACGTTTCCAGAGGAGAACTCTTGAAGGTGTTTCAAAAGAGATTTTTCGGAGTCTGTTCGGAGAAAGCTGTAGGTCGGGGGTTCGAATCCCCCTGGGCCCGCTCTCTTTTTGATGAAATTAGTTGTTTTTTATTTTTTTAACATTTTCTTTAGGTCTTCTGTCAGATGGTTGCTTTTAACCCATATGGCGTGATTGCCTTCTTTTTTGTTCAAGAATAGGACTGCTTCGCTGTCTCCTATTATCATGTGAACTGAGTCTCTCTTCACGTGTTCTGTTACTGGGAAGTCTCCTGGTTTTTCAGAGATGAGTTTTATTTTGACTCCTTTTTCTGAGGCAGTGTTTAGGAGGTTCTTGTGTAAGCTCATTTTCTTTGATAGGTTGTTTCCTGAGATTATGATTTCTTGTTCTGAATTTTGAATTATCTCTCTGATTTTTCCGTGTATTGTTTTTTCTCCTTTCAGAACCCAAACAGTTTCTCCGTTGGTGTTCTTCTTGCTGAGTTTTGTTCCTTCTAAAACTTTCCGCACCTTTTCATAACTGTTTATTCTTTTCTGGAATTTTTCTTCCTCTTCTTTTTTGAGGAGTTCTATTAACGTGTCAGTATCTACTGCATGGAACTTTCCAGGTCTTCCTGGATGCGTGATCACTATTCCCCTGCTTGATAATGAATCAAGCACGTCATATACTCTTGGCCGGGGTATCTTTGCTTTTGCGCTTACAGCAGAAGCGGTCAAGGGGCCTTCGTGAAGTAAAGAGAGGTATACCCTGGATTCGTACTGGTTGAATCCAAGGTCTCTTAGAGAGTTTTCCATCGATTTCATACAAGCCCCTCAACATTTATATTATTAACCGCAATCTTTAAATATGTTACCACACACAAATAGTTACAACGGTGAGATTTATGAAGTTGAGTGCACTTACACTATGCATATTGCTCTTTGGAACAGGGTTTGCTGGAATAACCTTAAAACTTAATTCAGCTCCTGTACAAGAGGCAGGGATTGGCACCAATCCCGCGCACTTTGAGTTTAAGGTGACTGCTGACTCTACAGAAACAGTACGAGTTAAGGTTGCCACGAGCGCAGGATGGTACATGGAAAACAGTGATAAAGAGTTTGTGATAGGTCCTGGTGGAGTAAAGTACGTTGATTTGTTTGCAACGATTCCTGAATCAGGATCCTCTGACAGGTATCCAATACACTTAACATTTGAAACAAGTGACAAAAACTACTATTATTCTGGGTTATACGTTGAAAGGGAAGGCACAGGAACTTCCAGCACAACGCAGGGTTCTGCCCAGCTTGAGCTAAAGTCAGAATACAGGGAGATTTCTGTAAAACAGGGAGAAACCCAGACTCTCTACTTCCTGATAAGGAATCCTGGAAAGGAAGATCTGAAGAATGTTCTAATTTCAGGGGACATAAGCCCAAGACTAGATCCTGAATACCCTGTGAGCGGGTTCACTGTCTATGCTGGAGAAACAAAAACACTTCCAGTGAAAATAAGAGTGCCAAAGGACTATCCTGAAGGATATTACACTCTCACGCTAAAAGCAGCATCGGGAGAAAAAGAAGCAAGCGCATCCGTGCTCTTGAATGTTAGAGAGAAGTACTCATACGCAGGCAGTCTAAGCATGACAGTTGTGGCACTAGAGCAGTACAAAGAAGAGGATCAAGTAAAAGGATACCAGCTGGTGCTTAGGGTAAAAAACAACGAGATAACAGACATTAGCAACGTGGAAGTTCATGTTGATGGAGTGCCAATGGACTGGGAGATTGAAGGGGACAAGCTCTTCGGAATAAAAGGCTCAGAACTCAAAGAGATAACACTACGGATTAAAACAGACGATTTCAGCAGGCAGAAAGCAAGAATCTCTCTTGTGAAAGATGGGGAAGAAATAGCTTTCAAGGAACTTACGCTTGGAGGAGAAGAAGTGGGTATCACAGGAGCTTTTTATGTAGGAGGTTCTTTGCTTGTAGGCCTGATGGTTGTGGGCCTTGTGATAGCTGCTTTCCTTTACGTCAGGCAGAAGAACCAAGCTGCAGAGGAAGAAGAAGAGGAAAAAACAAAGAATTACCTAAAGCAGCTGGTAGAACAAGCAAAAACAGATGCAAGCACTGATGAGCAAATAGAGCACGAGCTCTAACAAAACCCTTTTTAACCGCCTTTTCTTTTGTATTACAAAATGAAGATATCAAGAGGCATTAAAGTAGAACACACAGGCGGAAGTATCCTGTTAGACCCTAGTTTTAGGTCAGAGGAGACCGTGTTGATATCTCATGCTCACTCTGACCACGTTCGGAACCATACTGGAAAAACAATTGCCACGAATCAAACTCTTCGTTTAGCAGGACTTTCAGGAGAAGGCAGGCCATACGGAAAACCGTTCGAAGAAGAGGGGTTCAGGATTACACTACTAAACGCAGGCCACGTGCCAGGATCTGCAATGATTCTTGTTGAAGACGGCCAGAGCGTATTGTATACAGGGGATTTTAGGCCAAGAGAGTCCCTTTTTGGCAGAGCAGAACATGTTAACTGCGATACCATAATAGTGGAAGCAACATACGGAACAGAGAAGTATGTTTTTCCGGAGCCTGAGGAAGAATACTCTCAGATTAAAGAATGGACATTAGACAGACTGGAAGAAGGTAACAGCGTCATGATCGGAGCGTACGCACTTGGTAAAGCACAGGAGGTTATCCACTCTCTTAACAACGGAGGAATAGTGCCTGTTGTTCATCCCCGGATTGCAGAAGTTACCAAGATGACGGGAATACCTCTTGAATTTCACAGCACTCTCTCAGAAGAGGGAGCGGACATGTTGGCAGGACAATTCGTAGCAATAGTTCCCCCCAGAATGGTGTCAGAGGAAACACGGCATCTTTTATCAGTACAGTCTAAAACAAGCGTGAACACGGCGATTGCGTCCGGCCAGAAGTTTTACCATGCAGACCATGTGTTCCCACTTTCAGGCCATGCTGATTACAATGACGTGCTTGAGTTTGTTGGCGCATGTTCCCCTAAAAAGGTGTACACAACTCACGGCCGTTCAAGAGAACTCGCAAAGCGAATAAAAGATGAACTGGGGATTCAGGCAGAACCTCTTGACTCCTAATCCAGTTTCTGTTAACATAAAAGAAATAATGTTTTAAAGAAGAAGTGAAGAAAATAACATTAGGTGTATTATTATGAATCCTAAGAAGGTGATACTGTGGTAAACAAGGGAAGGTCTCAGTACGTGACCTGTGCATTCTGCGGAAGGCGCGTTCCAAGAGACAAAGCAATAAGGACCACCAAGAGGTCTTTTTCTTACTTTGATGAAAGGGTTGGCCTGAAGCACATGGGCACTTATGAAAAAGTGTGGGCCTGCCCAAGCTGTGGAAGACACAGGGGAATAAAAGACCAAAAGCCTCGTAGAGGCAGGCCAAAGAAGAGATAAGCTTTGCTTATTTCTTTTTCCCTTTCTTTTCTTTTAGCTTTTCTATTCCTATCCCTACTGTTGCTGCAATGGCTGTTGCAAAGATTACTGTGAATGTAATGTCAGCAAATCCCTGCGTGCCCGGAACGCCTTTAGATATAGGAAGGTATGCTAGCACTGCTGCAGCCAGGCCTCTCGGTATTAGATAGCTCATTATCTGTTTATCCTTTCTGCCTATCTGTTTTATGCCATACATGCTGATGTTCACTGCTGCTGGCCTTACCACAAAAATTATGAGGGTCAGCACGAGCCCTATCACTATATTCTTTATGTCTGTTACGCTGACAAGCATTCCAATATAAACGAAAAAGAATGTTCTTATCAAAAACGTTATCATGGAATGGAAATGTTTGCTTGCTTCATCTATCTCAAAGGCCATCTCCCTAAACTGAAGCATTCTTAGAAGTTTTTTCCCGTTCCCTAGTACGATCCCGAACATCAGGCACGCAAGTGCACCACTTCCTCCAGATAGCTCAGTTAGAGTATAAAGCAAAAATAGTACTGCAAGATTAAGAAGGTAAGAGTACTCATACTTCACCATCTTCTTTATTATTGGAATCCAGAGTAGTCCCACAATCATCCCGAGCACGATTCCGACCGAAAAAGTGCTTGCAAGGGCTTGCGCAGGAGAAATGGGCATAGTAACACCGGGGGCTATCATGCTTATTATTGACAATGCGGTCACAACACACAGAACATCAGTTAGTACTGATTCGAGAGAGAGTATTACTTTAGTCTTTTCATAGAGGCCTTTCATCCCTGTGATAATAGGAATAACAACAGGAGAGCTTGTGCCTCCTACAATTGCTCCGAGAAGGATACCGTTCATAACTGGCTGGCCGAGTAGAACCATCACCAGTGTTACCGTGAAAACGGTCAGCGAAAAAGAAGTGATTGTTAAAAGCACTGTTCTGGGAGCTTCTTTGAGAAGAAGCTCTAGTTTCATGTGTATCCCGCCGTCGAACAGTATCATGATAATCGCGATGGCCGCAACAAATTCTGATACGTTCATGAACAAAGAGGTGTCAATACTGTGGGTTATTGGCCCTATTATCAGTCCTATTATCATTAGCCATATAATGTTCGGAATGTTGGTTTTTCTGAATATAACTTCTCCAATAAATCCTATGAGTGTTATCACACCGATTAATGCTATTGGGAGTAGTATGCTCATGAAAAACAAAAGGTGTGAAAAGTTTAAAAAAGCAACGGAACAGTTAAATAAAATAAAAACCTTTTATTTACAATGGTGTTGTGTGGGGTCTGTAAAAAGAAGGTTGAAGGCGATGTAAAATGGCTCTTGAGAGATATCTCTCCATCTAATTCTGTTATAAGTGATATTCAGATATGCAATTCCTGTGCTCATGATCTTGTTAAGGGAGTGATGGCTGACTTAAAACTTGATCCTTCTGAGTCATTCCACGTGACCAGTTTGTTCGGCGGGATCAAGTTTGAAGAAAAAGGAGTGCTCACAATACCACTATTGATCAACCTTGATAATGCAAGAAAGAGGTTGCTTAAGTCAAAAAAGACCTGACCGCAAACCCCGCAAGAAACGCAACAGCAGCGCTTGCCAGAATAATACCAAGGTATGCAATAAGCTCTGTTCTTTTCACGCTTTCCCGAATCTCTTCCAACATTCTTTCCTGTTCTTTTACACTCATTTGGATCACTCAACTTTTGCGCCCGGCTCCATTTTTTTGTCAACTGTGAGCAGTGCGACATTACCTTGCTCACCCTCTGCAGCAAGAATCATCCCTTGGGATTCGATTCCCCTGAGTTTTCTTGGCTTTAGGTTCTTTAGGTAGATAACCTGTTTGCCTATCATCTCTTCTGGCTGATAATATGGTGCCAGGCCTGCGACTACTGTTCTGTTTTCTTTTCCTGTGTCCAATTCAAGCTTTAAGAGCTTGTCAGCCCCTTCTACTTTTTCAGCCTTCTTCACCACTGCAGTCACGAGATCCAGCTTAACAAAATCGCTGTACTCAACGGCCTCTTTTTGTTCTTCCATTTCCTCTTCAACTCCAAAGTGTTTTTTTATCTCTTCCAGTTTTTTATCATCTATCTTGTTAAACAACGGCCTGAACTCTCCTACCTGTTGTCCAGAGGGTATATCCTGCAGGGCAGTATCCCATGAACCATTGTTTACTCCGATCCAGTTCCTTATCAGCCTCGCTGTTTCAGGCAAGAAGGGTTCAAGCACTACTCCCAGCGCTCTCGCTATTCTTAAGCATGTGTACACAACGGGCGCCATCCTTTCCTTGTTCCTCCAGGGCTCTTCTTTTGTTAGGTACCTGTTCCCGATCCTTGCAATTTCCATGACCTTCTCTAGTCCTTCTTTAAGCTTTATGTTCAAGAGCAGTTTTTCAGCTTCTTTGATCGTTTTGTTCACTTCATCGAGTACCCTTTCATCTTCTTGGTTTAAGTTTTCTTTTCCGGGAATCTTGTTGTCAAGGAACTTTTTTGTGAACGTGAGGGTTCTGTGGATAAAGTTTCCTAGCGTGTCATTGAGTTCGGAGTTGACTTTCTGTTGGAAGTCTTCCCATGTGAACTCAGTGTCATGTGATGTGGGCAGGACTGAGATGATGTAGTACCTCCAGTAGTCTGCTGGAAGCACCTCCAGGGCATCAAGAGCAAATAATCCCCTGCGGGCAGACTTGGAAAACTTTCCTTTCGCATAATTCAGGTATTCCTGAGACGCGATCTGGTAAGGAAGAGTGTAAGTTCCGTCTGCTATTAGCATTGCTGGGAAGAAAAGAGTGTGGAATGGAATGTTATCTTTTCCTAGGAAATGCACGATCCGAGTGTTTGAATCATGCCACCAGCTTTCCTTGCCTATCTGTTTAGTGAAAGTGATATACCCTATTGGAGCATCAAACCACACATAAAAAACTTGACCAGGCAGGTCAGGAACAGGCACCCCCCACTTCAAGTTTCTGGTTATGTCCTTATCCTCAAGCCCCTGTTTTATCCAGGATAAAGCAGTGTTTCTGGCATTGGCGGGCCAGTGCGTGTTTTTCTCAATCCATTCCTTAAGCTCATTTTCAAGTTTACTGAGCTCGAAAAACGCGTGTTCTTCTTTTTTCACTTCAGGGGATGTTCCGCACACAGCACACCTGGGGTTTTTTATTTCAGTCACTTCAAGAACCCGGTTGCAGTCTTCACACTGGTCTCCTCTAGCATTGCCTTCGCAGTGCGGGCAAGTGCCCAGCACATACCTATCGGGAAGGAACCTGTCGCACTTAGGGCAATAAAACTGTTCAACTTCTTTTTTGTAGATGTAGTTGTTTGCTTTTATCCGATTGTACATCTCTTGTACTACTTTCACATGTTCCTTTCCTGCTAAAGAGGTTCCTGAAAAAACGTCCAGGTCAAGATTAAAACCTTCTACTGCTTTACGCTGTTTGTCATGGTTTTTTCTCACCAACTCTTCTATAGGAATGCCTTCTTTCTCTGCTGCTATCGTGCTGGGCGTTCCATACTCATCAGTTCCGCAAACGTAAATGCATTTTTTTCCCTGTTGCTTTAGGAATCGTGAGTATACGTCAGCTGGAAGAAGACAGCCTGCAAAGTGTCCTAAGTGAAGTTCATAATTCACGTACGGGAGCGCACTTGTGATGATATACTTCTCTGCCATTGCTCCTTTTTCCCCTTTGAGTGTTTAAAAGTTTTTCCAGGTTAGGAGTACATGGAAAATAGAAGAGATCCGAAAAAGCTCATGCTGATATTAAGCAAAGTTGGACCCGTGCCGTACGGTGTGTGAAAACCGAGCAATATAAGGAATAGAGACAAGAACAGCATCAGGTTTTTTATTCCAGGATGATACTTTTTGAAAGATTCGAATGAGTACACGTTATATTTTGCGAGGATATTAAGTAGTTCAGGATTGCTTGAGTAAAGTCTTCCAGATGCTCGTGTAGCGTTTCCGAAAACTTCCAAAATCTTTTTTCTGTTCTTTGTCACTATCAGGTGGTTCGCGTTTTTCCAGCTTGATTTTTTTCCTGGAACTGGAACAAAAAAGGTTGTTGATAAAGGAATCAGGGATTGGTAGTACTCTACTTTCCCATGGCTGTACTCTGCTACTCTCTTGCACATTGCATCCAGTCTTTTTCTGTTGAATGAGCTTATGACTACTCCGAGCTGCAGTAGCATATCCTATGCAAGAACGGCTGTTTATATATTGTTTATGGTCTTAAGCAAAAGTAATGATGTTTATCTCCTATGAATTGGTGTATTCGCTTGGGTACCTTGGAGCACTTCTTGCAGGCTTTTTCTCTTCAGTCACTATTTTCTTTCCAACTCCTGGTTTTTTGATCGTGGCTGCTATGGCAGCATCCCACTATTTTAACCCTTTCATTCTAGGCCTTTTTGCAGGAATAGGTGCGGCAGTAGGGGAGACGTTTCCGTATTGGATCGCGTTCGGAGGGGAAACCGCTCTTTCTAAAAAATATGATATTAAGGATAAGCTTGTTCGTATAAGGGAATATTTTGAAAAATACAGGGCAGAGATTATCATATTCTTTTTTGCTTTTTCTCCCCTTCCCTTTGATGTAATAGGCTTTTTCTGCGGGGCCATAAAATACCCTTTTAAGAAGTTTTTTGCTTTCACTTTATTTGGTAAGGTTGCAAAATACACACTCATCTGTTATGCGGTGTACTATGGTATGGAATTCGCTGTCAGGTGGTATAATGCAGTACCTTGAGGTCAAAAGAAAAGTTGAAAAGAAACTCTTACAAAAGCCTGCGGAGGCGTGTCCTTTTAGCCCGAACACGCTTACCTTTTTTTCAGTACTCCTCGGGTTTGTTTCAGGATACTTCATTCTTGAGGGCATGCTCGTTTATTCCGCCTTATTTTTCCTAACCGCGGTTCTGCTTGATGCTCTGGACGGCCAGGTCGCAAGAGCTAAACGCATTTCATCAAAGTTCGGCAGCTTTTTCGATAAAGTCGCGGACAGGATTGTTGACATGACTCTTCTTTCCAGTATCCTCCTTTCAGGACTTGTTCCCCTACCAGCAGGGTTGTTCACCTTGTGCGTGATAGTTCTTGCAAGTTATTCCAGCGCAGTGGCTGAAGCTGAATCGCGTAAAAAGCACCTTGGCGAGGGAATGAGCCTGCGTCCTTTACGTTCAGCAATTCTGTTCTTAGGTTTATTGTCCGGGCAATTAGAACCAGCGGTGTTCCTCTTGCTCATCACTGGATTATACTCGCTTGAGAAGAGGCTGCTTGTTTCCTTTCAGTTGTTATCTTGACCAGAATTCTTTTACTCTTTTTTCAGGAGTGTCGCACAGTTCAGCGTCAGGATAGTACCTTTTTATCATGTTGAGGTACCTGCTGAATCTGTGGTCAAGGAAAACCACTGCTCCTCTCTGAGATGGTTTTCGTATGCATCTTCCAGCTGCTTGCAGCGCTTTTTTTACAGCGGGATAAAGGAACGCGTACTCAAATCCTTTCCCAAACATTCTTTCGTAGTACTCCTGTAATGCAAGTTGTTCCATGCTTGGCGATGGTAAGGGCAGGCCTGCGATAACTACTGTTTTTATGTCCGGAAGATTGACTCCTTCTGCAAGGCTTCCTCCTGAAACAGCGTACAATACCGCATCACCTTGTGCCATGCGCGTCAACAGATCAGGAAGGGGCGTTCGATTTTGTCTCACAATTTCCTGACTGGTTCTCCTGCTTATCTGTTCTAAGAACTCAAAGCTGGGGAAAAACACAGCAGTGTTTCCAGGAGTGGCTGACGCGATTGCGTCAATTCTTTCAGCCATTATCCTGTATCCCTTTTCATCCCTTTCTTTCCATCTGCTTGTTGCAGAAGATGAGACTATGCACACCCTGTTCTCTGCAGGGAATATTGGTTCCATGACTTTCTTTTTGTAGTTTTGCAAACGCATCAAATGCGCGTACATGTCGAAAGGGGCGAGTGTGGCGCTCATGAAAATCATGCTGCCTGCTTTTGATACAATTGGTCCAGCCATGTTCCCGGGATCGAGGCATCTGATAGAAAGGGAGAATCCGTTGTCTTTTTTCCTAAGAATCCTGAAGAATTCAGGTCCTTCCTGTTCCCACAAACGGAAAAAACGGTGAACTTGCAGTGTGCTGCTACTTTCATGGCTTTCAAGCCATTCAAGGCCTGTTTCCAGCAGAGAATCAAGATCAGGCAAAGGCACCTCTGCTTTTTCCATGATTGTTTCATTACCTTCAGAGTATGATGGGATCATGCGTTCAAGCCTGCTCAATTCAACACGGTCTTCGCCAAGGGCCTTGTGCTCTTTTATCGCTTTTTTAAGCATCCTGCTGGTTAGTGTTGCGCTCATGTTTTCCCTTATCCTTTCAGGGAGATTATGTGCTTCATCTACCACTATGATAGTGTCAGACAAGGATAGGCCTGTTCTTGAGAGGAACTGCTTCCTTATCCCTGAAAATAGATAGTTGTAGTCGCATACTACAACTTCTGCGTCCTTCGCAGCATCCATTGCAACTTCGTACGGACAGGGAGGGATTTTTTTGGTTTTGCATGCTGCTATAATCTCTTCTTTTCCACAAGTGCCGGATAACTGCACACCGTCATTCTTAAAAGAAGTGTAATAGGGGCAAAGCCCTTTCTTTTTTAGCATGCTGCAGTACTCATAAAACTCGCTTACCTCTCTAGCTCTTGAAATACAGTACTCTCTTTTTCCCAGCAAGTCCACTGCTTTTATCCCAAGGGAATGCTGTTCGTTTAACTGGCGTAGTATCTCAATACTTAGCGCGTGCTGGCTTTTCTTGGGGGTCAAGAATACTACTTTCATATTGTTTTCTATGCCCGCTGACAGGGCTGCAGAAAGAACTGCATCTGTTTTACCATAACCAGTATGTGCTTGAAGCAGAAGATGTTCCTTGTTCTGGATTGCGTTCACTACCTCTTGCATTATTCTTGTTTGACCTTTTCTTGCTTTTCTATGCCTGAAAAAAACCCGCATGATAAAAGTATTTTCTCAGGACTATTTTAAAAATTAAAGGACTCCCCTCTTAAGGTTGTCGAGTATCCTGTTCTTTTCAGAATATCCTTGTTTTGACAAGTAAGCCTTTCTCATCCTGTCTGAAAACATGGCTTTTGTCATATGGGCAAAGCAGCAGGTTGTCCCTTTCTTCGAGTTCTACTGAATAACCCCTTTCTGAGAAGCAAATGGGACAAATTTTCCTGAACTCCATCTAGCACACCTCCCCAATAGTGTATTATCTGGTTTTCAAGGTATTTAATTCCTCTGTTTTATTACTGCCATTTTGCTAGTGCCTCTTTAAGTTCAGGGGTTCTTGCAGCAGCATAGGGAAGCACGTGTCCTTCTGATACTGCATCCACAGCCGCGCGCATGGCTTTTGCGCCTGCCAGGGTTCCTTTAGGATGACCATGGATTCCTCCTCCCGCTTGAATTACCACGTTTTTTCCGAAAAGTTTTATAATATCGGGGACCATCCCAGGATGTAATCCGCCGGAGGCAACGGGCATGACCTGTTTTATCCCGTGATAACTGTCAGTCAGTGCTTTGATGTTCTTAATTACTGCCTTTTTGTCTTCAGCCATTTTTCCAACGCCTGTTCCAACATGCAACTGGTCCACTCCGATTGTTCTGAATATTCTTGCAAGAACATGCATGTCCACTCCAAACTCATTGCTTCTGGTTATTGCAGCGTGCATTGCCCTGTGAGCATGCAGGACCCGGCCTGTGCAGGCATCTCTGAGGGTCTGCACGGCAGAAAAACCAGACGTCAGAACGTCTACCATCACATACTCTCCGGCCCTTCTCTTTACTTCCCGCGCCCTGCGCAGCATCTCGTTAGTTTCAGCGGTCACATTAGGCATGTATATTTTTACTTCCCCTGTTTCTTTCTCTGCTTTTCTTTTTGCTTTTAGTGTAAGCTCAACTCTTTTTTGGAAACTGTTAAAACTTTGATTGCTTAGGTTCTCATCATCTTTCACTATGTCGCAACCGCCAACCCATGCTTCATATGCTACACGAGCATGTTCTGCAGGACTAAGGCCTATCTTTGGTTTTACTATCGTGCCCACAAGAGGTCTGTCTTTTACTTTTGTTATCTTCCTTATCCCGTCTATTCCAAATGCAGGCCCCTTAAATGATCGGGCTATTCCCCTGGGAAAAACCAAGTCTATAAGACGCAGTTTTTTCAGGTGCTTCATGCCAAATACATTTCCTGCTACTGAGCTCAGTATTTGCGGCATGTTGTTTTTCTCGAATAGTTCAGGGTGGTATGCAATGCTTACAGTGTCTTTCCCTATCTTGAAGACCCTTGCCATTAGTTTTTCTTTCATTCTTTCAGAAAGGGTCGTTAGTTCAGTCCAGGTGCCTATGCTTGATTCTGCTGCAATAGACCCTGCTGATTTACGGTTACATGGTGAGACTTGAAACACGCATACAAGATCCTTTGCAGACGGTTCATATGATAGGTCAACAAATTCTTCATACACGTTCATGAGCAGGAAAAAGGAGTTAAAGTTTATAAAGTTAGCAGGGTTTACCATTATTATGGACCGAGTTGCAACAGGCATTCCTGGACTTGACCCTTTAGTAAAAGGAGGGTTTTTACCTGGCTCAAGCATTCTGGTGGCCGGCGGAGCAGGTACTGGAAAGACGATATTCGCAACGCAGTACATCTATCACGGTGCAGCAGAATACAACGAGCCTGGAATTTATATTACTCTTGAGGAAGGAGTGACCAACCTGTGGTGGAATGTTAAAAATTTCAAATGGGACTTGGCGAAGTACGAGAATGAAGGCCTGATAAGATTGTACCGGGTTGGGATGATAAAACCAGCTGAGTTTGCCAGAAAGTTTGATGAAGAGATCATAAAAATAAAAGAGCTTGTTGAGGAAGTAAATGCGAAAAGGCTGGTTATAGATTCCACGACGGCTTTTGGGATGTGGATGTCCAGCGAGTCCCAGCTTAGGTATTCCCTTTTCAGGCTTGTTGATGAACTGAAGAGTTTGAAGTGCACCACTCTCTTGACCTCTGAGACTCTTGGAAAAAGAGACCAGTTTTCCCGCTTTGGTGTTGAAGAGTTTATAACAGACGGGGTTATAGCCCTGTATTTTAAGCCTCCTCAGAGAGTAATCTTTGTCAGGAAAATGCGTGGCACAGACCATGATAAAAAACTTCACCCCTATAAAATAACTAACAAAGGGATTGTGGTGAATCCCAAAGAGGAAGTGTTGTGGGAAAGTCTTGGAAGGTGATTCAGGTTGAAGAGGGTGAAAGCATTCTGGAAGCTTACCCGTTTAGAGCATGGTCTGCTTCTTGGTTTTGGCGCAATAGTTGGCGCGGTCACTGGTGCTGGCGGACTAATCCCCTTTGAGCTTGCTTCTCTCGTCTTCCTGTGCCCGTTCTTTATAGAGTTAGGGTCCTTTGCGATAAACGACTACTTTGACCTGGAGGCAGATAAGATAAACATGCGGACTGATCGTCCGCTTGTTACTCAGGAGGTTCAAGAAAAGCACGCGCTTGCCATTGCGTTGTTCTTTTTTCCAGCAGGAGTCATCACAGCCGCGATGATAAACTTCTCATGCTTTCTTGTAGCCTTTTTCTTTGCAGTACTATCCTTTTACTATTCTTGGTTTTTGAAAAAGATAGCTATCTTGGGCAACCTCGCAATCTCGTTTAGCATGGCTATTCCCTTTGCATTCGGGTCTATCGCTTCAGTAGAGACAGTAACAGGTCCTGCTTATGTTCTTGCCCTGTCCGCATTTCTGCTGGGTTTTGGCAGAGAGATCCTGAAATCAATTCAGGACATGAAAGGGGATGTGAGGACAGGAAGAAGGACCCTTCCTATATTGATAGGAAAAAAGAATGCTGCATGGCATGCCACATTTTTCATGCTCCTCAGCATTATTGTCTTGTTCATCCCTTTTATCCAGTCAGGCCCATATTATCTTGACCCTGTGTTTATCACGTTTGCGATTTCTGCAGCATATGTTGTGGGCCTAGTTTTGCCTGATGCTTATCATTCAAAGAATTTGAAAAGAGTAAGAACTGCCACGCTGTTAGGTATGGCTCTTGCGTTGTTCGGGTTCTTTCTAGGTGCTTTAGTCTAAGTTTATTTCAAACTCCATGTCGGAGATGTCCTGGCCCCCTTCTTCACTTTCTATGGGAATCAGGTCAAACTTTCTGCGCTTTTTTATTACCTCGCACAGAGTACCGCATTTTTTACAAGTGACTATCTTGCCTTCGCTTGGGTTTCTAATATTCACTTCTGCCCCACACTTTGGGCACTTCAGAGTCTCTTTCGAAGAAACCATTCACAGATTAGGGCACTACCTAATATTTAAATATTTCCATATCCTTACACTTTTCGGGTGTTGAGGTGCACGAGATAGACCTGGCAGAGATAGCCAAGAGGCCGGACTGGAAAGACATTTTGCTATCTACTGTGAAGGAGCAGAATATTGACCCCTGGGACGTGGACATAGTCAAACTTGTTACTTCTTTTGTGAACAAGATAAAACAGATGAAGGAACTTAATCTGTGGATTCCTGCTAATGCGATTCTTGCGGCCAGTGTTCTTCTAAGGATGAAAAGCGATTCTTGGACGCTTAGGGAGAGAGAGCAGGAACTGTTCATCCCTCCTGATTTTTTTACACCCTTTGTTTCAGAACAGGTGGATAACGTGGACCTTGTGCTTTTGTCCAGAGAAACAACCAGGAAGATAACCCTTGATGAACTGCTGACTGCAGTTGAGGATGTTATAAAAAAGGAACGGAAAAAAGCTGTTGTGAGAAGAAAGGAACCGCCGGTTATTCCCCAGTACTTGCTGGAGTTGTCTAATCCTGAATCTAAAGAGTTTAAACAAAAGGTTGAGGAGGTCTACTCAAAAGTACTAAGCACGCTTGATTCAAAGAACATGACATTATTCACGAATATTCTTCCTGAAAAGACCAGAACAGGCGTCATAAGCACTCTAATGCCTTTACTATACCTTGCGAACCAGCAGAAAATAAAAATCTGGCAAGAAAAAGTATTCGGTGAAATATTCATAGTGCCTGTGGACACTTGATAAGAGGAGACCGTCATGTACGAGCAAGAGAAAAGAGTAATAGAAGCAGCGTTGTTTATGTCACCAAAGCCCGTGTCACTAAAGGCCATAGGAAGAGTGGTGGGAATAGATTCTAACTCTGTTCTTTTGAAAGTTGTTGAGGAAGCAATGTCTGAGTTTAACTCAAGGAACACTTCTCTTGAAATTTTAAGGGTCGGAGAAAAGTATACCATGAGGGTCAGGTCAGAGCTTGCGGACAAAGTTTCTCATCTTGCTGTTTCTCCGGAAATGGGAAAAGCAGTGCTACGCACGCTTGCATTAATCGCGCTTAAGCAGCCTGTTAAACAGTCTGAAGTAGTCAAGGTGATTGGAAATAAAGCATATGATTACGTGAAAGAACTTGTTAACAGGGGAGTGGTCAAGGCCGAGAAAGCAGGGAACACTAAATTGCTCAGCACCACGCGCAAGTTTGAGGAGTACTTTGGAAAAAGTCCAGAGGAACTTCAGGCACTTGCATTCGGAAAATAAGGAATTTACTCTTCATAGTAGTACTCGTACATGACCTCTTGAACTTTCTCAAAGCTCATCTTCTCTTTCTTCATCAGGAGTTCTATGATCTCCTGTTTCTCTCTTGTCTTCTCCTTGATTTCTGTTATGTCAAGCCCGGACAGTTTTGCTAGCTCTTGTTCTTTTATGCTGGGCACGTCTGTTTTTACAGTAACATCTGTTTTAGGGTCATACTCGTAGACCTTGTTAAAGCTTATTGTTCTCTCTCCGGGAGTTACTTCTGTCACTGAGATTATTCTCCTTTTCAGCCCGGTCTCTGTTCTTATCCTTGCTTGGGTTATCACCAGGTCTATTAACGGAAGCATGTCTTTTGGAACATTCATCGGGGGATTGGTTAGTCTTGTTTTGAATTCTGCAGGCGAGTTAGCATGTAGTGTTCCCATTGCAGAATGGCCCACGTTCATGGCATTAAACAAAGTTTCTGCTTCCTTTCCTCTTACTTCCCCTACTATCAACCGGTCCGGCCTCATCCTGAGCGCGTTTATCAGAAGCTGGTTCATGGTTAGTGGGGGGCGGACAGGGTCTCCGGGGTATGATTCCATTCTCACAAAGTTTATTCTGCCTGCAAAGTTCAGTTCCATTGTATCCTCAATGCAGATTATCCTTTCTTTTGGTGGAATGAATGTTATTAGTGTGTTCAATGTTGTTGTTTTTCCTGAACCTGTGCCTCCTATTACTATTGTGTTAAGAGGATAGTTCCCTTCTCCTTCTACTGCCATCCACAGGAACGCGCCCAGTTCAGGGGTGAGGGTTCCTGCTTTTATCAGGTCTACTATTGAGAACGGTTTTGACCTGAACTTTCTAACGGTTAAGGTGGGGCCTTCAGGAGTGGCTTCTTTTAATGTGGCGTTTGCCCTGCTTCCATCCGGAAGTCTGGCGTCCATGAATGGTCTTTGTGGAGAAATCGTCTCACCAGCCTTTTTGGCTATTTCTTGTATCAGCTTCAGCAGTTCAGAGCTTGATAGTTGTAAGTTTGTTCTGCACTGTCCGTAGATCGTGTGATAAACAAACACAGGCTCTTTAGGTCCGTTTATCATTATCTCCTCCAAATCAGGGTCTGCAAAAAGGGTGTTAAGTGACGGTTCTTCCATGATGTATTCGGTTATTGGTTTTTTCTTGACAATCTTTACCCCTTTTACCATCTTGTGCACCTTTGACAAAAAAGGCGGTGATGAAATAAAAAGGGTTATGGCTCAGCCTTGGCGCTCGTCATCATCTCTTGTAGCGGGTCTGCTGGGGCAGCGTATCTTCACTGGCAGTGCCTTGGCTTATTCTTTTTGGGGCGGAAATTTCTTGAATCTTTAGAAACATAAAGGGCGGTTCAAGAGTGTTTCTGTCATGATAGAAACATTTAAATATGATTGTGTCATGATAGAATCATGACAGAAAGACTGCCTGCCAGCCCTGCTGACAAGGACTTTGAAAAGCTGGTGTTCGACTTTAAGTACGATAAAGAACAATTTAAAGAC
>Ga0190313_1000746_pt1 | contig 18527 bp, 14 predicted proteins | sample 4870071011_MG_FD_169989 | JGI IMG/M metagenome (GOLD analysis project Ga0190313, IMG submission 169989) | Hydrothermal vent sediment bacterial communities from Southern Trench, Guaymas Basin, Mexico - 4870-07-10-11_MG | ecosystem: Environmental > Aquatic > Marine > Hydrothermal vents > Sediment ...
CAACTCGCCCTCGTGAACGAGGAATCCCTAGTAACCGCGCGTTAAAACCGCGCGGTGAATACGTCCCTGCTCCTTGCACACACTGCCCGTCGCTCCACCCGAGCTGGGCCTGGGTGAGGCCCGCTCCCTCGTGGGCGGGTCGAACCACGGGCCCGGCAAGGGGGGAGAAGTCGTAACAAGGTGGCCGTACGGGAACGTGCGGCCGGATCACCTCCTACCGCCAATTCTTCCCCGCCTGGGGGTGGTGTCTCCTGGGGGTTGCGATAGGGGCCCCATGTAGGACTTTTCTAAGCCATATGTCCTATAGAATTCTGATGATGGAGGAGGTAGTGAGGGTTAGGTTTCTTCTTTTCTTCCGAGCCATTTATTCATTAGGTTGCTGTAGTTTTCGTCGTTCTCTATGATCTGTTGATAGGCGTTTTTTTCTTTTGCGAGCTTTACTGCGAGGAGGTGGTAGCATGCTGGCTTTTCTCCGCTTATGACTCTGAAGAAGAAGTCGTGGCATGAGCAGTAGCCCGCGTTTGGCAGGATTAGGTATTCTCCACGTCTTCCGACTACTATCCATCTTTTTCTTCCGCTTGGCTTGAAGATGTAGAGTTTGACTCGCCTTGCTCTTACAGCATTCTCCGCCTCGACTATTAGGCTCGTCAACTCATGCCCTCCCGAGTAGAATGGCTCGTATGATAAATGGGTTTGACGGCTATTTAGAGGATTAGAGAGGTGTCGGCCTTATCCGACGCACATCATGTTGAATGAAGTTTTGGCAAGGCTCTTCCTCTCTCTTCAGGAGAGTTTTCGAAACTGTTAAATCGTCGGCAGAGTTCATGAGTATTGAGATGAGGAAAGTTCGTCTGGGTTTTGTTCCTCTCCATCGCTATCCATTCGATGAGAAATGGGGTGCTGAGATAAGGAAGAGGGTGATTGACGAGGTTTCAAAGATTCCGTATATAGAGTTGGTGTATCCTGATGAAGGGCTGACGAAGCTTGGTCTGGTATGGGATGATCAGGATGCTGAGAAGGTCATAGACCTGTTTAAGGAGAAGGGCGTTGAGGGGCTATTGCTGGGGACGATGACGTTCGGAGATGAGCTCGCGGGAGCGAGGATAGCGGAAGAGTTTAAGGATCTTCCAATAGCAGTTTTTGGAACGAAGGAGCCGAAGTATCTTCCTGGAGGATTTAGAAGATCGGACTCCTTCTGCGGAACATTATCTCTGGCCTCGGCCCTACATCGTAGAAAGATACCGTTCATTTTCCTCGGAATCCTTTTCCCCGAGGAGGACGGTTTTCGGAGAGGGGTAGAGAGGTTTGCTAGATCGACGGCGATAGTTAGCCGCTTCATCGGAGCTAGGATCGGGTTAATCGGCCCGCGCCCCGAGAGGTTTGAGACCGTTATATTCAATGAGGCTTTAATGGCTAGGAAGTTTAAGCAGAGAGTTATCCATAAGCCGCTTCTCCTGATTATCGAGGAGGCGAAGAGGCTGAGGGATGATGATCCGGAGGTCGCTCAGGTTATGGAGGAGATGAGGCGGATGGCGGATGCCTCCGAGATCTCGTCGGAGAACCTACTGAAGATGGCTAAGCTGGAAGTGGTTTTGAGGAGGGTTGCTAAGGAGAACGGCTTGTCGGCGATGGGCGTTAGATGCTGGACCGAGGTTCAGAAGTATTATGGAATAAGCGTATGCTACATCATGGGAAGGCTAACCCAGTCAGGCATACTCTCAGCATGCGAGGTCGATATCTACGGAGCGTTAACCATGCTGATCCAGTATCAGGCCTCGCTCGAGACCACTCCACCGCACTTCATAGACTGGACTATCCAGCATCCAGAAGATCCAAACGTCTTCCTAGCATGGCACTGCGGTAACGCTCCGCCCCAGCTAGCCTGCCCACAATGCAGGCCAACCCTAAGATATCATAGCATACTTTACCGAGATGTTGGGGTCGAGAACTCGTATGGCACGGCGGAGTTCAGATTAAAGCCGGGTCCAGTCACGATCTGTAGATTGACTGAGGATGATGGAGAGTTTAAGATGCTGATAACTCGGGGGGAGGCTTTGGATGAAGCCGGGGAGTTTAGAGGAAGCTGGGTATGGGTTAGGGTCAATGACCTAGATAAGCTGTATAGGACGCTGGTCGAGGAAGGATTCGTCCATCACGCGAGCATGATTCACGGAGATTACGTTGAGCCGATAAGGGATGCATGCAAGCTGCTCGGTATAAGACCTGTAATCGTTTAATTCTCCTCCACCATAATTTTTCATGAATTATCGGATTAAGCTTCATGCTCCTCCATCAAGAGTTTTCTAAGAAAGCTTATCTTCCCAAGCCGCTCCCCGCTTAGGGTTACCGCCTCGCCCGAGCCTAGGTCGAACGCACCGCTTCTAATTAACGGCCATAGCCTATCTTTCGGGGTTAACGCATTAACCGATAACCCGGTTAGAATTGGATTGAATGCAGGCATTACTATCAATCGTATGGACCCCCGCCTCCTTTTGGCAGCAAGCTTCTCCGCTAGAATCTTTTTATCGCCTTCGAAGATCAGCCATACCCTCCTTTTAGCGATGATTCCGATATCGGTTCTCAGGCTTATCATCGGGTGGAGATGCCCCATTATTATGAGATCTGCTCTTAAAACCTCTTGGCTCGGCCATGCATGGCCGTGAAGTAGGTAGACCCTCTTCTCAGCATTGAGCATGACCCCTTTGCTTGGGAAGATCGTAACCAAGTCTCCTAGCATTGATTCTATTCCTCCATCGTGATTTCCGAGGATTAGGGCTAGGTCTACCCCCATCTCCTTCAAGACCTTTAATGCCTCCGGCATCTCCCTCCACTCGATCCATGAGGATAGCGGGACTTGATGCTTTAGATCTCCTAGGAAGATTATCTTCTCCGCTCCAGTCTCCTCCACGACACGCACCAAAAGCTCTTTGAGTCGATAAGCCTGGCTCGGAACCTGAATTCCTTTATCCGCAAGCTCCGACTCATAGCCGAAGTGTATATCTGCTAGCAGGAGGGTCTTGACAGGCTTCTCCAATAAAATGGCGGGCCAATCCTCGATAAGCCTCAACCTTTATCCTAAAAGGGATTCTTAGATCCCACCGTATTTATCCGCATCCTCATCTTTTCTGAAGCTCTGCAAGCCGCTCCGGCAAGAACTCCTCGACTATGAATTCGAGACCATATCTGCTGAAGGCTTCTAGCTCGGCCTTCCGCTTAACCTTCCAGAACTCCTTGATCTCCCGCCTCCAAGGATCTTTCTGATATCTCGGATCGACTTCAAGCTCCTGTATCCGCTTGATGTCCCTATCCGAGAGCTTCATCGATGGAAGCCTATACCTCCTTATATCGCTAGGCCATACGCCTGCCCAAACAGCGTCAGGAACGTTAATCTCCTTTATGTGAGCGCTTAATGCTGAGCCATGTATCAGGACGCTAGCTATATGGACTCCCCATGGATCCGCATCGGTAAAAACGTATACGGGCAGGTTTAGCTCGTCATGGAGCCTTCTGATTATCTTTCTACAGTTTCTGGGCGATTGGCCTGCGGTGTGGATTAGGATCGCCTTATATTTCTTATCAGCTCCCTCCTCGACGAATCTCGCGAAGACCGCGCCCTTCTCTATTACGAAGACTTGCTCGGCTCCGCACCTTACGAATTCCGCAGTGGTTAACGCTGGCCCTATCGCGAATCCGTCCGGATGCGCTGAGAGGTCTATCCTCTTCCCTCTGAAGCCCGGCACGGTATACTCTATCACGAGGTCTCCATATATTGACGCCCTCTCCTCCGGGAATATGTTGAAGTCTTCTCTTGGGAAGTCGAGGATCGATTCTAGCTGCATTATCATCTCATCGCTCTCAGCCTGATCCTCGAAGTCTATTCCCTCGCCTATAGCGACGTAGTATGTATCTCTGAGGGTTGATGTCTTCCCACGTTGGATTAGCTGTTTTGCAAAGGTTGCTATCCAGAGTAGCTGGGCGAAAGGCCTGAGATGGCGAATGTTCTTCGTGGTCCGCTCTATCATCTTACCCCCCAAGACGTATTGCCTAAGCTTTTCATCATAGACTATGTTTGACGTTGTTCTAGCCGGAAGCTCTATCTTCGGAAACCTTCCACGCTCAAGATCCGAGAGAACTCGCTCTCCAAGCTTCTTAAGCGACTCGAGGACCTGCTGCTTTATCTGGTCGGCTTTATACAATTGCTGGGACATGTTCTTCCATACATGCTTCGATTACTCGACTTAATATCCCTTCCCCGGAATAGCCGAGTCATCCTAAAATCTCGGTAGTCCTCCGACAAGGCTGAATTCATCATATTTCAGCAGAGGCTTCTCTTCATCGGACCAGTAGAATAATTTTGAGGGACGTTTAAAAGATTTTTATCTCACGTCACGTTATTATGCAGCTGGTCCATCCGCAGTCAAGGCATTTCACGCACCCCTCTTGATAGTGGAGGTTTGGGCTTCCGCATTCTGGGCATTTCTCATAGCTTCTCGTCGGATGTTTTATAGCGGATTCTTTTTCAACATCCGATCTTACTGCTTCGGCTTCTTCGCCTACGTAGATTACCTGTAGCATCCGCTTCTTCCTCTCGATGTTATTGGTTTCTCCAGCCTCGGCTTTCGGAGGCTCTATCCCTAGGCTCTTCATTAGCTCAAGAGTCTTGTTCGGCGTAAGCGCGATATACTTCGAATATCTCTGGGACGGGGTAACGAGGACTTGAGCTGATTTTGATGTATCCCTGTAGACTGTTAGACCTTTTAGGCCGAGCTTATATGCGAAGAGGTATGCTTTTAGGACGTCTTCTACTGAGGCCCATGCCGGCATGTTTATCGTCTTGCTTACTGACGCGTCTATCCATTTCTGGAACTCGTATTGCGCTCTTATATGATCCCACCAGGGGATGTCGTAGGCTGTTAGGAACACCTTTCTTAGGTCTTCGGGTATCTCTTCGAGACCTTGAACTGACCCGCCGTTTTCAGCCACTTTCTTAAGCAGGCTATCATTGTATAGACCTCGCTCCTTTAGCTGCCTCTCAAACTCAGTATCGATGTAGTAGAATGTTCCAACCGTAACCCTCTTCTCATATACTAGCGCGAATTGGGGTTCTAAGCCCGAGGATACGTCCACGAGCATGGATATGCTTCCCGTCGGCGCGACGGTCATTACATGGCTATTCCTTATCCCATGCTTCTTTATCTCCTCGATCACCTTATTCCAGTCTAGAGTCCACCACTCAGGATGATAGAATCCCTCTATCGGCATCTCGCCCTTTGGATAGGCGGACTCCCAGTATAGTGGGAATGGGCCTCGCTCTTTCGCGAGCTCGACGCTGGCGAGATAGGCGTGGTATGCTATGAATTCTGCTAGCCTGCTCATGAAGCTGAAGCCCTCCTCGCTATTATACGGTATCTGGAGGGCGAATAACGCATCTGCTACCCCCATAACCCCGAGACCAATTCTCCTAGAGCGCTTCGTCCTGTACTCGATCTGCTTAAGCGGATACTTATTCACATCAATCACATTATCCAAGAACCTTACAGCCAGCCTAACCACCCTCTTCAGCTCATCCCAATCTAAATACGCTCCATTTCCCCCATGCTTAATGAAGGCATAGACGTTAATACTTCCGAGATTACACGACTCGAACGGATAGAGGGGCTGCTCGCCGCAGGGGTTCGTCGATCTTATAGGTCCTAGCTTTTCTAGGAAGATATTTCTTCTGTTCATGTTGTCGAAGAAGAGAACCCCTGGATCGCCGGTCTTCCAGGCCATCTCCGCTATCGTTCTCAGAAGTCTTCTCGGGTCTATCGTCTTCCAGACTTTTCCATCCCTCGGATTTCTTAAGGGATAGGGCTTATCATCTTGATAATGCTCCCAGAAATCTGGAGTGATCAAGACTGAGATGTTGAAGTTTTCTAGGAACCCCTCCCTCTCCTTGGATCGTATAAACGTCTCTATATCTGGATGCCAGATCTCTAGAATCCCCATATTTGCTCCGCGGCGCTTTCCACCCTGCTTAACGACGTCGGTTACCGTGTCTATTATCCTCATGAAGGAGACCGGTCCTGAGGCGACCCCATAGGTTGAGAATACTATATCGCCTTCCGGCCTTAGCCTAGAGTAGTTTATTCCGACCCCTCCTCCGGACTTGAAGATTAGGGCGGCGTCTTGTGCGGCTTGCATTATCGATTCAAGGTTATCATCTATGTGGAGGACGAAGCATGCGCTTAGCTGGCCTAGCCTTGAGCCTGCGTTGAATAGGGTTGGGCTGTTCGGCATGAACTTCTTGCTGACCATGAGGTTATAGTATTCGAGGAAGTTCCGATAGTATTTGTCAAATCTTCCTTCTTGGAGCATTTTTAGAAACTCGCTCCAGGGATGCTTCATCGCCCCTTCCCTATTCAGCTCATCGTAGAGATTTTTCATCCGCTCGAGATGCCATCTATTCCAGGTTATCTCATAGGAGCCGTCGGGCTTCCTGCCTAACCCTAAGCGTCCTTCATAACTCTCTGGCGAGAAATCCTCGTAGGGATGCTCCTTCTGCCCAAAGTTTTTATCAAATATCTCCGGATCGTGAAGTATATCGGGGATGACGATTAGGGCTGCAACCCTTTGGAACATCTGCTTAGGTCCTTCCCTCAATTTCCCTTTCTCGTCCTTTAGCAGGTATCTGCTGGCCATGAGCCGGAGGGCGTTTAGGCTGAACGCTTTATCCACCTCATCAACGTAATCCTTCTCTAGGATCTTTTTCTTCTCCTCCCTGATCCTCTCCCTCTCCTTTCGGTAGAGTATGTAGGCTTTCGCAACCTCGTAAAGATCGAACTTTACAAGGCTTAGCTCGACTATGTCCTGGATTTCCTCGACATGCGGAATCCTCTCCGCTCCATACTTCTCCGCGATAAGCTGCAATACATGATTAACCACCTTATTAAGGCTCTCCTCATCGTATCTATTGACATGAACCATCGCCTTCCTGATAGCCTCCCGTATCCTCGTTGGATCGAAATCAACTATCCTCCCATCCCGCTTGACTACCTTCTTCACCGGAAACTCTAATTTTCTCGACTCTTCCTTCAATTCTCTATACTCCCCAGAGCTGGCCATATGCATCGGTAGGCTATAAAGGCTTCCGAGAACCGATGAAACCGTTCAGACGAGACGAATACGTAGATTGCGCAGGAAATGATAAGCTTCGAGCACGAAAACGAGAATTTTCTCATCACCTTGAATAAATCGCCCCGATCAATACTCAGTAAGGAGAAGAAAAAGCCATTTTAGCCGGAAATTTTCCAAAACATAAGAGAATTCTAGATAAGCATCGAGGATTTGGCCATAGGCAGGCCACCAACACCCGTCGAAAAACCTAGAATATGGACGTATGAAATTAAGCCTGCCACCAAGATATCTACTCAAAAACCATCATCCTGCAGCAAAATCCTTCCTAAAATGCCTAGGCTAAGCTGAACCCGAAAATCGTTAAGATAGGGATAAGAAAAGAATTAACGAGAGACCGCAGATTAGATTCACTTATTCGACGGCTTGTAGGTTAAGGCGGTTCGATAGGCGGTTATTATGTTTTGAGGAGGAACGTCCGCCTGAATATTATGTGCTGGCGAGAAGATATAGCCAACCGGAGCATACGTCTCTATAACGTCAATCACCTCATTCTCAACCTCTTTAGGGGTGCCCCTCGGAAGGACGTATTGTATATCGACGCCGCCGTGAAAGACTACCTTCCCACCAAACTCTTTTCTTAGCTCCTTCCTATCCATTCCTTTAGCTCTAGGCTGGAGAGGATTTAGAATATCGACCCCGGCCTCAATTATCTTTCCAATAAGAGGTCTTATCCCTCCGCAGCAATGTAGCATGAACCTCGCTTTAGTATGCTTCTTTATGAAGGAGACTAAATCCCTAAGCCTTGGAAAGATGAATTTCTCCCAAAGCTTTGGAGACATCTGGGGGCCAGTCTGAAGACCGTAGTCATCACCATATAATACGATGTGTATATAGTCGCCGACCTCATTCAAGATCGCTTCCCAGAAGCTCTTATGAATCTCTAGGGTTAGATCTAGGAGCGCGTTCATAAGCTCTGGATTAAGAACCAGATCTCTGAGACTGTTCGATATGCCATGAAGCCATTGCGCCAGCTCCCAAATGCCTCCAGTAAAAGCATCCATGACGACCGCATAACCCTCATCCATGTAACTCTTCGCGATCTTACCTAGCCCCCTCACCCTACCTTCATGCGGCTTAGGCGGAGTATAATTCTCAACGTCTCTCGGCGACCTCGCAGCGTAAAGCGGCTTAGCCTCCTCAACCATATCGAAATAATGGCCATGCCTCTCAAAGGTTATCCCAAACTCATTCACATACCTATCCTCAGAAACGTACTTGAACTCATCAAGTCTAGGAGGGTTAAGCCTTACATGCCTAAAATCAACATCAAACTGCTTCAGAATAAACTCTGGAATCTCGCCCAACCCCTGCATCCTATCAAAGATCACTATCGGATAATCCCTCAAACCCATTAACGCCAAAAGATTCCTAAGAGCCACGTGATGAATACCGTTTATCGAACTTCCAAGATCTATCGGAACCCTGTCAGCCTGCCTATGATCCAAAACAGCCAGCACACGTTCCACGTGCTCCATACTTTTAGTGGTTGTAACATTAAACTAAATAGATTACTATTCAAGCCTAGGCTATCCTCGGTCTCGAGTTTAAAAATCTAATTGGATAACATATCCAAGATGAAGATCCCCGACACGCTCCTTAAGAAGATGTTAAACAATATAGTGCAGGAATCGCAGTAATACTTGCTTTACTAATCGTAATTATGAGCTAGGTGACTAAATATTTCAGTCTAAACGCTATGCACTTACGATTAATCTTTCTATCTCGTCTATAGTGGCTTCGCCCTTCTTGAAATCTGCGACTTTTACTCCCCTATTTAGTACGACTATTCTGTCGGCAATCGGATAGACGTGATGAAGATTATGCGTAATGAATATGCACGATATCCCAGCCTTTTTGAGAGCTAGAATCATGTCCAATACCCTTTTAGCCTCTCTTATCGAGAGATTATTCGTCGGCTCATCAAGTATAAGCAATTTCGTCTTGAAGTACATAGCTCTCGCTATGACTACAGCTTGCCTTTGACCCCCCGAGAGTGCTTGAACCGGAGCGTCAAGTGATGCTACTTCAAGTCCTAGATCATGAAAGAGGTATTGAACTTCCTTTTTCATTCTTTTTATGTCAAGAACTTTGATCGGGCCCAACTTTTTCTCCAACTCTCTTCCTAGGAAGATATTTCTATATACGTTGAGATACGGCACTACCATCTGATCTTGATGCACCGTCTCTATCCCAAGTTTGATAGCGTCTTTCGGTGATCTGAAGCGGACTTCTCTTCCCTCAAAAAGTATCTTCCCTTCGTCGGGAGGGTAAAGTCCTGACAATATTTTTATAAGGGTAGATTTTCCAGCGCCGTTATCCCCGACCAGCCCTACAATTTCACCGTTATCTACCCGGAAGTCTACACCTTTTAATGCATGAATGCTTCCGAACCATTTGTGAATGTTTATCATTTCAACTAATGGGGCTGGCATTATTTTTTCACCCTTAATTTAACGGCTCTACGCTGGATATAAAGGTTCCCGATTACGGCGAGAATTATCACTATTCCTATGTAGAGTCTGAAGTAGTATGATGGCGCTCTAATGATGATTAAACCATTCTCTATTACTCTTGTTAGAAATTCTCCAAGCATAGTTCCTATTAATGTTCCAACTCCTCCGAAAAGCGATGTTCCTCCTATTACAGCGGCTGCTATAGCATCAAATTCCAAGCCGGACCCCTGATTCGGCATGGCTTGAGACATTCTCGTTGATTGAATTACTCCGCCTAATCCTGCAAGCAACGAGCATAACATGAAGAGCACGACCTTTACCATTCCTGCATTTACCCCCATAGCTTCAGCAGCCTCTCTCCTACCACCTACAGCATATATCCAGTTACCGAATTTATGCCTCTCGAGTATGAACTGCAATGTTATCAAGATCGCTAAGAAAATTATCAGCTGTGAATATATGAATGGGCATAGCTTGCCAGTAAGTATCACGACGAAGTCTTTGGAAGGTGTGAAATACATGGGATGCCCGCCGGTTATTACGAGAGCAAGACCTCTCCATATCAGCATGCCGCCGAGTGTAGTTATGAAGGAGGGTATCCCGGTTTTCACAGTTATAAAGCCTTGAATTGCTCCGATCGTGAGGCAGATTATCATAACTATTGCGAATGCCAGCCATGTATTCATCCCGCCTTGCAACATTACAGACATTACTAGTGGAGCGAAGCCGAACACGGAGCCGACAGAAAGATCAAATTCGCCCCCTATCATCAGCATTGTAACGCCTAGCGCAACTATGCCCAACTCCGGCGTGATTTTCAACAGCACCTCAACGTTTAAAGGACTCAAGAATTTCGGCTGAATGCTATAGAACGTTAAGATCGTGGCAAGGAGGATTAATGTGACGCTGACCTCCTTTTTCTGGAGTATGCTTATGCCGATTTCCCTAAAATTCATGAACGATACCTCCTTACATTCTTAGTAAGGAAAGAAAAGGGAAAGATAATTTATATGTTTATTTAGATACTATCATTCGCCTTACCGATAGCCTTTCTTCGATAGCTCTGCGACTATATCTACGTTACTCTGATCGACCACCGCGTGGCCTGTGTCGACGTCCCATGCTCCTAAGGCGTATTTCTTCATGAGGGTTAGCTGGACTATTGGTAGGAATCCCTGTAGATAGGGCTGCTGGTCTAGTGCTACTTGGACGTATCCAGACTTTATACCGTCGATGACTAGGGGGACTATGTCAAATGTTCCTATCGCGACCTCGCCAGGGCCTATTCCCATCGCTTTCAGAACTTTACCAGCTACAGGAGCAGTGTAACCTACGCTCATTATTGCTTTAGTCTCCTCTACCGGTGGGTGGGCTTCTAAGTAAGCGGAGAGTCTCGACTCTACTTCCGCTAGGTTAAAGCTGACATCAATTCTATCATACGTGCAGTCATACTCCTCTAGGAAACGGATGATTCCGTGAGCTCTCTGCTCAGCCCATACCATTCCAGGTCCTTCGATGAGGATTGCGACGTGTGATCCTCTTGGATAATATTTGCTTAGGGTCTTTGCTAGGAAGTATCCAGCCGGTTCGAGATTTTGCCCTATGAAGGCGAGACCACCGGCCTCTTTTCTCTTCTCAGGGTCTGGAGCATCTATATTTGAAACTATTACTGGAATGCCCGCCTCGGTAGCCTTCTTTATCATTTCAAGCTCCGCCTCATAGCATACCGTGCAGATTATCCCGTCAGGTTTCTCGGCAATCGCCGCCTCGAAGTTCGACATGATCATTCCTAGGTCTCCTTCAACCTTAGGTCTTATCATTACTGCATCGCATCCTAAAACGTCAGCTGCCTCCTTCATGCCTAGATGGACCGTGTTCCAGAAGACGTTCTCCTCACCACCGTGAGTGACGAAGGTAAATCTCAGCCCTTTAGCAAACTCCCCAGCCGCTGCAGCGGTAAGTGTTTCAGTAAGAGTTTTCGTGACAGTCTCCTTCACGGTAGCGGTTGCTCCAACGGTTTTAGTTACTGTTTTTTCAACAGTCTTGGTTTCCGTTACAGTCGGAGCAGCACTAGTTCCGGCATAATATCCTCCGAGACCAGCAATCACACCAGCAAGAATAGCGCTTATAGCAACCTTACCAGCCGTGGATAATGCATTTCTTCTCGATACTTTCTTAACATCCACACCAGATTCCTTTTCCCTCATATTTCTCAGTACAAACCCTCCCTGCAACTGCTATATAAGTCATACTATTCATACTATTTTTAAGCTGCTATTTCACAGCCCAGTTACTCGAGCCAAATTAAACTAGAAATGAAATATGGGAAGCATAGTGAATGGGATAATAGTGAGCACCCTCAGCTTTAGTGAAAGCAGAAAGCTGATCCTATGGAAAATCAGTATGTTGAGCCTAGTCATCTGTTTGATGTTAAGGATTTGGATGATTTATCCAAGAATTTAAGTTTATATTACCCTTATGTCTAAGAGACGGGCGAAATGAGTTCCCAAGATATTCTACAAAAGATTAAGGAATGCATAGTGAATCTCGATATGGATGGAGCGATTGAGAATGTGAAGAAAGCGCTAGAGAATAAGATTAGTCCTGTGGAAATAGTTTCCAAGAGTATAGTTGAGGGGATGAGCATCGTTGGAGAGAAATTTGAGAAGGGAGAATACTTCCTTTCAGAACTTATAGTGGCTGGTGAAATTGGGAAAGAGATAGTAAAGCTTCTCGATCCTTATCTCAAAGCTGAGGAAGCCCGGATGAAGAAGCTTGGGAAGGTGGTTATAGGGACTGTTAGAGGGGATCTTCATGATATAGGGAAGAATATCGTGGCGATGATGCTCGAAGCAGCAGGATTCGAGGTAATAGATCTCGGAGCAGATGTTCCTCCAGAAAGATTCGTGGAAGCGGTTAAAGAGCATGATGCAAATATCGTGGCGATGTCCGCGTTACTAACCGTGACTATGCCGGAGATGAAGAACGTGATAGATGAGTTAAAGAAGGCAGGACTAAGAGATAAGGTAAAGGTAATCGTGGGAGGAGCGCCGGTAACCGAAGAGTATGCCAAAAGTATTGGTGCTGACGGATATGGCGAAACAGCAGTAGAAGGAGTAAGAATCTGTAAACAATGGGTTACGAGCTAATCTTCACCCCATATACCCATTTATACTTCAGTATATAGTGCGGTTGAGAGGAAAACTAGCCTTTTTTCTGCTCTTCTTAACGGATAAAGGTTGGGAGAATTCTCTAAGAGGTTTTATAGGAGGTTAGAGGCCGGATATGTGTCATGGATAGGATCGTTGAGTGTGTCCCTAATTTTAGTGAGGGTAGGGATGCTAGGGTCATAGAAGAGATAGTGGATGCTATAAGGAGGGTTCCCGAGGTTTATTTGCTTGATGTTAGTATGGGGAGATCGGCGAATAGGAGTGTGGTGACTTTTATAGGATCTCCGGAGGGTGTTGGGGAGGCTGCTTTTAGGGCGATAGAGAAGGCGGCTGAGCTTATAGATATGTGTAGGCATAGGGGTGAGCATCCGAGAATTGGCGCGACTGATGTTTGCCCCTTCATACCGATTAGGGGCGTGACGATGGAGGATTGTGTGAGGATTGCGAGAGATGTTGGGAGAAGGGTTGGGGAGGAGCTTGGAATACCCGTTTATCTCTACGAGTATGCGGCAACCGCTAAGCATCGCAGACGCTTAGAGGATATAAGATCGGGCGAATACGAGTCCCTGCCCGAGAAATTGAAGGATCCAAGGTGGAAGCCGGATTATGGCCCATCTGAATGGAATGAGAGGGTTGCGAAGACTGGAGCGACGATCATCGGCGCGAGAGACATTCTGATAGCGTTTAATGTCAATTTAAACACTAAGGATAGGAGGATAGCGCAGGAGATAGCGAAGGCTGTAAGAAGGAGGGGATATGTCGAGGAGCTGCCTGACGGCAGGAAGCTGAGCGAGCCGTTGAGAGCTGTGAAGGCTATCGGATGGTATATAGAGGAGTATGGGCGCGCCCAAGTATCCATGAATCTGACAAATTACAAGGCGATGCCGCTATGGAGGGTCTTTGAGATCTGCATCGAGGAGGCGGAGAAGCTTGGAGTTAGGGTTACCGGAAGCGAGATTATCGGATTGGTTCCTAAAGATGCTCTTCTAGAGGCTGGGAGATACTATTTGAGAAGACAGGGCAGATATGACGCCGTTCCGGAGGAAGACCTTATTCATATAGCGATACTCTCCCTAGGATTAAATGAGGTTGCAGAGTTCAAGCCTGCGGAGAAGATTCTGGAATATAGGATAGAGAATGTGTTGAATATGAGGCGTTTGACGAATTTGACGATAAGAGGCTTCATGGATGAGCTATCGAGGTCTTCTCATATCCCGGGCGGAGGCGGGGTCGCGGCCTTGCTAGGCTCCCTATCCGCCTCACTTTCCTCGATGGTGTCGGCGTTGACCTATGGGAAGAAGGGTTATGAGGCATATAATGAGGACGTGATTAAAATTGGGAGGAGGGCTCAGGAGCTGAAGTATGATTATCTCGGCTTGGTTGAGGAGGATGCTAGAGCTTTTGACGAGTTTATGTCCGCGCTTAGGCTGCCGAGGAGGACTGAGGAGGAGAAGATGTTAAGGCAGGAGAGGATGCAGGAGGCGGCGAGGAAGGCGGCGGAGGTTCCGATGAAGGTTCTCAGGCTAAGCTTAAGCCTAATGGATCTAGCTGAGGAGCTTGCCGAGAAAGGCAATAAGGATGCGATAAGCGATGTCGGGATCTCCGCGATATGCGCGTATGGGGCAGCATTTGGAGCATACCTAAACGTTCTGACAAACCTAGTCTGGATACGTGATCAAGAATCTATCAAATCGATGAAAGAGGAGGCCGCTAAGATTGTTAAAGAGATTAAGAATAGGGAGAAGGATGTGCTTAAGAAGGTGATTGAAAGAATGGGATATTCTGAGGAAGAGTTGCCTTGAAAGCACATAAATCCTAGATTAGATTCGCGGATTTCAAAGCCTTGAATAATGGGACTCCGATTACAGCTGCGCATAAGGCGGTGATTATCCGCTCGACCGGATATATCCATATAACTACCTTCCAGATCCCCGTCCATGCTTCGATCTCCTGTATGAAGGCGGGCCAGAACATTATCTCGAAGGTTAGGGAGCCGGCGATTTGACCAGCCATAGTCGCTATCAGAGAGATTATGAAGAATGGGAGGAATAATCCCCTGCTGCTGGTTAGACTTTCCATTTTCCTGAGAGCGGCGGGGTATAGCGGAGAGAGCAGTATCAGGAAAACCAGTATCTGAAACCATGTTAACGGCGGGTAAAGCCAGAAGGGGCCTACCGGCGGATAAAATCCGAAGAAGATTAAAAGCAGGAGATATGCTAAGATGCATATACCCCTCTTTCCGGCGTAAAGTAGGCCTGCGAATAACGCCGCGACGCTCGTTGCGACCAAGCTTAGTAGGGAGAAGTGGCCGATGAAGAAGATTATCATTCCTCCGATTATCGCGGATAATGCGCCTAAAAGCGGGCCTAGCAATATGCCCGATATCGGCCCCATGATCGCCGCCGCCGTTATAGCTGCACCGGATAAGCCTATTATCGGAAAAACCGGTAGGGAATAGAAGATAGCATATAGTGCTGCAAAGCATGCGACTAAGGCGATATCCTTGCCAGCTAGTTTTAGATTAGCCATCGCCTTCACGCCTCCATAGCGGGTTACAACGCGCTTTAAACGATTTCTTGACATCGATGAGGGGCGAGGATTTATTTTTAACGATTATGCTGATGCCTGTAGGATTCCGACTCATGAAATTGATTCCGATTAAAACTCCGTTGATTAAGGCTAATGATGATCTCATCAGCATACTGGCGGACTCAATAAAGAAGAGGAGGATAAAGCTGAGGCATGGCGATATATTGGTTATTTCGTCAAAGGTTGTCGCATTAAGTCAGGGTAGGATCGTCAGATACGATTTGGTTAAGCCGTCAAGGAAGGCTAGGAGGCTTGCTAGGAAATACTCGCTTGAGCCTGGGTTTGTGGAGGTGGTTCTGAGGGAGGCCGATGAGGTCTATGGCGGAACCTATCGCGTAATACTAACCCTGAAGAATAAGATTCTCGTTGCTAATGCTGGTGTTGATATCTCTAATGCTCCGAGAGGCTATGCTATCCTCTGGCCTAGGAATCCTAAAGCTGCTGCGAGAAGGATTAAGGAGGGGCTGGAGAAGCTATTCGGGGTTAGGATCGGCGTAATAATATCCGATTCGTATTGTCTTCCTCTGAGAGCTGGCACGACAGCGATAGCGTTAGCGACCGCCGGCTTTCATCCAGTCATTGATGAAAGAGGGCGAAGAGATCTTTTCGGTAAGGAGATGAGGATAACGCGTCATGCAATAGCAGATGATTTAGCGTCGGCCGCTCATGTGGTGATGGGTGAGGTGGGTAAGAGGGTTCCAGCCGTCCTGATTAGAGGGGCTGGGATAAGGCTTGATGACTCGGCATCAGATTCTGAGACGTTTATACCTCCGGATAAATGCCTATTTTCCAGCATCTATGTTAGGAGGCTTAAGACCAGCATCTAGATCAGGTCATGCAAGTATCTCTCCAACTCGCCTAGAAGGTATGCTGATCCGGTAGCAATTATGACATCTGATTTCTCTAGGGCGTATTCCAACGCTTTACGACTATCCTTTATCATCTTAACGCTCTTGAAATACCTCCTCGCATATTTCTCAATCTCCTCGGCGGGCATTTTTCTTCGCTCATCGCTTATCTCAGTTACTATGATGTCGTTGGAGATCTTGCTTAGATTCTTCAGGACATTATCCACATCCTTATCCCTCAATATGGAGAATAGTATGGTTACGTTCTCGAGCCCCAGCTCCTTCACCGTATCCGCCAAGGCTTTCGATGCAGCAGGATTATGGGCTATATCGAATATCAGTAGCGGATCGCTCATTTTGATCTCGAATCTGCCGGGTAGCCTGACCTTCGATAAGCCGGATTCTATCTCACTTTTCTTCAGCGGATATCTTTCCCCCAAAACCTCTATGATCTTTAATGCAACGAGCACGTTGTCTATCTGGTGTCTTCCGATCAGCGGGAAGTTTATTCTATATTCGCCGTGGTCGCCAACAACTCTAAGCCTCATCCCATTAAGCTGGATGTCTACGTCATAGACCTCGTATGCGGATGATGCATCATAGAATGGCGCTCCCCTCTTCTTAGCGATGTCTTCTATAATCTTTTTGGCTCGGGTATTCCTAACGCCGCTTACGACCGGAGTATCAGGCTTTATTATTCCGGCTTTCTCGAAAGCTATCTCCTCGACCGTGTTGCCGAGTATGTGCGTGTGATCTAGAGCGACCGAGGTTATCGCTGAGGCTAGGGGGCGTATCACGTTTGTTGGATCCAGTCTTCCGCCTATCCCCACCTCGATTACTGCGAAGTCGCATCCTTTATCCTTAAAGTATTGGAAGGCCATAGCCGTTACAACCTCGAAGAAGGATGGCTTCCGCGATCTCGCCCCGATCTCCTCCAGTATCGGCTTCACCCTCCTGACGAAATCAACTATGTATCCGCTCTCTATCTCCTTTCCATCCACCACTATTCTCTCGTTAAAGCGATATACGTGGGGGGAGAGATAGAGTCCTGAACGATATCTTTCTCTTAGGATGGAGTATACTGAGGCGCAGACGGATCCCTTACCATTCGTCCCCGTAACATGAATGTATTTGACGTCATCGATGTGAGGGTTCCCCAGCCTATCCAAGAACTCGTACATGGTTTTTAGATTCGCCCTTTTCTCCGCGAGGACGAGATTGTAGAGAAATGCTATCTCCGCCAATTCTTGGGCATGCATTCGCTTATTGTAATGATTTGGTGTTATAATTGCTTTGAAGAGAGTGTCGGCCTTCGTTTAGAATAGCCCTAGAATTCTTTCGGTCTCTGGATCTACGTCGATGTTTAGGAAGGCTGGTTTTGCTGGGAGACCTGGCATTAGCTGCATTTTTCCGCATACTGAAACGATGAAGCCTGCTCCGACGAATGCTAGGAGGTCATCGACTGGAAGGGTATAGTTCTTGGGCACGCCCTTCCAACCCGGGTTATGCGAGAGGGAGAGATGGGTCTTAGCCATGTTTATCGGGAATTTATCGTATCCGAGGCTCGTGTAAAATTCTATTTTCCTCTTAGCTTCTGGAGAGAATTCTACTCCATCAGCACCATAGATCTCGGTGGCTATGGTCTCTATCTTCTCGGCGATGGATGCATCGTCTGGGTAAAGGAGCTTAAATTCACGTGGCTTTTTAACCACCTCCAGGACCTTCTCTGCAAGTTCTTGGCAGCCCTCACCTCCTTTAGACCATGCTTCTACGACGGCAACCTCCTCGGCACCAGCCTCTAAGGCCTTCTTACGCACAAGCTCTATCTCCCTATCGGTATCCGTAACGAACCTATTGATCGCTACGACCACCGGGATGCCATATCTATGGACTATCTCGATATGCTTGGCGAGGTTCTCGCAGCCTTTCTCGACCGCTTGGAGGTTTTCGCTCTCAGCCGCTTTCTTGACCTTCTCATAAGGCTCTCCCGGTCGGAGGGTGAAGGCGCCGCCATGCTCCTTAAGCGCTCTTATGGTGCAGACTATAACCGCGCAGTCGGGCTTTATCTCCGGAACCTGGCGGCAGACTATATCGCAGAATTTGATGAAGCCGCAGTCGGAGCCGAAGCCGGTCTCGGTAATAACGTAGTCGGCGAGCTTTAGGGCGACTAGATCGGCGATAACCGAATTTGTTCCATGAGCGATATTCGCGAAGGGGAATCCATGGACGAGGACCGGATGTCCCTCCGTGGATTGGACGAGGTTCGGCTTGAGAGCATCTACGAGCAGGGC
>Ga0190313_1000747_pt1 | contig 18500 bp, 14 predicted proteins | sample 4870071011_MG_FD_169989 | JGI IMG/M metagenome (GOLD analysis project Ga0190313, IMG submission 169989) | Hydrothermal vent sediment bacterial communities from Southern Trench, Guaymas Basin, Mexico - 4870-07-10-11_MG | ecosystem: Environmental > Aquatic > Marine > Hydrothermal vents > Sediment ...
ATCCAAAACAACTTATTCAACTCCAGTAATATTAATACGGTCGTAATGTGTGCGCTTACATCAAACCTAAAAAGGGGGCTTTCTCCAGGCAATGTAATACTAAAAAAAGGAGAAGCAAATCTTCCCAGGAAGAGCGTCATAAACATAACACAAATTTATACCGTAGATAAAAGTGATCTTTTTGAAAGAATAGGCAAGGTAAACAACGAAAGATTAAAAGATATACTTCTTGGAATACAACTACTTACTGAACCAAGAGAGTTGTAAATAGAGGGCAATACGTCTGATAGCAACATATTGTGGTATAACCTGAAAATTTTCTATGTAACGGTCATGTAACTGAGCACATTCAAAACAACTGAATTATTAAACTATGTTTGAAGGCCCTGAAAAAAAAATTCAACATCATATTGTGAAATATTTCATCCGTAAACACAAGCATTGCCATAAAGATTGACAAATAATCATGCTAATATATACTAACTACTTGAATAGATAAAAAATTGTACTGACAAAAAAGAGGAACCAATGAGCGTTAAAAAGATTATGACATTCAAGTCTGGAAAGTTTGTGTTCAGTCATAATTTTTTAAAATCAGAAATCCAACCCCTTGATATCGAATTTAAAGTTATTTATAACTCATTAAAAAATTTACCCATATTACCATCCTTGTCTTATCAATTTGAAACAGAGTTAATCATAAGGTCGATTTTTAGTACAGCCGCGATTGAGGGAAATCCTTTACAAGAAAGTGAAGTCGGCGAAATAATAAATAATTTTCCTCAAGAAAACATCTCGGAAGTAAAGAATATTGAAATTTATAATCTTAAAAAAGCTTATGATCAAATATCTGCTATTGCTCCAGAATCTAATTTTAAACTTAGTGAACAATTCATAAAAGATATTCACAAAACAGTGACAGACCGGCTTTCAGTTGAATTATGTATGCCAGGCTGTTACCGTAATCATATTGTTAAAGTAGGAGCCAAACAGTTTGGTGGTATTGACACACCCCCAAAGTGTCTAAAAGATATTCAAATTCTAATGGCGCACTATGTAGAGTGGTTCAACTCTAATAATATCCAGGCGCTCACGCCTGTTATCAGATCGGCGCTTGGGCATTATTACCTGGCCTTGATCCACCCATTTGGCGATGGTAACGGAAGAACGGCAAGAATAATCGAAGCTGCTTTGCTGAGAGCTTCCGGCATTAAGTATCTGCCGACTATGTTATCAAATTATTACTATGATAATATGAATGAATATTTTATGGTATTCTCCAGGTCAAGAAAAAGCAAAGAGTCCGACATTACACCATTTTTAAAATTTGTCCTTACTGGTGCTATCAAGTCTCTTAATGAAGTTAAAGAACGAATCACTTTTTATATTCAAAAATTTGTTTTGCAGAATTATTTTCAAAACCTAAGAGATGAAAAGGAAATTACCAAACGTCAGCTTGAATTACTAAATTTATTACTTGAATCTCCTGAACACACAGTTATCACACTTAATAGCATTCAAAAAGATTTACCATTCAGGGTTTTATATTCGACTGTGAGTGATCGGACAGCGAGAAGGGATTTAATGAAGTTATATGAGGCAGGCATTTTAGAAAATGTGAAAACAGGATTCAGGCTTGACAGGCAGATACTAAACGCAATGTAATAAATTACTTCTCCTTTCGAAAATTTTGAGGGGAAGTATTAAATTTAATTACCCTACTTAGAGGTTAATAATGAGCATTCTTTTTGAAGAATTCAATATTAAGAGTATGAAATTAAAAAACCGGTTTGTAAGATCAGCCACAACTGACGGATGTGCGGAAAATACAGGGCATGTGGCTGACAGGCAGCTATCTAATATTAAAAACCTTGCCCACGGAGGAGCAGGCCTTATTATTACAGGCATAGCTTATGTTCATGATTCCGGGCAGATTATCAGCCTGCAAAATTCCATAGCAGAGGATAAGTATATTCCAGGATTAAAAAACTTTGCATCTGCAGCTCATATGAATGGGACAAAGGTTGCAGTTCAACTTTTTCATGCAGGCAGGGAAGGCTCACTTTTTCTTAACCCTCAGAAATGTCTGGCCCTTGCACCCTCAGCTAATGGAGATGACCCAAAGCTTAAAAAGAGATATCGGGAAATAAAAGAAGAAGAGATCCATGAAATAATAGAGGCATTCGGAGATGCGGCCAAAAGAGCAAAAGAAGCAGGGTTTGATGCTGTTCAGGTGCATGGAGCCCATGTTTATCTTTTAAGCCAGTTTTTATCTCCTGCTGTAAATAAGCGTAAAGACAAGTGGGGCGGTTCCCTGGAAAACAGGCTGAGGCTCCATTGTGAAATTTGTCGCAGCATCAGGGAAAAGACAGGCGATGACTATCCTGTGATGATAAAATTAGGAGTAAAAGACGGTTTTGAAGGGGGGCTTGAATTTGCTGAGGGAAAAGAGGCTGCTGTAATTCTCGCTGAATCAGGATATGATGCCCTTGAGATCAGCCTCGGCATAAGGGGCAAAGGTTATGAAAACTCTGAATATAAAACAGGTATAAAAGGGGTCGATAAAGAGGGTTACTTCCGGGATTGCTGCCAGGAGATAAAAAGCCTGGTCAATATCCCTGTAATGATGGTGGGCGGTTTAAGAAGTTTTGAGCTGATGGAAGATATTGTTCTGAAAAAAGATGCAGACCTTATCTCATTATGCAGACCTTTAATCAAGGAACCTGATATTATAAAGCAGTGGGAAAACAACAGCAGCGATCGTAAGAGATCAACATGTATATCATGCAATAAGTGTCTTGAAGCTTTATTCCGTGGGAATGAAGTAAGTTGTGTGCAATTAAAAAAGAAATAAAAAAATGCAAGGGACTTCAAATATTCCTTTAATGCAAAGAGTCGCAGACCATGGCGACAGACTTGCAATCATTGATAAAGATGCAGAGTACACCTGTGCCGAATTATTAAGCGCTGCAAACTCTGTTTCTTTGTGCCTGCTTGACAAAGAGCCTGATCTTAATGAAACCAGGGTCGTATTTATGGTCAGACCCTGTTTTGAATATGCGGCTGTTAACCTGGGGATCTGGCAGGCAGGGGGAATTTCTGTTCCCCTTTGTATTTTTTACCCCTTACCTGAAATAGAATATGTCATAAAAGACACATCTGCCGAAATTATTATCCTTCATCCTGATTTTGAAAAAAGTCTCCGGCCTTTACTTAAAAGACTGAATATCCGCATTGTTTTAACTTCTGAAATATTAAACAGCAGGTTAAGTAATACTAATTGCTCTTTGCCTGAAATAAATTTGGAGTCAAGGGCAATGATTCTATATACAAGCGGTACAACAAGCAGACCCAAGGGAGTAGTCTCTACCCATTTTAATATTACAGCCCAGATTAAAACCCTTGTTGATGCCTGGGGCTGGTCGGCGGATGACCGGATATTGAATGTGCTGCCTCTTCATCATACCCACGGCATAATAAATGTATTAATGTGCGCATTATGGACAGGCGCTGTGTGTGAAATGATGCCTGGTTTTGATGGGCAGAAAGTATGGGACAGATTTTTGTCCGGCGGAATAACTCTTTTTATGGCGGTTCCCACCATATATATAAAGCTGATGAATCTGTGGGATAAAGCCGGACTAAAAGAAAAAGAAAAAATGTCAAAGGCATGCACTTTAATGCGGCTGATGGTCTCCGGCTCTGCGGCTTTGCCGGAAGTAATTTTTAACAAATGGAAAAGTATAAGCGGGCATTTTCTTTTAGAGCGCTATGGAATGACGGAAACAGGAATGATTTTGTCTAATCCTCTTGACGGAGAACGCAGACCGGGATTTGTGGGTAGACCTTTTCCAGGAATCAAAGTCAAGCTTGTGGATGAATCGGGAAATGAGATTTTTAAAGAGGATAAATCAGGGGAAATAATGGTTTCAGGGCCTTTACTTTTTAAGGAATACTGGGAAAAGCCTGAAGCAACAGAAAAGGCATTTGTTAATAAGTGGTTTTTAACAGGAGATATTGCAGTTGTAGAGAGGGGATATTTTAAAATATTGGGAAGAGATTCAGTGGATATTATAAAGACAGGCGGTTATAAGGTCTCTGCCCTGGAAATTGAAGCAGTACTGCTTGAAAATACTTCCATAGATGAATGTGCGGTAGTCGGCATATATAATCAGGAGTGGGGGGAAAGGGTTTGCGCTGCTGTCAGTCTTTGTGCGGGCTGCTCCTTTACTTTAGAAGAACTTCGTTTTTGGACAAAAAAAAGACTTGCGCCGTATAAAGTTCCTTCAAGACTGCTTGTTGTGGACAAACTGCCGCGTAATATAATGGGCAAGGTAGTAAAAGCTGAAGTAAAGAAGATGCTTGGCCAGGAAGTTAACCCCGAAATATAGTGTTTACACAAAAACAAGTTGCATTTTTAGGTTTAGACGGGCTGCATCTAAAAAAAGTACAACATGAGGCAAATTATTTGGGGGAATTATCGGAAAATTTTTTAATTTTATCAGGAGAAAAAGATGAAACTGTTTTTAAAAAATAAAACTGTGGCAACAGATAAAAAGAAATTACCTGTTGAGATTCAGAGCTATGAAGAAAAGCAGGAAACATTACTTGTTATAATACGTGCTTTACTTTATTTTTTAAAAGATTTTACTCTTGATTTAAAAGAAATTGATGCTGAACGCTTTAATAAAGAAATTGATGAACTTAAAACTGCTATATCATCTGAGAAAAAAACAAAGAAAATAGATTCTTTGTTTAATAAAAAAAAAGAAATAATACTATCCCATATTAAACGCCAAAATGATTATATAAAAGAAAAAGAGGTAGAGCTAAAAGATATAATAGATATATTAACTAAAGCTTTGGTGGAGTTTGATAGTGAAAATAAAATTTTTAATGAAATAGTATATTCACAAAGTGAAAAGCTGGATGAGATAACACGTCTTGAAGATATTAAAATAATAAAAAGAAAATTAAAAGAAGAAATTGCCATAATTAAAAAAAATGTTTTGGATAAACAGGCAATGGATAAAAAAAAGGTAGAACATCTTTCAATCAAGATAGGATCTCTTAATGTAGAACTTGAAAAAGTAACTACAACATCGATGACTGATGGATTAACCGGTGTATATAATAGAATGGGTTTAGATAAATTTTTAAATGAACTGGTAGAAAAAAATTTGATTATACATTTTCCTTTTTCACTTTTAATTATGGATATTGATAATTTTAAAATAATTAATGATACACATGGTCATCAGGTAGGCGACAGGATTATTTTAGCTTTGGTAGAAAATTGTAAAAAATTTATGCGTGGTGATGATATCATAGCACGTTATGGTGGCGATGAATTTGTTGCCATACTTCCTAAAGCTTCTTTGAAAAATGCTATTAAAAAAGCTAAATATATATGTAATGCTATAGCTGAAAATAAATATTCATTAGATAATATAAAGAAAAAACCTCTTATGTTTACTATTAGTATAGGGGTTAGTGCTTATAGAAAAAATGATACAATAACAACTGTTTTGGAAAGGGCAGATAAGGCTTTATATCTTACAAAAGAAAAAGGAAAAAACAATGTGTATTCTGAAAAGGATCTTTAATTGCTGTAATTCATGATATTTTAATCACCTGGCTTTTTAAAATCAGGCGAAGGGGGGTGCATAGCCCCCCTTTTTTATTTTAATTGTTTTATTCTGTTCAATGCCAAGAATTTTTTCGTCAATTCCCATGCACAAACCTAAAAGTTGGGGATAAAGTATTGCGGGTAAAATCTTTAATTCATCATTTTTGGCGCTGTTTTTTTGTACTGTATCAAATTGTATATGGCAAAAAGCACAAACAGAAATAATGCAGTCTGCTCCTGCATTTTTTGCATCATCCAGTTTTTCTTTTAAAATAATTGTTGAAAGTTTATCATTTATCCCTGTAAGAGATGCCCCGCAACATCCAAGTTTTCCTTGCCAGTCAATACTGCAGGCTCCTGTTGCTTCAACAAGCTCATCAAGTATTGAGGGTGCAAAGCGGTTGTCAAAGCCTGTTATTTCATGGGGTCGTAAAATATGGCATCCATAAATAACAGCGATATTAAGGTTGTTGAATGTTTTTAATAAACTTTGTTTTAAAAAATTAATGCCGATATCATGATAAATTATAGAAAGAAAATGTTTGATTTTAACTATCCCTTGATATTTAAGCCCCTCTTTTGCAAGTATCTCGTTAAGTTCATTTAACAGTCCCTTGTCTTTGCTTAGACTATTCTTTGCTATCTTTAAGCTTTGAAAACAGCAGTTGCACATGACAAGAATATCAAAACCCTTTTTTTCGGCCAGGGCCATATTTCTGGCTGATGAAAAAAGAAAGGATTTTTCATCTATATTTCTAACAGGATATCCGCAGCAATTAAAACCTGAAATGCTTTTTAGCTCAACTCCCAGGTTTTTTAAAACAGCTTTAGTCGAGCTGGCATACTGCTGAATACGTATGGGGATATTACATCCTAAAAAAAGTGCGTATTTCTTCATAATACGGTTTCTCAATGTGTTATTTGTTTGATAGCAAGGTTCTTTAAATTATAAAAAATATCACAAATTTCCACGCGTTGGGGACAATATTCCTGACATAGATAACAGCCTGAGCAATCCCATATCATTTTTGCACTTAGTGCAATATCAATAAGACCAATTCCAAGAGAGTATATAATTTGGTGAGGCATCATGTCTACTACTTCATTTGAATTTTTATATGCTCCAACAACAGGGCATATGTTTGTGCAGGATTGACAACAATAGCAGCTTCTATAAGTAATGTTGGACAGTGCTTTTGTTTTTTTTAACGACAGGGTCTTATTGATATTTTTTAGTGAGTTAAAACTGCTTTTTAATAAAAGATCCACAGATTTTAAAGCTTCTAAATGTTCATCGGAAAATTTATTTTCTAAAGTTAAAGCAAAGGAAAGCTGGCTGTAAATATAGGGTTCGGGAATTTTTTTTTGAAGCAGATTATCTCTTGCATTTGCAAACAGTTTTTTAAGGTTAATCCCGGATGGACAGATTTTAGTGCATCTTTCGCAGTTTGTACAAAGGTAAATTCCTTTTTGAATATTTTTTAAATACTTAATGTCAAGCTTCTTGCCGGATGCTATGTTTTTAAGAAAGTTTATTTTTTCCGACGGAAGAATAAACTGGTTTTGTAGAGACTCAAAAAACATAATTGCAGAACAATCCAGATTGCATGTGCCGCAGTGTGTACATGCATCAAGCTCTATAATCTGTTTGTTAAGAAGGTTTGCAGGGGTGAATTTGTCCTGTTGCATTGCAGCATTTGTCATAAGAACTATTGGAGATGCGATTATATGAAACATCTTGCTGAATGGAAGCCAGGCCAGAAAGAAAAAACATGCAATAATGTGTATATACCAAAGAAGGATAACCCCGCCTGCTTTGTCTAAAGATAAAGATATAGGCTTCAAGATTTTGGCTGTTGAAAAACTTGCAAATGCCCATTTGGCAGGAGAATGACACTCTGAGCAGCTCATATCATGGATTTCACTGCCAAGTAATAAGGTTTTTTTGTCAAGGGTATTGATAATATTTGTAGAAACAATACCATGATTTTTTACCCAGTAACTTTCAAGGGCCTGCATCTCATCTTTGTCGTCAATCTCCCCATAATCTTCTACCATATTTTGAAATTCAGAATAAGACGAGATTTTAGCACTCTCAAGAAATATTCCTGATAATATTATAAAGGCTATGATAAACAGGGTGAACCAGTCTTCCTTGTTTGAATTGATGCGGCTGGATTTTAAAAGAATGCGTTTGAAAAAAGCAATTCCTGTTCCGGCAAGCACCATAATTCCAAACAGATTTCTTAAAAAAAGAAACGGATTTATTGTAGAATAATAGTCGTAAAATAAATTTTCGCTGACAATAGATTCAAGGCCATGCATTAAAAAAAGTAAAATAAAACCGTTGAAAATAAACATGTGTGCAATCCATGCCAGCATATTTTTTTCAAAGATTTTTTTTTGCAGCAGTACGTCCATTAAAAAGGATTTTATAATTAATATTATTTTTTTGCTGAAAATAATATGTGCAGTACCTTTTATTGCCGCAGATATTCTTTGACGTGTGGAGATATCATTTTCAGAAGTGTTGACTTTGTATAAAAACCACGTTGAAATTTTTAAAACAAGTCCGGTTAAACAAATAAATAGAGACAGGTATAAAAGTAGATGAAATGTCATAATAGAACATCTCCCACAATAAATGTAGCAAGCTGACTTTTTTAACAACTTGTTTTAATAGAAGGTTTGCATCTAAAAAACGTTCAAGTTTGACATTGAACTATTATGTCATTATTTTTAAAATAATATTTAAAAAATTGCAAGCCTGTATTGCAATTAAGTCGAATTAAATATATAAATATACCTAAATTTATTATTGAAAACTTTACAACCGAATTTTAATAATTTAGACTTGAATAATTTTATTTATAAAAATAAATTGATCAAATTTTTAATGATTCTGCCATACATAAATTGTATCAGGGTAAGTATATAATGGAAAAAGTCTCACTGGATATCCCAAAAATTCTTATTGTTGATGATGAACTCAATATTTGTGAAGCATGTGTGCGGTCTTTATCCAAAATGAACTATGATGTTCAATATGCTTTAAACGGATATGATGCGTTAAAGATGATGGAAGAATATCCGTTTGAACTTGTGATAACTGATCTGAAAATGCACAGACTGGGTGGCATGGAAGTTTTACATAGAATAAAGGAGGCATATCCCGACACTATGGTTATTGTCATAACAGGGTATGCTACTGTGGCTTCGGCTGTTGAAGCAATGAAGATAGGCGCTTTTGATTATCTTCCGAAACCGTTTACTCCACAGGAGATTCGAGCTGTTGTGCTTCATGCATTTACACAAAAAGAAATTATGCTTCAAAACAGAAAGCTGATGAATAAAAATGAGCATAAAAGAACATTTGCTCACCAGCTTATAGGAACCAGCTCAGGAATAAGTAAAGTAATTAAAATGGTTCAAAAGGTTGCGCCAACTGATTCAACTGTTCTTGTTTACGGTGAAAGCGGAACCGGCAAGGAGTTGATAGCAAGGGCAGTTTATGCCAACAGCGAAAGAAAGGATAAAGTGTTTTTTGCTGTTGATTGCGGCACATTGTCAAGCAGCCTTTTAGAAAGCGAACTGTTTGGTCATGTTAAAGGTTCATTTACAGGCGCTCATAAAAATAAGGATGGAATTTTTAAGATGGCTGATGGAGGCACGGTATTTTTAGATGAAATAAGTAATATCAGCCTTAATGTCCAGGTTAAACTTCTCAGGTTTTTAGAGACCCGTGATTTTTTTCCCAGAGGAAGTTCCAATAGACAAAAAGTTAATGTCCGTCTGATTTTTGCCACAAATAAAAACCTTGAAAAGATGGTGGCAAATGGCTCATTCAGGGAAGATTTTTATTATCGAATTTTTGTATATCCCATCATAATACCTCCACTAAGAGAAAGAAAAAATGATATTTTACCCATTGCATACCATTTTTTAAGGCAGTTCAGCAAAAATATGGAAAAAAATATAACAGGTATTGATGATAATGTCTTGAACCGGCTTAAGGAATATGAATGGCCAGGCAATATAAGGCAGTTGAAAAATGTAATCGAAAGAGGGGTAATACTTTGTGAAAAAAACCGACTTGCCATCAAGGATTTTCCTCTTTTAAGCGGCATGAGTGACATAGAACAATTATTTGAAAACATTCCTGAAACAAACAGTGAGCTTAAAAAAATAAAAACTGAAATCAGGCAAAAGGCAGTTAACAAGGTGGAAAAAAATTTTATTTTAAATGCTCTTGCCGCAAGTGACTGGAATGTAACACATGCTTCAAAAAAGGTTGGGGTGCAAAGAAGTAATTTTCACAGCATGATGAAAAAACAGAATATTAAAATTCAAAAAAACAGCGACCCGTTAAAACCTTCAACCCATAATTGACTATTGTGCCGACAGTTTTGATTTTAAAAGGGAGGCTTTAATGTATACATCTATTGGAAGAGAATATATGTTGAAGGCAGTTGATGCCATTGATAGAATAATAATAATAATTTCAAATGAATATAAGATCATGGCAGCTAACAGATATGCTGTTGATATTTATAAAACAGATATGCATGGGGAACTTTGTTATAAGGCACTTCACAATAGATCACAGCCATGCAAAGGTTGTCCTGCAACATTAATAATTAAGGATGGTAAAACAGTTGTAAACAAGATTCATGAAGACTCCAATGGTCTTGGTGACGTTGCCTTGTGCTTTCCCATTATTAGAGACGAAATTATTGATGCTCTGGTAATGCTTGATACTAATAGTTATAGACTCGGGAAAATGGAGCTGAATTTACAGCGTTCCAATGCATTTTTGCGAAATCTTATCTTAAGTTCCGTTGATGGGGTTATAGCTGCCGATATGACAGGAAAAATTATCATCTTTAATGATGCAGCTTCAGAAATTAGCGGTTTTTTTATAGATGAGGCTCTCAAAAATCTTAATATAAAAGATGTTTATCCTGGAGATGGTGCTCGTGAAGTTATGAAAAAACTTCGCAGTGAAAAATATTTTGGCAAGGGCAAACTTAAATACTACAAGGTTGACTTGCTCGGAAAAAATGGTAAAAATATACCCATTAGTCTTAATGCATCTATTGTTTATGAAGGGAACCGTGAGGTTGCAACAGTAGGTTTTTTCCACGATCTTCGCGAAAAACTTTTCATGGAAAAGAAACTTGAGAAAGTACATGCCCAGCTTCTTCAGGCTGAAAAAATGTCTTCTCTTGGAAAACTTGCTGCAGGTGTTGCCCACCAGTTAAATAATCCTTTAGGGAGTATTACTCTTTTTGCAAAGTTGGCACTTGAAGACTATGATTTGGAAGATGGCTTGAAGGATGATTTAGAGCGCATTGTAAAAGATGCTAAAAGGGCAAGGGATACTGTAAGGGAATTGCTGGAATTTTCAAGGCAGACCGATCAGTTTATGAAACTTTATGATATTAACAAGGCTATTTTAAGAACACTTTTTCTTTTGGAAAATCAGCCTCTTTTTCAGAATATCACAATTAAAAAAGATCTGGATTCTGACATTCCGCTTATACATTCTGATATTCAACAACTTAATCATATGTTCATGAATATTATTCTCAATGCTGTGGAAGCAATGAACGCTAATGGATGCCTTAATATTAAAACTTATTTGACCCAGGGGAAAAATAAAGTATGTATTGAAATATCCGATACGGGCAATGGAATACCGGAAGATATTCTGCCTGATATTTTTGATCCTTTTTTTACCACCAAGGAAGAGGGCAAGGGTACCGGGCTGGGGCTTAGTATAGTATACGGTATTGTGGAAAATCATAAAGGTTCTATAGTGGCGGAAAGTGAATCCGGGAAAGGCACCACTTTTGTTATTAAGTTTCCTGTTGAAGTATTACCCTGTGGAGATGAAGGTGATGAATAAAACAATAGTACTTGTTGTTGATGATGAAAAAGGTATCCGTGACGGCTCTGAGAGAGTACTCATTAAAATGGGTTGCGAGGTTTTTAAGGCTTCTTGTGGTGAAAAAGGCCTTGAAATTTTAAAAAACAAAAAAATTTCTATCATACTGCTTGATTTAAAAATGCCAGGAATAGACGGCATGGAAATGCTGAAAAAGGTCAGAGAAATTGATGAATCAATTATGATTATAGTAATAACAGGTTATGCTACTGTTACAACCGCAATTGAAGCAATGAAGTGCGGTGCCTATGATTTTATTCCAAAACCTTTTGAACCTGACCAGTTGAGAATTGTCGTTGGTCGGGCCATGGAAAAATTAAGGCTTATAGAGGAAACAAAAAAACTTGAACATGACCGCAAAAAAAATCTGGCTGATCTTGATACTGAAAAAAGCCGTATTTATACAATTGTTGAATTACTCCCCAACGGAGTAATGGTTACAAATATAAACGGTAATGTTGTGTTGATGAATCCGGCATTTTTAAGGCATTTTGAAATAAATCCCGAGATTGGCACAGGAAAATCCATAGAAACATATATAAAAGATTATAAATTTTGCAGTTTTGTGAGGGAAATATCAGAGGGGAAATATATGGATCCTGATAAAATCCCGACTTATGAATTTGCAATAAAAGAGGATAAATACCTCATGGCAAGGGGCAAACCTGTTTTGGGTGATCAAAAGGAATGCCTTGGTGCTGTTATAAGTATAGCCGATGTAACAACTATAAAAATGCTTGATCAGCTTAAATCTGAATTTGTGGCAAAGGTGTCCCATGAACTCAGATCTCCGCTTTCAACCATCCATGAACAGCTTGCCTTTGTATTAAGCGATATGGTTGGAGAAAACTCTATTAAGGATCAGGATCTTCTTTTCCGTGCCAAAGAAAAAACCAAAGGGCTTATTGCACTAATTGGTGATCTTCTTGACCTTTCACGAATAGAAGAAGGAACTGTTTTTAAAAATCAGAAACCGGTTAGGGTAGAAGAACTTCTGAAAAGTATTGTGACTTTTATGGACAGCAGTATAAAGAGTAAAAAACAGTCTTTATTAATAAAATTTCCTGAGTGCTCTCTGCCGACTTTTACTACTGACCCCATGGCCCTGGAAAGTATTTTCGGCAATCTTATTACCAATGCAGCCAATTACACTCCTGAAGGCGGAAAGATTCTTATTTCTGCTAATTTATCAGACAATTATATAGTAGTATCTGTTGAAGATAACGGTTTTGGTATTAAACCAGATCATCAGGAAAATATATTTAAAAAATTCTACAGGGTTAAAAATGAGAAAACAAGACACATAACCGGTACAGGCCTTGGTCTCCCTATTGTCAAAGGGCTTCTTGATGACCTGGGGGGAACAATTAAACTTGAAAGTGAATATGGCAAGGGAAGTACTTTTACAGTTTTTCTTCCATTGAATCAGCTTCAGGAGCAGACAGATATTTTGCACCAAAATACTCCTTGCCATATAAAAATCAAATAAGGCTTTTGACGCTTTCCACAATCTGCTTTGAGGCATCCGGACCCTTTGCTATATAGTCGTCAGCTTCCATGGACATTCCATCGTAATGGGAATATCTGGTTGATGTTACGTGGTCGGCAACGGCTGTCAGCATTATAATTGAGATATCCGAATACTCTTTATTTCTTTTCAACTCTGCACAAACTTTATACCCGTCTTTTTCCGGCATCATTACATCAAGCACAATGGCATCAGGAGGATTTTTTTTAACCTTTTCCAGGGCTTCATTTCCGTTGTATGCCACATCTACTTCTATGCCTTCTTTTTCCAGATGTTTTTGGATAATGGAAACCATATCGGGCTCATCATCTACAACAAGAACTCTTTTTTTACTCATAATATACCTCCTTTTTATAAAAAAATTAAAATTTCTTAATGTTAATTTGCTGTTAATTATTTGGTTTATTTTAAATCAGGTCTGGGATAGAGACCGGTTTTTTTAACAATTTCAGGTACTTTTTCTTCCCATTCAATGGCCATAATGTGAAACCCTTTTACTCCTTCCACCTCCTTTAAACGTTCAATGGATTCTATACAAATTTTAATTCCCTCCTCTCCCTGTTTTTCTTTCGGTGTATCAGCCATCCTTTTTACTACTTCGTCGGGAACATCCATGCCGGGTACACGCTTTTTCATATATCTCGCCATGCCGGCAGTTTTTAGAGGAGTTAATCCTGCCATGATACTGATTTTTTCATGGAGCCCCCGGTCACGGGCTTTTTCCATCCATAGTTCAAATTTCTCCAGATTATATATGCACTGGGTTTGGATAAACTCAACTCCTGCAGCAATTTTATTGGCCAGCCTTGGGATCCGGATTTCAAATGGATCGGCGAATGGATTGGCAGCAGCACCCACAAACATTTTTGGCGGACGTTTAATGTCTCCACCACCCAGGAATTTGCCCTCATCCCTCATATGTCTTGCTGTTTGAATTAACTGCATGGAATCTATATCGTGTACATTTTGACCATGGGCACAATCTCCGAAACTCTGATGATCTCCGGAAAGACAAAGAATATTATTTATGTCAAAGGAGGCTGCCCCCAGAATATCACTTTGAATTGCTATGCGGTTTCTATCCCTTGTTACCATTTGTAAAATAGGTTCAAGACCAATAAGTTTAAGACGTATACAGGCTGCAAGACTGCACATTCTCGTTACCGAGGTCTGATTGTCTGTAACATTTACAGCATCCACATAATCTTTTAACAGCTTTCCTTTTTCTTCCACAATTACAGGATCGCTTCCCCGGGGAGGTCCGACTTCCGATGTTACGGCAAAATGTTTTGATGCTAAAACCTTTTCAAGTCTGCTTGGCGTTTTTAAACTCATCATTGAATATCCTCCCGTATTACTTTTCTGGGCCCGCCTGCCCTGTCCGTTGACCAATCTTTAAGGGGCATTATTTTTTCATAGTCATCAAGTTTGTTTAATGCTTTGAGTCTGTCGATTATTAATTGCCACGCACAGTCAATGTCCTTATTGATTTCACATTTGCCATTTGTTGAACCTCCGCAGGGACCGTGTAAAATTCTTTTGGCACAGCGGGCAATGGGGCAAACCCCTCCGGTGGTTGCCAAAATACATGTTCCGCAGGCCTGACATCTTTCTGTCCAGAGACCTCTTTGTTCATTGGCTCCAAGAAAGCAGGTGTTTACTCCTGGATATACCGGCATTGAGTGATATTTTTCAGCCATAAACTGAACTCCAACCCCGCAGGCAAGAGAGATTATGGCATCATAGCGGTCAATTCTGCCACGAATTTCTTCAAGGTACTCATGGTCGCATTGTCTTTCCAGTGTTACCTCTTCTATCAGGACGTCCTGCTTTTTAGTAAGAAAATACATCCGCAAGGTAGAAGCAAGAATGCCGACTTCTTTTTTGCCACCGGCTTCGCATACAGTCACACACTCGTTACATCCGGCAATTAAAATTTTTTTACAGCCTTTAACCATGTCAATAATTTCTTCAACCGGTTTTTTGTCGGCAATAATCATAAAACATGCCCTCCATATCTGCCTTTAAAATAGGGAAATAAAATTTTTTATAATAAACTTAAAATGTTAAGCAGCTTTTTTCTTTTTTGCCATTTTTATTGGATTGGGCCCCATTTCGAGAATCATTTCGTGCATTTCAACAGCATACCTGGCAAAAAGCGGACCCTCTCCGGAAGAAAGATTTTTCATCTGCACCCTCTCTCCGCCGATACCTGCGAAATCCAGAATTTTTTTGGCCTGTTCAATCCTTTTTCTGGCTCTTAAATTACCGGAGTTATAATGGCAATCTCCCTCCATGCATCCCACTGCATAAACTCCATCCGCACCTTTTTCAAAGGCTCGGAGAATGTGAAGAATGTCAACTTTTCCGGTACATGGAACAAGTATAATTTTAATACTCGCCGGATATTTTAATCTCATGGAACCTGCCAGGTCCGCAGCAGTATAACCTCAGTAGTTACAGCAAAAAGCAATAATGACCGGATCAAAATCTTTGTTCATATAACCCCCTCCAACAAGGACTCCACCTTGCATAAAATTTGATCATCTTCATACCAGTTCAGTTCAATGGCTTTGGCCGGGCATTCGGATGCGCATACACCGCACCCCTGGCACAGGGCATCGTCTATTTCACTTACACCTTCATCGTTTATTACAGGTACTCCATAGGGACAGGAACGGACACAAACCAGGCATGCAGCACATTTGTCAGCGTCAACCTGTGCCGTTACCGCCGACAGAGTCAACTGAGACTTTGAAAGCAGGGTTGTGGCTCTTGAAGCTGCTGCAAGTGCCTGGGATATCGATTCAGATATGAGCTGGGGACTGTGGGCAGTACCGCATACAAAAACCCCCTCGGTTCCCATATCAACAGGTCTTAACTTAACATGGGCTTCTAAAAAATATCCCTCCGGGTTCCTGGCAAGCTTGATTATGGATGCAAGCTCTTCGGTGTCTTCAGCCGTTATTCCAGCGCTTAGCGTCAGGATATCAGCACAAACAGATAAGCGTTTGCCTAAAATATGATCCATAAATGTTATGTTCACGCCCTTTTCCGATGAAGTTACAACAGGTTCGTCATCCTGAAGATATCTGAAAAAGATAACTCCCAATTTTCTTGCTTCTGTATAGTAATTTTCCAGGAGGCCGTACATCCTCATGTCCCTGTACAAGATGTAAACATCGGTTTGGGGGCTGAGCTTTTTAATATGGATGGCATTTTTAACCGCACTCTGGCAGCAGATTCTGGAACAATTTGGATTTTCATCGTTGCGTGAGCCAATGCACTGGATCATAACAACCTGATTCAGATTTTCTGTCCCCTGTTTTTCTAACCGCCGGGCAAGTTCAATCTGGGTGATTACTCTTTTATCTTTGCCATAAAGAAATTCTTTGGGCTGGTATTCTTTTGCCCCTGTGGATAGAATTATAACCCCATGATCAATTTTTCTTTCATACATGCCAGGGCCAATCAGAACTTCTGTGGTGAAATTGCCTTTAAATCCTGAAAAATTAACAATTAGAGATTGTGTCAGTACCTGAATGTTTTTATGATCAATAACTTTTTGGATCATTTCCTTTAAATAGATGCTGATATTTGTTCCATCAATGGTTGTTGTCAGTTTATTTGCCATACCGCCCAGGCAATTTTCCTTTTCTATGAGGACAACCTCAAAATCCTGATCCGCCAGACCAAGAGCGGCAGTCATGCCGGCTACTCCACCTCCGACAACGAGAGCACGCTTATTAACAGGAATGACTTTTTCATGGAGAGGATGCAGGGTTGCGCTGCGCGCAACCGCCATTTTAACCAGCTCTTTGGCTTTTTTAGTTGCAGCATCCAGAGTGTCGGAATGTATCCATGAATCCTGATTGCGGATATTGGCCATCTCAAAGAGATATTTATTCAGCCCGCATGCCTCCAGAGTATCCATGAAAATAGCTTCGTGGGTTTTTGGCGTGCATGAGGCAACCACTACACGGTTGATTTTATTTTCTTTGATAATATCTTTCATTAAATCCTGGGCATCCTGGGAACAGGTAAAAAGATTCTGACCTGTATAAACAACATTGGGAAGAGAGGCAGCAAACTTTTCAACTGTATTAACATCAATAACGCCTGATATATTGATTCCGCAGTTGCAGACAAAGACCCCTATGCGGGGTTCTATATTTGTCAGGTCAATTTCATTCGGAATCTCAATGCTTTTTACCCTGGTATTGCGCACATCAGATAGATGGGTACTTGCGGCATTAGCGGCAGCGCTGGCTTCTATAATCGAACTTGGAATGTCCTTTGGCCCCTGGAATACACCGCAGGCATAGACTCCGGACCGGGAAGTATGAACCGGGGAAAAAGGATGGTTAAGGGCAAAATTATTTTCATTTAATTTTACGCCTATACGTTGAGCCATATCTATGGTGGATTTAGATATCTGCAGACCCACTGAAAGGACAACCATATCAAATGTCTCTTCTGTGATCTCACCGGCTTCGCTGATATACCTTATCTTAAGCTCACCTGTTTCAAGCACCTCGTCTATTGAATGTATTCTTGAGTTTACAAAACGAACACCTTCATTGTCTTTTGCTCTCAGATAATATTTTTCATAATCTTTTCCGAATGTCCGGATGTCCATGTTAAAAATAACGCAATCAAGCTCTTGGGCTGCGTGCTCTTTTGCTATCATTGCCTCTTTTATTGCATACATGCAGCAAACGGATGAACAATAACCGTTGCCGCATAGATTATTATCCCTGGAGCCTATGCATTGAAGCCATGCGATTTTTTTCGGTTCTTTTTTGTCCGACAGTTTTACGAGATGTCCCATGGTAGGACCCGAAGCGCTCAAGATTCGTTCAAACTCCAGACTTGTCATAACATTGGGATTGCTTTTATAGTGGTACAGGTTTTCCAAATGAGAAGGATCAAAGACTTCATTGCCGGGGCAAAGTATTACGGAACCAACTTCTACTTTTCTCATAGTTGCCTGCTCGCTGTGGTTAATAGCCAGGGCAAGACATACATCGACACACTGGTAGCATTCCGAACAGATACCACAACTGAGGCACCTGTCAGCTTCGTGCCATGCCTCATCTTCAAGACAACCTTGTATTATTTCTGTAAAGTTGCCTTCCCGTTTTTCAACTGGAATAGATTTTAATGAGAGCCTTTCCAGTAAAGACCGGTTTGATTGTTCCGTAGTTTCGGGTTTTTCATAAGCCCAGTCATTATTTGTGTTTTCATGTAAATCAATCCCGTTTAAATAACGGTCGATATTTTCCGCTGCTTCTTTGCCGCTGGCAACTGCTTCAACCACGGATTTGGGTCCGTAAACAGCATCTCCTCCTGCAAAAACCCAGGGGATCGAGGTTTGAGATGTTGAGATGTTTGAC
>Ga0190313_1000748_pt1 | contig 18492 bp, 14 predicted proteins | sample 4870071011_MG_FD_169989 | JGI IMG/M metagenome (GOLD analysis project Ga0190313, IMG submission 169989) | Hydrothermal vent sediment bacterial communities from Southern Trench, Guaymas Basin, Mexico - 4870-07-10-11_MG | ecosystem: Environmental > Aquatic > Marine > Hydrothermal vents > Sediment ...
TATTAAGTAAACAAAAAATAAATAACTTTTACTGTTGACTATTTTTAAATTAGTTGGTCATATTTAGTAAATATCGTATATTAAAAAAAAATTAGGAGCGGATATGAAATAAGTTGAACAGAAATAGCTTATAAAATTTTTGTTCCTTAGCACTTAATAAAAAAATGAAAAGGTATTTTTAATGGAATTTGAATCTGTAATTGGCCTTGAAATTCACACGCAGCTTAAAACAAAAACAAAAATTTTTTGCGGCTGTTCGACATCTTTTGGTGCCCCGTCAAATACCCATGTTTGCCCGGTATGTCTGGGCATGCCTGGAGTTCTTCCTGTATTAAATAAAAAAGTAGTCGATTATGCCTTACAACTTGGAATAGCCACCAACTGCACAATATCTAAAAAAAACAGATTTGCCCGTAAAAATTATTTTTATCCTGATCTTCCCAAAGGATACCAGATTTCTCAATATGAATTGCCCATAGCGGAAAATGGTTATTTGGATATTGAAATAAAAGGGAGAAAAAAAAGAATTGGAATTACAAGAATCCATATGGAGGAAGATGCAGGGAAGCTGATTCATGATCCTGATCGTAATATGAGTCTGGTCGATTTTAACAGAACAGGTGTACCTTTATTAGAGATTGTAAGTGAACCCGATTTAAGCTCTGCTGCGGAGGTAGAAGTCTATTTGAGAAAGATGAGATCGATTCTCAGATATCTCGGAATAAGTGACGGAAATATGGAGGAAGGAAGTTTCAGGTGTGACGCCAATATATCTATTAGACCTGTGGGAGCGAAAACTTTAGGAACCCGGGCAGAACTTAAGAATTTAAATTCCTTTAAGCATGTGGAAAACTCTATTTATTTTGAAATAAACCGGCAAAAGGAACTTTTATCAGAAAATAAAGAGGTGATTCAGGAAACCAGGCTGTGGGATTCTGATAAAAATATAACCTGTTCAATGCGAGGTAAAGAAGATGCCCATGACTACCGTTATTTTCCTGACCCTGACCTTTTACCGCTGGTAATAGATGATGCGTGGATAGATAATGTAAAAAAAAATATTCCTGAACTCCGGGATCAAAAAGAGGAACGTTTTATTAATAAATATGGTCTTCCCTTTGCTGATGCCAAGCTTCTCACATCGACCAGGGAACTGGCTTTATTTTTTGATGAATGTGTAAAAAAATTTAATAAACCAAAACAGATAAGTAACTGGATTATGGGCCCCTTGCTCGCTTTACTTAACTTAAAAGGTATAACCATAGAAGAATCTCCTGTTTCCCCTCAAAACCTGGCTGATCTGCTTGAGCTTGTTGATAAAGGGCTTATTAGCGGGAAAATAGCAAAAACAGTTTTCGAAGAAATGGGAGAAACAGGGGGGGCTCCTGAAAAAATAGTCAAAGAAAAGGGGCTTGCTCAGGTTAGTGATTCTTCTCTTATTGAAGATATTATATTAAACCTCATCGCTAAAAATGCTGATGAAGTTGAAAAATACAGACAAGGGAAAACCAAAGTCCTTGGATTTTTTGTGGGTCAGGTAATGCAAAAGACCCAGGGTAAGGCAAATCCCAAAATTGTAAATGAACTTCTTAAGGAACATTTAAAAAAAGAATAGAATATTTTATAAGGAGATTAATAATGCGGCCAAAAGAACTTGATTGTCTTTTTGAATCTGTTGTAATCGGAAAAATGAAGCTGAAGAACCGTATTGTAATGGCTCCCATGGGGACAGGTTTTGCCGGGGACGGTGTTGTAACGGACAGACTTATAGATTACCTCACAGCAAGAGCAAAGGGAGGAGCAGGTCTTATTACAGTGGAAGTTGCCTATATTCACAGGCTCGGGAAAGCAGGTTTGGGCGGAGAACTGGGGATAGATGATGACAAATATATCCCGGGATTAAAAAAACTTACGGATTCTATTCATAATGCCGGTGCAAAGGTGGTTCTTCAGTTAAATCATGCAGGAAGATATGCACGGGCTAAAAATCTGGGAGAACAGGCTGTTGCCCCTTCTCCCATTGCCTCCAGATATACCGGCGAAAAACCGAGGGAGCTTTCAACCCCTGAGGTTGGTGAAATTGTTGAAGCCTTTGCCGAAGGTGCAAGAAGAGCAAGGGATGCCGGGTTTGACGGAGTCGAGCTCATGGGTTCCACAGGATATCTCATAAGTCAGTTCTGTTCACCCATTACTAATAAAAGGACTGATAAATACGGTGGTGATACCCCTGCTGCAAGGTCTGTTTTTGTAAAGGAAATTATAAAAAAGATAAGGGAAAAAACAGGGGATGATTTAAGTATCTGTGTAAAGATGAGCGTTGATGAGTATTTACCCGGAGGAAATACTATAAAAGAATCTCAGATTATGGGACAGGAGTTTGTGAAAGCAGGGGCAGACAGGCTCCATGCGTGGGCAGGATGGCATGAATCTCCAAAGCCAATGCTTCCCATGTCTGTTCCGCGGGCTGCTTTTGCACACCTTGCAGAAGCTTTAAAGGCGGTTACAAATGTTCCCATCACCACAGTGGGAAGAATTAATGATCCTTTTGTGGCAGCATCCCTTATTAAAGAAGGAAAGGCTGACCTTATAGCCATAGGGAGGGGAATGCTTTCTGATGCTGAGTTTGCCTTGAAAACCTATGAAGGGAGAACTGATGAAATAAGAAATTGTATAGGGTGCTGTGTATGCTTTGATACGGTCATGTCCCGCATACATAGTTCAGGGCCCACAGGTGTTGCATGCGGTATTAACCCTGAACTGGGAAGAGAAGGGGAAAATCTTTTAAAACCTGTTGCCCAGGGTAAAAAGGTTCTTGTTGTAGGAGGCGGCCCCGGAGGCATGGAAGCGGCCAGAGTTGCGTCGTTAAAGGGGCATAATGTAACACTCTGGGAAAAATCCGGCTCCCTTGGAGGTGCATTAAAAATTGCCTCTCTTCCCCCTTTAAAAGAGGAACTGGAATGTCTCACCAGATACCTTACCACCCAGATGAAGGTCAATAATATTACTGTGGAATTAAATAAGAACGTTTCTTCTGATGATGTTATTAAAGAGAATGCTGATTGTACAATTATTTCAACAGGAGCAATACATAAGGTTCCTCCACTTCCTGGAATAGAAAATGTTGATTATATTTTTCCTGTGGATGTTCTTACGAATAATGCAGAAGTCGGGGAGAATGTTGTAATAATTGGAGGTGGCCTCATAGGTATAGATGTTGCCGAACATTTAAATGACCAGGGTAAAAATGTAACATTACTCACCAGGCAGTCTAAAGTGGGGGCAGATATCGGTGCCAGCACCCGCTGGGTGACCATGATGAGGATTAAAAAGAGTAATATAAAGGTTATCAAAGAAGTATCATATAAAGAAATAACATCTAAAAGAGTTCTCATAGAAAGCAAGGGAAAAGAGATGGATATCCCTGCAGATACAATCGTTTTATCAGGGGGGCTTGTACCTGACAGGGAGCTTATTGATTCCCTAAAGGGAAAGATATCATTAATAGAGGTGGGAGACTGTATTTCTCCGAGGAAGATAGACAATGCTATTGAGGAAGGTTTTAACGCTGCCTTGCAGATATAATGTCAGGGGACAAGTCTGTTTTTTATTGTTGTTGAAAAATAATTAAAAATTAGTGTCCGGTGTAACTATTCAGCGTCGCTGATTTAAGATAGGCAACAGGTTTAATCAGATTATACCTGTTGCTGTACATAAAATTTTGTAGATGATCAACTTTATATCTGTAAATACAATGAGTTTGGCTGGTGTAGGGGCAGAATCCATTTCTGCCCCTGTATCTTGGGCGGATATGGAATCCGCCCCTACGCTGGTGATTTCAATGATTCCGTGAATATGGATTGGCATGCTGAATAGTTACTTGTTTTGTTGATTTTCTATTTTAGTTTCCTTAATGCTTATGCTTTTTGCAGTTGTACCTGTATAAAACCCAATAGCGATAGCAGCAACCGTTGAGAAGGAATAATAAATTGTAACAAAACCTTCTATTTTAACCTTAAATGCAATTAATACTAATAACGTTAATGTAACAAATAGATACACAAAAATTGTGCTGAATAACATCAACTTCCTAGCTCTTGTTACTTCTTTTTCTGCCCATTCAATAAGTTTTTTCATTAAAAAATCCTCAAAGTTTTCTTGTTTTTTATGACAGGGTTTAAGGAGCAAGGTACTAAATTTATTAATCCATATTTTTAAAAAAATCTTCAGTCTCCACAAGGGAACCTGGTTTTTGGGTATATTTGGTGGGAGCTGTCCCTTCCTTAAAACACTCAAAAATAGTCTTTTCGGTTTCAGGTATTGGAAGAAGACCTGTTTTTGCATCTATTTTTGAAAAAACAATATCTTCAGGGACAGAAAAAATTCTAACAGGCTTATCTGATAAAATAGTCTTCATAAAGCCTATCCATATGGGACTTGCAGCCCTGGAACCGGTCTCTCCTTCTCCAAGGGATTTTTCATTATCAAAACCAACCCAAACCCCCGTTATATAACCCGGAGTATATCCCACAAACCATGCATCAAACAGATTGTTGGTTGTACCTGTTTTTCCGGCAGCTGGTCTTTTTAAGGCACGAGCCCTGTGGCCGGTTCCATGCTTGACAACACCTTCTAAGAGGCTGGTCATAATATATGCTGTATTTTTTTCAATCACTTTTTTCCTGGCAGGTTTTGCCTCTTCAACAATATTTCCATTCCTGTCTATAATTTTTGTTATAAAAACAGGCTGCACAAGATATCCTGAATTACAAAAAACCGAATATGCCTGAATACACTCCAGTAAAGATATACCCGATGATCCAAGGGCAATGGAAAGGTTTCTGCTTAAATGTGATGAAATACCTATTTTTCTTGCATAGTCAATAATATAATCTATCCCTATATCCTGTAAAATTTTTATTGTAACAACATTACGTGATTTTTCAATGGCCACCCTTAAAAGTGTTGGTCCATAAAACTTTTTTTTGTAATTTCTAGGCTTCCATGTAAAATCATCTCCAGGATTATAAAAAACAATGGGGGAATCGATGAGTACTGTTGCCGGTGTATAGCCTTTATCAATGGCTGCGGCATATATTACAGGTTTAAAAGCAGACCCAGGCTGACGTTTCGACTGAACCGCCCTGTTAAACTGGCTGTTTTTAAAATCACGGCCCCCAATCATAACCTTTACATGGGAAGTGCCGGCTTCCATGCAGAGTAAAGCAGATTGTACATCAGGGGTCTGTTCCAGTGACAGATCCAGCATTGTCATATTTTCGTCATATTTGTTTATCTTCACATATATTACATCCCCAATTTTTAAAACCTCTCCTGGATGATCTACTTTTGCCCTGTAATAAGGGATATCAGGATCAGGAGTTCTTGCCCACTTCATATTTTCTATTTTTAGTACACCTAAAACATTTCCAATACGGATTGTAGCATAATTATCTGTATTGTTAATTCTTATAACAACACCTGTAAGTATACTTCCTGGTGCAGGGGGGGTCCCCTGGAGTTTTTTTGTAATTTTTTTTGAATAGGTTTCAACTTCTTCATTTTCAAGATGTTTCAGCGGCCCCCTGTATCCCTGACGCTTATCAATGAACTTTAAACCCTTTTTAACTTCTGCCCGGGCTGCTTTTTGCATTTCTATATTAACAGCTGTATAAATTTTATATCCATCTTCATATAAAGCATTTTTACCATATTTTTTTTCTATATATTGTCTTACATATTCAGTATAATAAGGAACCTCTTCAATATACCAGTTACGCCTTTTTTTTACATCAAGGATTTTATTAATCGCTTCCGAGGCCTGTATATTCGTTATATAACCCTCTGTCAGCATTCTATTTAAAACATATATCTGTCTTTGTTTTGCTTTTTCAGGAAACCTGAAAGGAGAATATCTGCTGGGAGCCTGGGGAAGCCCTGCAAGCATGGCCGCTTCGGCCAAATTTAATTCATTAACAGATTTTCCAAAATAATTTTCAGATGCAGCCTGAACCCCATAGGCACCATGTCCAAGATAAATCTGATTTAAATATAGATAAAGAATCTCTTTTTTGGTAAATTTTTTACTGATATTATATGACAGGATAGCTTCTTTAATCTTTCGGGCATAACTTCTTTCAGGAGTTAAAAAAAATGACTTTGTAACCTGCTGTGTAATTGTACTTCCGCCCTGGACAATGGCTCCTGCTTTAAGATTTTTTATAAAGGCCCGCATAATACTTACAAAATCAATCCCCTTGTGTTGATAAAACCTTGCATCTTCTGCAGCAATAAATGCATCCTGCAACATTTTGGGAATATCTGAAAGTTCATATAAAACCCTTCTTTCATTATAAAATTCAGCTATTTTTCTGTTATCGTCCGAATATACTGTGGTTATTATAGGGGGATTATAATCTGCAAGCCCTGATATTTTCGGAAGTCCTTCAATTATATAAATATAAATGCCGAAACAGACCAAACCGGCAGATATTAAAAAAATAAAAGATAATATAATAGACCACCTGAAAATTATTGAAAGAAACCCTTTGGGTTCTTTTTTAGTCCGTTTTTTTAATATACGTGAAGCATTATTTTTTGTTATCATTTTTTATTTTTTAAATAGATTTTATAAATTTTCGTCGAACTCAGAGATTGGAAATTTTACCGCGGCAACATAGTGGAGGTATTTTATTTAATTTTGCAGTTCCAGCCTCAAAAGATCAATGGCTTTCATGGCAAAAATCATTTTATTCATCGATCTTTTAGGAAAGGGGAATTTATACGTGTATCCCTTTACCCCATCTGGTGTTGCCATACCTATACATATGGTGCCCACAGGCTTATCCCCGGTTCCGCCGCCCGGCCCTGCTATGCCGGTTGTTGCAATTCCATGGGTTGCCCCTGCAATTCGTTTTGCACCTTGGGCCATCTCCTTTGCAGTCTCTTCATGCACTGCACCATATTTTTCTAAAGTTTTTTCAGATACACCCAGCAGATTAATTTTGCTTTTATTTGAATATGTAACCCCCGAAAATAAAAAATAATCTGAACTTCCAGACTGATTTGTAATCAAATGGGAGATAAGGCCCCCTGTGCAGCTTTCCGCAATAGCCAGGGTCAAGCCCTTACTGCGAAGAAGTTCCCCCACAACCGCTTCCATGGAAGTATCATTCACTGAAAAAACTTTTTTACCAAATTTCTCAAGGACATAAGCTTCAACGTCCTTAATTCGCAGATTTAATTTTTCTTGATCCTTACCATACACATAGAGTTTTATCTGTATTACAGGAAATTTGGAGCGAAAGCCCAGTTTAATATCAGGAAACAGGTCTGTTAATTCTGAAAGCCTTTCACCTGCAGCAGACTCGGTTATCCCAAAGGTTGAAATTGTTTTAACAATACAGATTTGCCTGTTATCTCCAAGGATTTCATTAATTTTGAGGAGAACGGTATTTTTTAACATGGTTTTCATTTCAAAGGGGACACCGGGCAAAAAAAAGAATAAACACCTATTTATTTTTACATAAAACCCCGGTGCCGTTCCAACTGGATTGTGTATAATCCGGCTTCCAACAGGCAGGTATGCCTGCTTTTTGTTTGAAACGCCCATGGGGATATTCCGTTTTATAAAAAAAACTTCCATCGACTTTAAGGCTTCTTCATCAAGAGCAAGTTCAACACCCATTGCAATTGCTGCTGCCTGGGCGGAAAGGTCATCCGAAGTGGGTCCGAGCCCGCCTGTGACAACAGCAATCTGGGCACGATTACTTATTTCTTTAAAAGTTGAAGCAAGAACATCTAAATCATCCCCAACGCTGATATGCCTTGATACTTCTACTCCTACCTCCTCAATCCTTTGAGAAATATAAGCAGAGTTGCTGTCAACAAGGGCTCCTGAACGAATTTCGTCTCCAGTTGCTAAGATTTCAGCTATCATATTCTATTCTCCTGAGCCTTTTGACCGTTCAGGCTGCTGTTCTTTTAGTGTTGGTTTTAATTTAGGCGGTTTCGGGATAAAACCAAAGCCATTATTTTCGATTTAACAATTCATCAGCAAGATCTATATAATCACATGCCCCATAGCTGCTTTTTTTGTAAAAAACCACCGGCTTTCCAACACCTGTGCTTTCTGCAATGGTTGTGTTCACCCTGATTGCCGTATTAAAAATCAGTTTTTTATACCTTTCATCTGTTTTAAGGGCGCTTAAAATCTTGTTACTAATCTTTGTTCGTTTGTCAAAAAAAGTAGGTATAATTCCTGTAACATTAAGATCCGGATTGATCTCTTCATTAACCGCATCAATAGTATCAAAAAGTTCAGCAAGGGCCTCATAAGCATAAGGATGGGTCTGACAGGGAACCAAAACTTCCTTTGCAAAAGTAAAAACATTTACTGTGAGCAATGAAAGGCTTGGAGGTGTATCTATCAATATAAAATCGTATTTTCCGACTATATCTTCCAGCCCTTCTTTTAATTTATTTTCCCGGCCTTCTTCCTCTACAAGCTCAATCTCGATTCCGGCCAGGTCAACATGGGAAGGTATAAGATCGAGCCCCTTCCATGCTGTTTGAACAATTGCATCATGCCCTGAATTAGATTCAGGATCATTAATAATATCACATACAGTGATCATGCCATCTTCCACATCTACGCCAAGCCCTTTTGTAGCGTTAGCCTGGGGATCTGTATCAACAATCAGAACCGATTTTTCCCGGCGAGAGAGCGCTGCTCCAAGATTTATAACAGTGGTTGATTTGCCGACACCTCCTTTTTCATTAGCTATGGCAATATTTCTGGTTTTTACTAGTCCCATTTTACTTTCTCCTTATACGAAATCACTGATTGCAAATCCAAGAGCCATAGATTTTTATTCAGCCAATTCAATTTTTTTCATTTCTTCCTTAATAACATCTATCCTTTTACTGATTCCGGAATAGACTTCCTCCATATTCTTTAAAGCTTCAGATGCCTGTTTTTTATCAATCTGTTTTGTTTCAATGAGCTTGGCCATGGTTGAAAAACTTGCTGAATTATGGGAAAAACGATTTTGAAGATCCTCGTAAAGCGAGTTTGAAACAGCATCTATCAATTTAAAAAGATATTGAAATTTTAAATTTTCCCGGTAATTTTTAAAATGAAAAAAAATAGCTCTTTCAGTTTCACGTTTTATACGTGTTAAAGAATCTTTTAAAGCGAAAATCTCTTCTTCTTTTTCATTTTCAAGGGGTCTTTTAAATATTTGTTTAATAAATCTGACAACAGTATAAAATCCAAATCTGATTGCCGCTTCCGTCTTGATTTTAGTAGAGTAATTAATGGAGGCGGCCACAGAGGGGATAGCCAGGCCTGTTATTCTTTTTATAAAATCGATATCAAAGAAATCATAGCTCTGCTCAATTTCCAGAGCCCCGGTTATTCCTGAGGCGGCTATGACAGCATTATACTCTTCAAGGGCACCTTGCACCATATCATCAAAAGGCTCTGCTATGGAGTTAAATTTTTTTTTAATACTCTCTTCCCGATTTTTTATGAGCATAATTACTTCAGGATTAATTTTTTCAGCAATAAAAGTGTCGAGCCGCTGCTTGAATTCCTGGAACACAAGATATATTGTACTGGAAAAACCGGATGATCGAAAACTATCTTCGTAATTACCATAAGAGGTATTATACTCTCTGATAAATTCAACCACACTTCCTGGGGCTTCACCGTATTGGGAAGCAAAAAATTTATCGATCTCCTTTTTTTGCTCCTGCTTCATTTTTTGAACCGCACCATCAAGGGTATTTTTGATCATATCCATGATTTTGTTCATTCTTTCCTGGTGGCGAACTATTTTTTTAATAATTTTTCTGGCACCATGGACGTCCTTATTGAGTATCTCATTATTTACAGCGATCCAGTTAGCAATACCGGATGACATAATATTGATTCGTTCAAGGTGATTTTTTAAAAGGAGACGGTAACGGCCCTTTGATATTTTGTTGTTGAAAGACAGTCTAAAAGCATCAGTCTCCTGCTCTGAAAAATTACAAAGTTCTGTTTCATTCTTCCATTGAGAAAATTTTATCTGATCTTTTTTATTTAAGCTACTCCCATTTTCATCCCCGGAAGAAGAACTTTTAAATAGATTGAAAAGTGCTGAAAAAGAATAAACTTCAGGCTCTGTTTTTAATAAAGAGAGCTCTTGTTTTACAGAACTTATCAGAGGATTAAGATCATCCATTGATTCATGCTCATTAAAATCGCAGTTCACCACAAAAATGATGTTTTCCATAATCCCCATCTTCTTTATCATCGACAGGAATTTTATGTCGGCCTGTCTTACCCCTGTACGGCTGCTGATAACATAAATAATAAAATGGGTCACAAGAAGGTAATCCTGAATCATGGCAAGATGAAGTGGATTGGGTGAATCGCTCCCCTGGCAGTCTGCTATTTCAATATTTTTATCGAATATACTGGAGTTTATTTCCAGCTGGATATCTTTTAAATAAACTGATAAAGTATCATCACTTACAAAAAGTTTATGTTCCGGGAAAAAATTTTCATCATAACAGGCTGTGGCAATATCGTCAGAGATTATATCTTTAACCCTGTCATAACCTTTAAGGTATGATGATAAAAGAATAGAATGGATATTCCGGATACCGTCTGTAAAAATCATATCTGCATCCAGATCATTTAATGCCGACTCAAGTTCCGCCCTGTCATGCCTGTTTCTTATGTCAAAACTTTCAACTTTGGCTTGCAGATTTAAGTGGGGAAACATGATTAAGGCCTGTCTTATCTCTGAGTTTATTTCCCCATATGATTTAAAGGTCAGTTCCGCTTTTAACATATCCCCTGCACGAATTTTTGTTACAAAAGAAGTAACAATACCTGCGCCTCTTTTTAAAAAATCACCTTTAAATATCGAATTTACGAATGTGCTTTTACCCGATTTTATGGAACCGACTACTGCCACGCGGATCAGGTCATCAGACATCTGCTTATTAATTTTGGCACATGTCGTCTCCCACCCTGAAAAGGTGCCAGCATCCTGTTCTTTGAGTATTTTGACTTTTGAAAATAATGATAATATATCGTTGTTGATTTTAAGGAGCTCTTCTTTAAATTTTTTATATATTTCCATGCCTGATCCAATGCCGTTCATATATTTTTTTGAAATTAACACCCTATAAGATATTCTTTTAAATACAAAATGTTAGAACAATTGTCAAAATGATTTAACAAGCCCGGATTTTGATAACGCTTGGCTATCCATTTATATCCGTTGATTCAAACTTTATTATATGGACTTTCATATAAATAAATTCACTCTGTGAATCGATAAAGCGTATGTGCTGTAGAATCGCGGTGCTTAACAAAATCAGCGCCGAGAATAATGAAGATTAGTTTCGAAAAGGCGTGAGAGGGAGGTATAGACTTTTATTTAAATATAGTGCATTTCATATGATTTTATTACAAATTTCTTGGTTAACATGTTAAAATAATAGAAATTAAATTTTAGAATTAGTACCAAGTCATATAAAACAGGCTATAGTTTTCAGAAATTAATAACGAGTGCAACTGTCAGGGTGGTGTCAGTATCGTCCAGGGTTGAAGGAACAGGTTTATGCCTGTATTCTACCAGATAAGAGGCTTTTAAAGATAGAGAGTCATTCAAGGCAGATATAATGGCGGTTTCAGAATTCACATCATAGTCGCTGTTATCTTCAAAATCATGGAGATACTCCACAGACTGGGAAAATCTGTTTTTCTTGGTGAAAGCATATTCATACTTGGCAAATGCACGCCCCCCTAAGTGCTCGTCCTCATCACCGTTCGTGTATTCCTGGTTAACATAGTTGACACCTGCCTCACTCAACAGAAAATGTTTGGGCCCGACGAGGAGTTTGCAGCCCATAGCAGGGCCAATTGTATACTCTGAGTCGATGCCCGCAAAGTTATCCTTACGCCATCCTGTTATGAGAGCAGCGTAAAACCTTTTAGTGAAAAGGTAGTTGAGGCGAAGTTCAGAGGAATATTTTTCTGCTTCCCTCTCTCCGTCACTCTCTCCGTAAATAGCCTTGGCTTTCCAGACGCCCTCGAGTTTATCAGTGAATTTATATTTCAGAAAATTTTTGGCCGAGAAGGCTTTCACTTCGGTGTTTCCCCCCGTGTCAACGTAGGAAAGTTCTGCCTGATCATTCCATCTATTTTTTTCCTCTCCATATAGACCTGTGGTCACTGCAAAAACAATAAAAAAGACAATCAAAGTTTTCATCATCACTCTCATTTATACTCCTTTCTGTTTCCGAAATTATTGCTCCTTACACATAAATGAAGCAAGGGTATATAAAACTCTTAATATAAATATTTTGGGAAGGCCAGAGGAAAAAAGGCTTACTATTATAATGCTCCGGCGACCGATAGCGCACCCAAACTTGAGGTATATAGCATATATTTAAATATTTTAACAGCCCAAGTACTTCTAAAATCAGGGTTGGCCCCATGATGCCGAAGACATTAATAGTGTTGATTACATTCTTTTAAAAGTTGGTTTTCTTTTTTCTCTAAATGCTGTAATTCCTTCTTTGGCATCATCTGTTTTAAAGAGCAGACCAACACTTTCATAAGCATACTCAAGCTCTTCTCCGTGCATTTTTCTGTTGATTGATGATTTTATAAGCTCCACAGCAAAAGGGGCTTTTGAAATAATTTTTTGCGCCATTTCCATGGCAGAGCTAAAGAGTTGGTCATGGGGAACCACCTTGCTCACCAGGCCGAGCCTCAGAGCTTCCTCTGCAGAGATCGGTTCACAGGTCATTGCCATCTCTTTTGCTTTTGCTCTTCCTATTATCTCCGGAAGCCTAAGGACTGCAAATCCTGGAACCAGGCCTATGTTTGCTTCAGGCACACCGAATTTTGCTTTTTCAGAGGCAATAATAATGTCGCAGGAAATAGCAAGCTCCAGCCCCCCGCCAAGGGCCAGGCCGTTAACTGCGGCAATAACAGGTTTAGATATTTTTTCCATCATTCCCAAAAAATTAATAATATCCCGTATAAATTTTTTAACGCTGGCTGTATCAAATTTAAACCCGCTGATATCACCGCCGGCACAAAACGCCTTCTCCTTACCCGTTAAAATAAGCGCCTTTACTTCATCATCATTACATGCTTCAGCGCAAGCCGTCCTTAAGTCGGCACGTATTTGATCACTTAAGGCATTAAACCTTTCAAGATAATTCATTGTCAAAATTGCAACACCATCTTTTTTTTCATACTCAACAACCTTTAAATCCATTTTAATCTCCTTGTGGTAATTGTTGTAACAAACTATATTATTATATTATAACATGCTTAAAAAACTGACGGATTCCATAATATTTTCCCTGATTTCTTTAAAAAGTGTAATTATACAGGCTATGTTGATTTTGTCTTGGCGCAGTGTGAATTGGAGAATTCCAGTTTAAAAATAAGCAACATTTTAAACAAAAAAGATGTGCTTCGCGCCTTTATTTTATTGGATTTTTACGGCATAGGCAGGAAGACTTGGATAATGACTATTGGCATTAGAGGGAGACAGTTAAATTTTAACCGTCTCCCTCTAATGCATTTTTTAGCATCCCTTGGCAGGTTGCTCCCCGGCATAGCCCTATCCTCTGGAAGGATAAATATAGAAAACATAGTGAGATTGATTTTGCAAGTATTATTTAATGAAATTAACCGGTTATATTGAATGAAAAACGGGAATTTTAATTGTCGTTGATCAGACACTTTGGGACATCTCTTGTTCCAGTCTTTTTCCTTAGGCGCCTTGCCAGCCAGGCGGGATGCATCGGCACTTAAAATGTAAAGTTATTTTTGAGCGAGCCCTTAGCGATAACGTTAGCAAATGAGGCGTTTATGACTCATTTGCTTTGACTCATATATATATCATATTCTACTCCCCTGATTTATCCTCCTAAAAATAAAAATTTCTTTTGTTATCAGTATCTTGGCAGCAGCATGATAATATGGGCACAAAATTTGCTGTTTTGCTATACAGGCCATGGAAAATTGATTTAACATAAAAAAGAATTGGAGGAATTATGAATCTTCATGAAATAAAAATAAACCATGATCTGGTAAATTCTGTGGACTGGGAAATGACACCTGAAGAGGCCATTGCACTTCATCTTGAATGGGGTCCTTTAAGATCGCAGAAATATTATAACTCAAGAGATAATGATAACGAAACCGTATATTTTATTATTAATACCTGGAATAATCCCCCAACTTTGACCCTGGTCAGGAGGAAGGGATTTGATTCCGAGGAGCTGGGGGATTTCAGTCTTCCAAAAAAACTTGAGGCAGAATTCATGCTGGAAATTGGCAAAAACAAGGGGGTATATGCAGTTGAAGGAAGAGTAAGAGACTGGCTCAAAAAGGAGCTTGAAGTTTAAGTCTGTTATTTGGATGGTATTGAATTATTTTTTCCCTTTTAAGGGTAATCTTAAAATGAGTTTTTTGTATTTATGCTTAAAAAAAAATGTGACATAAACATTGCACGCACAATTAAGCTTGCACGGCAAATGATCCAGCTTGCTCAAGATGGTGATGAGTACCGGGAAGACCCGGGATGTGGTGTGCTTTATGGAATTTTACTCGATTCTGGATACAAAATTTTAGGGATTGCTCAAAAGGAAAAACAAAATCATATTGATAAAGGTTTGTGGAAAAAATCGACTAAGGAGAAAACGTAAAATAGTGAATTGTTCGAGCATGTCAAAGAAGGCTCTTCAGGGCAGCATGACACTATTCTGTCTCAATCTTCATGAGACATAATAACGTTAATTTTTTGTTGATATATAGGAGGCTGTCCGAAAATGTTCTTTTCCCCAAACGCTGCGTTCTGTCCAAAAAATTATCCTCGAAATATCAACTATATGTCTGCTGTAATTTTTTGAGCAAGCCTTGATTTTGAAAAAATTGCTATTCCCGGACAGCCCCCTAATGGTTATTCAGCTGATAGCGTATAGCTTCAGAGTATACCTGCTGCCGTACATTTTCGCTGAATAATTACCCTGATATTTATAAACCTGATATTTATAAATAAGCATGAAACAATCCTGCACGTAAAAGGTTTTCACAAAACCAATTCCCAAAAAATCTCTTAAAGCCATTAACATGTTGATTGCGTTAAAAATTTATTCAATAATGACAATTAAATATGAAAAAGCAAAATATTGTATTAAAATTTTTAAAGAATAGCTATGCTTTTTATAGGAATGGCTTTGCTGAAATGCTGCTTGGAAAAAAGCTGTGGAAAATCATTCTAATAAAGCTTTTCGTGATGTTTGTAATTCTGAAATTTTTTTTCTTCCCCAACTATTTAAATACAAAGTTTAAGACTGACAAAGCAAAAGGGAATTATGTTCTCGAGCAGATTACAAAAAATGCTTCCATAAATAAGTTAAAATGAGCTGTTTAACGCAAAACCCGATTTAACTGTGGATCATCAGATAATTACCCTATTTTATCAAACTAAATTTCATCTAACGGAGGGAAAAAACTAATGCTGGAGATTGATTTGAATATGGTGAACTGGGCAAGAGCACAATTTGCTCTGACAGCCATGTATCACTGGATATTTGTCCCATTAACCCTTGGGCTTTCTTTTTTATGCGCCTTTTTTGAATCTATTTATGTACGAACAGGGGATAAAGAATGGCGGGCCATTACAAAATTCTGGATGACTTTGTTTGGAATCAATTTTGCGATTGGTGTTGCAACGGGAATTATTCTTGAATTTGAATTTGGAACAAACTGGTCCAATTACTCCTGGATGGTTGGAGATATTTTTGGTGCCCCCCTGGCCATTGAAGGACTTTTTGCCTTTTTTCTTGAAGCAACTTTTTTTGCTGTCATGTTTTTCGGCTGGAACAGGGTTTCAAAACGTTTTCATCTTTTTTCCACATGGATGGTCGCTCTGGGGTCAAATCTTTCAGCTATATGGATTCTTGTTGCCAATGGCTGGATGCAAAATCCTGTTGGCATGGCTTTTAATCCTGAAACAGCACGATTTGAAATGCAAAGTTTTTTTGAGGTCGTTTTTAACCCTGTGGCAGTTTCTAAATTTGTTCACGCTTCAAGCTCAGGATTTTTATTTGCGTCTTTATTTGTCCTTTCAATCTCTTGCTGGTACCTTATAAAAGAAAGACATATTCAAATGGCAAAAAAATCAATTCTTGTGGCTTCTGTTTTTGGTTTTCTTTCTTCGGGCTATGTCGCTTTGACCGGAGACACCAGTGCTTATGAAGTTGCTCAGAAGCAACCCATGAAACTTGCAGCTATTGAAGGCTTATACAAAGGGAAAACAGAGGCTCCCATTGTTGCCGCAGGAATTCTTAACACAAATAAACAGCCCGGAGACAACCAGGATCCTTTTCTTATAAAGGTGGAAATTCCATACCTTCTTTCTCTTTTAGCTAATCATTCCCTGGACTCCTTTGTGCCGGGAATCGACGATCTTGTTTATGGTAATGAAAAAGAAGGGATAGAAGGTGTTGCACCAAAAATAACTAAAGGTAAAAAAGCAATCGATGCCCTTGCACTCTTCAAACAGGCACGCAAAGAAAATAATGATAAAAAAGCAGCACTGGCGTTGGTAAAATTCAAGGAAAACCAAAAATACCTTGGTTACGGATACCTTGATAAACCAGAAGAGGCTATTCCGCCGGTTGCCCTTCCATACTATGCTTTTCATATTATGGTGGCTCTAGGTACATTTTTTCCACTTCTTTTTGCTGTTTTTCTTTTTTATTCCCTAAAAGATTCTCTTATCCAAAAAAGATGGCTGCTTCCCATGGGCTTAATATCCGGTTTTCTCGGTTTCATCGCTTCCCAGTCTGGCTGGATTGTGGCTGAGGTCGGTCGTCAGCCCTGGGCTATTTATGGCCTTTTGCCCGTTAAGATAGCAACAACAAATCTTGCAGTGGAAAATGTCCAGATTACCTTTTTTATGTTTTTAGGATTATTTACCATTTTACTTGCTGCTGAAATAAAAATTATGCTTAAACAAATATCCATTGGACCGGAGGAGGACCATTAAAATGATTTCAAGCCTTGAGTATGCAACCTTGCAACAGATTTGGTGGATAATATGTTCCATTGTTTGTGCTATTTTCTTATTTCTTACCCTTGTCCAGGGAGGACAGACTCTTTTGTGGCAGGTAGCCAAAACCGATTTTGAGAAATCCCTGGTGATAACATCTCTTGGACGCAAATGGGAAATGCCCTTTACAACTTTTGTACTGTTTGGCGGAGCATTATTTGCGGCTTTTCCCAAATTTTATGCAACAAGCTTTGGGGGTGCTTACTGGGTATGGATGCTTATTCTTTTTTCATTTATCATACAGGCTGTCAGTTATGAATATCGAAAAAAGCAGAATAATCTCCTGGGAGCAACCATTTATGAGCTGTTTCTTTTTATAAATGGGTCAATGGGTCTCCTGCTCATTGGCGCAGCCGTGGGTACATTTTATACAGGTTCAAATTTTACACTTGACCTCTACAACAGGGTAACCTGGGATTATACTTTGATGGGTATAAATCTAAGGGGCCTTGAAGCTGCTTTTTCTCTGTTTAATCTGAGCCTTGGGCTTTTTCTTATATTTAATGCCAGGGTTTTAGGCGCATTATACCTTTTAAACAATATTGATTTTTCTTCAACGCCGGATCTTGAATCAAGATTGCGCAAAGGTGCCTGGCATTCTTTTCTTATAGCTCTCCCTTTTTTACTTTATGTCCTTATTTCCATACTTTTCATGAAGGGCTTCAATGTAGACTCGGCTGGTACAGTCTCTTTAGTCTCTTCTAAATATTTATCAAATCTTTTAGCCATGCCCCATCTGCTTGTACTGCTCCTTGGGGGAATAATACTTATAATATATGGAGTATTTTCAGCTTCATTTAAAAAAAGTAATAAGGGAATATGGTTCAGCGGATTAGGTACTCTGTTTACAGGTCTTGTTATATTATGTTTGCCTGCATTTAATAATACTGCATTCTATCCATCAAAAATCGATCTTCAGTCAAGTCTTACAATTTATAATGCATCATCCAGCATGTATACTTTGGCAACACTGACCTATGTGGCGATAGGTATACCTTTTGTCCTTGCCTATGTTATCTATGTCTGGAGACGTATGGATTCAAAAAAACTGACACCGGAAGAAGTGCTCCATGAAAAATCCTATTAATGCTGAACGTATTGACGTTATTTTTTGGTATACTATTACGTAAATTTATATTTTTAACAGATTCTTTCTTTACGACCTCTTATTTGTGAGGTTTTCATAATTTAATCATATTATATTCAGCAGTGTCCGGTTAGAATCTTGCGTGAGGGGAGTTTAATTGTTTTTGTAGCGTATTTAATAAATTTCGTAGAATTTCTTAGTGCAGCGTAGCCAAAAAATTGCGATTGTTTGAGTGAGGCACGAGCGAGTTTCGCAATTTTGGCG
>Ga0190313_1000749_pt1 | contig 18485 bp, 27 predicted proteins | sample 4870071011_MG_FD_169989 | JGI IMG/M metagenome (GOLD analysis project Ga0190313, IMG submission 169989) | Hydrothermal vent sediment bacterial communities from Southern Trench, Guaymas Basin, Mexico - 4870-07-10-11_MG | ecosystem: Environmental > Aquatic > Marine > Hydrothermal vents > Sediment ...
CTACAGTACCAACGAGTAAATATGTACCTGATTATCTTGGTGGAGAGGTATAGCGGCAAGAATCTACTGGGAGGAGGTACCTCTGGATATTCCTGCATTAAGCCCAGAGAACAAGCTTATATTTATGACAGGCCGTAGCAAGGTTTGTATGATTGGTCATAGCTATGCATGGAGGAGGAATAGGAAATGGCTAGATATAATCGAGGCACTTCATAGGAGGAGTAGAAACATAGTAGTTGACTGGTCAAGGAAAACCGCTAAATACGTAGTCCTTAAAGCGAAGAGAACTAAAAGTGCTATAGTTCTTGAAGACCTTGAGAAACTATGGTTTAACACCTCACAAAAATCATCTAGTTTAGCTAATAAGCTCTCAAGATTTGCTTACAGAAAAATACAAGTAGCTATTATAACTAAAACAGTAGAATACAATGTGCCATTAATACTAGTTAATCCAAGAAACACATTAACTACTTGTCCAAGATGTGAAGCAAAGCTATCTTATAATCATAGACTAGCAATATGTAGAAACTGTGGGTTCATAGCTGACAGAGACATTATTGGAGCAATAAACATATATCTTAAAGCAATTCAAGCCTTAGCCCCACGCCTAGGGTCGTGGAGCACCTACCCAATGACCAATGAAAACCGAGCGAAAGGTGGGTCTCCCAAAGATGAGCCGATGACCGTTTTATATACATTCATATAAAACATATAAAGTAGCGAACCCGATACCCCCTTATAAGCGGGGTCTTCCATGAGAGCTTTATTTAAATATATGGGCCTTCTTTAATGCTCATTAACAACTTGTAATTGAGCTTAAGACGTTAGGATTACCCTAATGAGAGTAGGAAAGGGATAATGAAGCGAGAAGTGCCTTGTAGTATACCCTGCTGTTACTGGTGATTTCTCATAAAGATAGAGAGATATATGAATATACAACGTGAGGTGAGTGCGAGTAAGTAGTCACTATGTATTATTATCAACAACTACAAGTCTTATCACTATATTAATGCTATTAGTATTACACAATAACTTAAGCATAGCTAATGACTTAACAACCGATACAACTTGTGCGAGTAGTACGTGTAAAACTTTCTCATGAGTAGATGCCATGGCTGATATAACCAGTGAGTCCCCCTTCACTTTCCTCCGATCCCGGCTCTGTAGAGGAGGCAGAAACTTATGTGAGGGTAGTTTAGGGTTGTTTGAGTTCTTTTAGAGTGATGAGGTAGGCTGACGCTACTATTGGTGACCCTGAGTTTCCGAGATCCGCTCCTGAAGGGCGGTGAGGGGCTCAGGGAGACCGTGATGATCCCGAGGGTGACCATAAATGACCATCAAAGGCAATAAAGTATCAGTCTCAGGTGAACGGCCACTACAAGTGTAGTAGCTTACTTATATGGGTATTGTGGTAAGTGATATTATGAGGTTTCGTAGGTGGATTACGCTCCTAAGTGTTTTAATGGTTTTAACCGTTAGTGTGATTGCATTCTCTACCTCACTCCACAATAACGTCGGTAATGAAAAATACGTACTTTACTATGAAATTACAGCAAAGGGTGATGAGGGCGGTATTGGGAGAAACATAATTATGCATGAACTTGAGAAGGTAGTCAATTTAAGTAGTTTAAAAGTAGGTATCAGTGATATAAACTTCTTAGTGTTCATTCATAGGGACTTCCTGAAGAATAATAAACGTATTAATATAGTTAATGAGTCAAGTAAGAGCTGTATGGTATTCTCTAAGGATACAATGTTAATTATTAATGGTTTGAAAGATGGTGATATAGTTAACGCTAAATTGACTCTAAGTTTTAGAGATGGCATAGCGAAGTGCGGTAAGGAATTCAACGCATTACCTAAAGTAGACTCAAGATGGGTTCTAAGGGATGATTACTATGTTACAAAGTTTAAGTATCTGAATATCACTAAACCAATAGTAATTAATCTAAGAACTCTTAATGTTTTCAATAAGAATGGTGAGTGGTTAGGTGATTGGATCTTTCATATACCTAGAAGTAAATTAAGCAGAAAATCGTATGAGGTTCTTGTATACAGTATTGAGGAACTTATGAACTTGGAATTCGACACTGAGAAGCCATTACACGGCGGTGTTAACCTACTATATTTAGAACTCTATAACAATGATATAAGGTTAGTCGGGTACTCTTGTAACTTCAGTAACAACATCGTTAGGATACTGCAACAACCACATGAGTTCATAGGGGTTAAGAATGATGAAGTATTAGATCTTATGGATGCTATTAAGTCTAAAATGGCTGAGGTTATGAAGGCATGCAACATTAGTGAGTTACCAATGAGTTATGATGAAGATCAAGGGAAATTAATACTGTTTGATATTATTTATAAGATTTCAAGCGAGTTAAGTGATAATAAAGTATGGAAGTTCATACCAAACTTATTCAGTAAATGCTCCACTATTCACATAAATAATCATGAATTAGGACATTGCCAAGTATATCCAGGGATTTCATACTCAGGTAAATACTACGTGGCGGCTCCCTTATCAATGAGTATCAACTTAAGCTATAATAGTGATGGGGTATTACAATCATTAAAATTATACAGTGACCTAGGATTCATATATGGTTACCTACCATCAGTAATAAGTAGAGAGTTTAACGTATTTAACGTATACATGGTAAAGTCATGGTTACATATTAAGTTGGTGAATCCATAGATGCCATGAGTATGACATTATTAAAAGTAAATTTACCTTTTGGTTTTCTATTATATGTAACTCCCAGATTAAGACTATTAATGAACATGCTATAACTACCGGTATTCAAGGAGCTCCTTATGTAGTCAGGATGGTTTTTAGCCCCTGACATTCTTAACAGAAGCTTGATATTAAGTAAGTTTATAATAGCGTAAACTACAGACTAAAGGTTGAGGGAATCATAGGGAGATCCTGAAGTATGTTAGACCCTCCCTTTACACCGCATTTTTATCACTCTTACTTAATTTCGTTACTTAGTTACCCTAATTACCTTTCTTCATATAGGGTTAAAGCAGGTAAAGGTGTTAACGGCATTAACTTTACTGTTCTTACCTAATTACTTTTTGGCTTTAACTCATTATAATATAAATTTACAGTTCCACATTTCCTTAGGAATAAAGTGGTTATTAGGGTTGATGAAGATGGAATAAAGATTATACCGTCAATTCCTTTAGAGAGTATGTCCGGTATTGATGGAGATGATATGAAAGAAATCGCTAAGGAGATAATGAAAGAAAGGTTAGGAGGAGATTAAGCATGAAGAATATATATGTCACTGACGCAGGGGTCTTAGCATCATATTCTGCTGGAGATCAGAAAGAGGAAGTATTATTAATGAAATATTTCAGGGAGTTTTGAAAGATTATTTATGTGAAGTTAATCCCACGGAGTTTTACTATAAGACGGCTGAGAAGCTCAGTATTGATGTGGTTGATATGAGGTATGAAGCCGTAAGGAACTCGCCAATAATTCAGGTACCTGTTGAAGGCGAACTAGCAAGGGATGGTGCTAAGGTAAAGCTTAAGTATAGAGGTAAGATACCGCCGGCTGATGCGTATCTCATAGCCTTAACGACTGATTCAAGGATAAAGGAAATACTGAAGGATAGATGTAAGTTATTTGAAATCTAGTAAGTTAGGTGGGAATTAAGTTATTTTAGTAAAGCCTTTATTAAGGCATTAACAGCTAGCATATCAGCTTCGGCAGCTTCCTTAGGTATGTTAGCCTCACTATACTTCTCTAGTACCTTTCCTAACTTCTCTTTATCTAAGATTATTTCCTTAGCTTGTCTTAGTAATTCCTCCACTAAGAACCTATCGGCTATTAACATGTGTTTCTCATACTCCTTAGGTATTAGTTCGGCCGCGAATGATGCTATGAGGAACCTAATTAGTTGCTGCTCCATAATAAACCTACCTACCCTATTCATGTCGTTGCTGAATACTTGAAGTATGGAGTTAGGGATAGATATCTGCTTACCCTTACCTAAGTAATTGCTAATGAGGTTCATAGCTTCAGTGTAATTACCCTTCATGAAGTTAGCTATAGCCATATTAAACCAAACGGACCAAGATATATTGTTCGCCTTATGCTCCTCAAGTACTTCAGGTTCACTCAAACCACTTCTAAGGTAAACTCTCTTAGTCTCCTCGAAGTACTTACGACCCCAGTCAATGCATTCATCATACTTCTCAAGTAGCCTAGCTAACTTGCATAACCTAAATAAGCAGTTTATTATACAGTTCACAGCTTCTGGACAGTTATCAATCTCACTCTGAGGGAATGTCTTTAACCTTCTATAAACCTCAAGAATGATATTATAAGCCTCTTCCATCTTATCCTTCCTAATTAAGTCATCCGCCCTTCGAACCTGCTTTAATCCATCTTTAGCGATCCTCTTAATGGGCTTTTCTTTCTTAAAGAAAATCAAAGATGACCCCCAATATATATCTCATTCACCTAGATATTTATATTTATTAGCTAAACCCATATTGTTAATACCAATATTAATATCTTAAAATTAATATCTTGAGATGTAATTAGTATTTGGCGGTTAATAATTGCTAGTTAGGATAGTTCATGCGGGTCATGTGTATCTTAGTAAGGAGGTGGAGATAAATCACTTAGTAATATATTAAGCAGTAAAGGCATGATACTTAGGCTACTAAGACATTAGTGCCATTACAGGTTCTATATAAAAGCATGTAATTGCATATGTTTTTCATGAATGTTCTTCTATTACTGCTATGACTTTTATTTTCTTTCCGTGGTGTTTTGCTAGTTTTTCTTGGTATTGTTTTGGTGGGTATATGATGTATCTTCCTCTTCCATAGCTTATGATTTTAGCCTCAAAAACGTAGACTTTGCTCAAACTCCCACCAAAACTATAGTATAGCGAAAAAATATATAAAACTGACTCCAAATAGAATATACATAGGTGAGACCCACCGATTAGGAAGGCACCACCCACAAGGTGAGGGTAGTTCCCCGAGGAGCGTACATGCTAATCCTAAAAGCACAAAGGGTGGTCTTTAGATAATTTAATGCTTTAACATAGCTAAATATCAGAGTATCCTTAACTTAAGTAATTTTCTAAGAATTGGTGAGTGATGCATTAGCTTATTTGAGTTATTTAAGCCTATACGTGTTATTTTAGGCCCTAAGATCTCTGTAAGTATGCCCTTATGCCTATTGATTGTAGTGGTTACAACCTTAAGTAAGTTCCCTAAATACAGGAAACTTTCATCAACAATATTTCTTAACGCCTTCATCAGCTCATTAAAAGACTTAGGTTCTACTTTACGAAGTATTTTAAGTACGTAAATAGCATTTAGCTTGAATCTTAACTCATCATTATATATACCGATAATATATATTTTTAATACATGGGTGGAAGGTACTTTAATACATTCCAAACCGCCTCTACATACGTAGCAATCGAGTTCGTCTAAGTAAATCCCGTATCTCTTACTGAACTCCACATGGGTCTTCATGTGCTGTAAGGTTATTAGGACCTTTATTCCATTAATTTTAAATATTTCAATAGGGGTCTTACTTACTAAGTACTCCTCAACATATCTCCAGAAATTCTCTATGGCGTGATCAGACATTTTATACATGGATCTAATCATACCTGAGGTTAGGGCGGGCGGGTCTATGCACCATAGATTATGTTTCGTACAGAGTAAGGTTTGTCTCTCAATACCTTTAATTATTAATTTAACGTAGTCCCTACGAATGATTAACCCCAATGTATATAGTTCTAACAAGCATAATTAATATTAACTCATGGGATGTTTAAGGGCGAGTAGCCTTAACCCTTAATGAAAAATTATTCAGACAATTCAATTAATTTCGAATCACTTACCAATAATGGAAATGAGGGTACTCTTAGCTTTACCGCCAGATAGCCATGAATGCGAAATATATAAGGTCACAGGTATAAGAGCTCCTCCTCTAGGTTTAGGGTACGTCGCTTCGGTATTAGAGTCTTTAGGGCATAAAGTCACTATAATAGACTCGCCAACCCTTAGGATTAGTACTAAAGAATTCATGGTTAAGGTAAAGGAGTTTAAGCCAGACATCATAGGATTATCTATACAGACACCTTTAGCTCCTAAGGCATATAGGACCGCAAAGCTCTTGAAAGAAGAGCTTAATGACATAGTAATTATTGCGGGGGGTATTCACCCAACATTCCTGTATAAGGAGGCATTAAGCAATGGTATAGATATCGTGGTTCGAGGTGAAGGGGAAGAAACTATTAGGGAACTAGTAGAGGTTATTGAAAAGTATGGATCTAGTGAAGAGGTGCTTAAGAAGGTTAGAGGAATAGCCTTTAAAAATAAAGAAGGTAAGGTTATAACCACGCAGTTAAGGAATTATATTCTTGACCTTGATAAAGTACCATCTCCCGCAAGGCATCTATTACCTATGGATAAATACACGTTATTCAATAAGTCTATAAGAGTGGCTCATGTGATGGCTAGTAGGGGATGCCCTTACGGATGTATATTCTGCTCTACATCATACTTCTGGGGTAGGAGAATTAGGTTTAGGAGTGCCTTAAACGTTGTTAATGAGGTTGAGGAGATTGTTGATAAGTACAAGGCTAAGTACATAGTCTTTACGGATGATGAGTTAGTATCAAATAGGAGGTTTACCCATGAATTTATTAGGGAGATCCGTGAGAGAGGTCTAGACATAGTATTTACTGCTGGTGCTAGGGTGGATCATGTGAATAAGGACTACCTTAAGTTCCTATATGATAATGGTTGCGTAGCACTTTATTTCGGTGTTGAGTCGGCGTCGCAAGAAACACTAAATAAAGTAGGGAAGGGAATAACGCTTGATCAGGTAAGGAGAGTCTTCAGATGGGTGAAGGAGTTAAGAGGTTTCGCTACTGGAAGCTTCATGCTTGGTTTTCCTTGGGAAAGAGTAGAGGATTTAGAGAACACGATTAAGTTCGCTATAGAGCTTGACCCTAGCTATGCTCAGTTCACTATAGTCACACCGTATCCCGGTACGCCACTTTATAACTTTGCTAAGGAAAATAATTTAATAGTAGATACAGATTGGGAGCACTACACGACCTTAAAGCCTGTGATGAGGGGTTTTCACCTTAACCCACAAACCATATATAGATACTTAAAGAAAGCTTATTATAAATTCTACCTAAGATTAGGGTTCCTTTGGAGAGAATTAAAGGAGGGAAGGTTTCACGAACTAATACGTATTTTGCTAAAAGAGTTAGGAAGTTACGTATTTGAAAAGCTTTTAATAAGGTGATGTTATTGAGGCTTAAGAAGCATAGTAGGAGAGGAGGTATCCCTGCACTATTTGCCACGTTTAAGCTACTCTTAGGTAATTTCATGGCTAGATCATTTTTAATGTTAGGAAATAAGGAGGTAAGGTGTTATTATGGAGATAGAGAGGTACGTAATACAGCCATATATCATGCATTATCCATGTACTGCGGTCTTAATATTAAGTGCCCTATAGAGGTGAAGTTCTTATCAGTATTGCTAAATAACTTAGTGAAGTTAGGTATTAATATCATGGGAGGCAGGGAGGAGGATGTTATTGAGGCATTTAAGGACCCTGCCTTAAGGAGAGGTGTTGCTTTAGTTCTTCAAAGCATTGGTGTTTATGGGGTTACAGTCCCTCAGAAATTACTAGCTCCCTTTATGGTTGTTTGGAATTTTACAAATATGTGTAATTTAAGATGTAAGCATTGTTATCAGAATGCTAGTAAGCCCCTATCTAATGAATTAACCCTAAAGGAGAAACTTAAATTAATTGATGAACTTGATAAAGTTGGAGTTCCTTCAATAGCATTAAGTGGTGGTGAACCTACAATTCACCCGGACTTCTTACCTGTGGTTAAGGTGGCTTCATCTAAAGGCATGTATGTTGCTGTAGCCACCAATGGATGGAAATTCGCTGATATGGACTTTCTAAAGAAGGTTAAGGACTCTGGTTTAAGGTACGTTGAGGTATCTATAGATAGCGCTAACCCTAGAAAACATGATGAGTTTAGAGGTGTTGAGGGGTCTTGGAAGAGAGCTGTTAAGGCTCTAGAAAACGCTGTAAAGTTGAACATGTCTGCGGCTATGGCCGTGACCCTTACTAGGCATAACATTACTGAAATAGACGATATTCTTGACTTAGCTGAAGACATAGGTGTGAAGAGAGTGGTTTTCTTTAACTTCATACCTGTAGGTAGGGGTAAGGAAATAATGGATCTAGACTTAGACCCTATATTAAGGGAAAACGTCCTCAGGAAGCTATATTTTGAGTCTAGGAGGAGGGGATTAGAGGTATTATCTACAGCACCCCAATACGGTAGGGTAGTACTCCAATGTAGTGGGGGTAAAGTTGCGGCACCGACGCACTTTGTAGCTAGATCAGATCCTGGGGTAACGGCACTAGCCGAGTTCATAGGGGGTTGTGGTGCTGGTAGGATATACTGCGCTATACAGCCAAATGGAGACGTAACCCCATGTGTGTTCTTGCCCATAGTCGTTGGGAATGTTCGATATAAAAGCTTTAAGCACATATGGCAGAAGACCCCACTACTACTTAAGCTTAGGGATAAAGAGAACTTAAAAGGCACATGTGGGCGATGTCCTTACAAGAACGTCTGTGGAGGCTGTAGAGCCAGGGCATACGCCTACCTTAACGACCCACTAGGACCTGACCCAGGATGCTTATTTAACCTAAGTGTATGGGACTCACTTGAAAAGACCGTAGGAAGTTTAGGGAAATATGTCCTAGGAGAAACCGCAATAAAGGAGATAGACTACTCGCTCATTTGATTACTTGAGCTATTTTAGAAATTTGAGTGACATTTAAATACATTACTTATAATGAATGAGTAGTGGAGCGACTATATAAGGTATCTGAAGTTGCTAGGATGCTTAATGTTTCTACTGTAGCTGTTATGAAGTGGGTTAAATCTGGTAAGCTAAAAGCTAGAAGGATTGGTAAGCTATGGATGATACCTGAGAGTGAGCTTAAGCGATTCCTTTGGGGGGAAGCCAGGCGAGGTAAGAGCTATTATCTATGCTAGAGTTAGCTCTCATAAGCAGAAGAAGGACAGCAATCTTGATAGGCAGATTAGAAGGTTGAGAAGTTATTGCTCTGCCAAGGGATATAAAGTTGTTGACGTGATAACTGACGTGGCTAGCGGGTTGAAGGAGGATAGTGTACCGTAGCTATAGGAAGCTACTGGACAAATGGAAACGACTGCTAAAGAAGAAAAGAATAGATTATTATCACCATCACTGCCTAAGGTGGAAGATAATAGGGTTATCGAACTTCACATTGATACCTACAAGCTTGAAAGAAAACATGGTTTTCTACTATTAACTGTGTCTAGGGGTTTAAAGATTTAATAGACTTGCTTCTTTACATAACATCCTTAACCAGAAATCTGAAATTCCTAACGAGGGATATAACCGTTTCCTGTCCTAGGTCATTGTAGGTCTCGCTAGGACGGGTTGTGTCTCTACCCCATGTTTCATTGTGGTTACAAGCCACTCTACATGGGGGTCATGGACACCGTTCGGGAGGCAGACAGCATGACCCCCCACATCTAGGAGGTACTTTCTAACTAGGTTCATAGCACCTATAACGTCTCTATCATGAATGAAACCACATCTAGGACACCTCATAAGTCTTGGTTTCCACCCGTTCCTCTGGGCAAAGCCCATCATCAGAATAAGTTTAGAACCACAAATAGGACATATAGAGGAAGTATGAGAAGGATTAACTAAGACATAGAGAATGCCGTGTTCCTCTAGTTTCTCGATTATCAACTTATGTAATCCACGAATGCTTGACTGCTTTAACCTATGAGCGTCGAGTCCATTTAATTTCCTACTTTTCTCAAGAACCTTGTCTTAGAATCTCTTAGGTAATTTTTCAAGAACAACTACGCCATCCTTAAGAATATCAATAATAAGTCTAGCAAGTTTCTGCTTAATATCTCTTTTAACATTTCTTTCTCTAAGTTTTCTCAACGCTATTTTAAGTCTCCTATTATCTTTAACACCAAAGAGTTTACTCCATTTTTGCTGTATCCTTGCTCTTCTATAAGCGTATCCAAGCACTATCTTTGATAAGTTAGTAATTATGGTTATTGCCTTATTCTCGGGATAGCAGTATATCGTTACATTATTTTCGTTAATATCAATACCATAGATTTTAGCTGAATACACACTTCTAACCTCTATATTCTTCATGAATACTACATAGAGGTACAGCTTACTCCCTACGAGCTTCCATCTAGCAGAGCTTCTAAGAGTCCATCCCCCATTATAGCATCTCCAGAACAGTTTATGGAAATATAATGGAATATTTATCCAACCGTCATGTGTTGCTAACCTTACTCCCTCAAATGATAGCTTCCATAACTGGTTATCACATCCAACACTCCATCTCCTAATCATGAGCTTATTGGTTTTAGCTAATCCTTTCTTCTTGAGCTTCTTGAAACTCTTAAGTCTCTGAGAAGCATCACGAATAGCTTCATGTATATAATGTGTTGGTATCTCTGGGTATTTCATCCTAAACCTTCTGTAGAGGAGGTTCTTAGCTTTTGTCCAAGAACTGATGTTGTTGTTCCACATGTACTCTAGTGCTTCAGCGAGGATTTTACCATAGACTTCTTAGATATGTTTAAGTATGTTAATCTTGGTCTTGGTCAATGGTAATGATACTAGCACTACTGTTCTTTCAAGGGTCTTTAATTGCTTGTTCAACTGCTTCCACTACCTTCCTATACTTGTGGCTACGCTTATCGTAGATTCTTGAAGTGAATGATGTAACTATATCTATCAAGTCCTCTACCAGTTCTTGGTAGAAGTCCTTAGCTGGTTCTTGGAAAGCTACTATGACTTTTACTCCATAAGCCTTGAATAGTTCTTCAAGGTATTTGAATCCAAACCTTGTTAATCTATCTCTATAAGCCACTAGTAGTACATCGAACTCGTGTTTCTTAGCCATATCTACTAGCTTCCATAGCCCCCTTCTATCTTCTTTAAGACCACTAGCAATGTCTTTGACAATCCCTACTAGCTTCCAGTTGTTCTGCTCTGCATACTTCCTTAGTGCCTCTACTTGATTCTCTAGCTCCTTTTTCTGGTTAGCGCCACTTACACGAGAATATATTACAACACGAGCTACTCTAGGAGTCTTTATCTCTTCTACTGGTTGCCCAAGAATACGCTTAACCTCGCTCTCAGGTATTCTCCACCTACCACCAATACTGACTGCTCTGATTCTACCTTCCTTTATCCATCTACGAAGAGTGCGATTAGCAATACCTAGAACCTCACAAACCTCCCTAGTACTATAATGACGCTCCAACTTCCTACTCCAGAATAAAAAGACCTACACAGACCTATAAAAACCTTTACCTCATAAACTGCTTACAACCCTAATTAACTTCTTAAAGAACTTAGGTGAGGATTTAGGGAGCGTGGTATATGAGGAGGATTTCATTAAAACGTATGGTGCTGATGTAAGTTAAGGTATAGCTACACATTCAATATAAATACTTAGTACTTGATTGGTTACGTAGTAGACTTTATTACCTACCTAATGAATTTAGTCTTGGATATATCTATGGGTAAGGTGTTTATTGGTCTCATTAGGGATCATAGAACTAGGATCGGTAGGATAAAGGCCTTTAGGGGTGCTGTAGCTTATGGTCATAAGGGTAAGGTTAAGGATAAAGAGAGATGGTAAGGTAGTAGAGACTAGTGCTCTAGCTAATAGCGGCTATGAAGCAGAAACACCTCAGTTACTGGTACCTATAAAGCTAGCGCAAGTAATTGGGTTATGGCCCCCAAAACCAGATTTCGAGGAGACAGAGTTTGAGACTGCCGGTGGTCCCTTAAGAGTATGGGTAGTGCCTAGGGCATGTAGAGTATGTGTGGTTGTGCCTGATGCAGAAACCCCTGAAGTTGTTGCTGATGTGGTTATATCCCCAATAGCTGATGAGGTATTGATCAGTGATAAGATGATTAGTGAATTAGGGCTAGCTCTAGAAGACGTAGGTAGGGGTCTATGGAGATTTAGGTGGGAGCCTAAAGACATGTTAAGACGTAGTGAACCACCTAAATACTGGAAGTAAGTATATTGAAGAACACCCAGATAATTACCTACTGAGCATACCTACCCTAAATTACCGTATCGAACACTCATTCACGTAGGTTAGGTACCTTAATAAATCTAAGCTTAAGGCACCGAAAATATAAGAGTATATAGTAATATATGTAAGTTGTGGGGAGGGGCGGTATTATGAATTCACCTACTTCATTAGGTTCTAGTGGGTAAAGGTTTAAGGTATTTATTGTTTCCTACGCCTTATGGGTGTTCATGCTTACTTTTCTTACCTAGAGTATGGGGAGTGCGTTAGTAGGGGTATTGGTGGTGGACTATCCCTTTCTGTAGCGCTACTTTACGTTGTTGAGATCCTCATACCTATCGCTATATGGTTTACGTTATGGCGTGCTTACGGTGTTAAGGGCTTCATGGTTGTTCCGGGTCTGCCCCTATGTGTAACGTTCCTAATTATAGCATACATAGCATTACTCACCGTCATCTTCATAACCATAAAAGACGTACTTAAACAACATACGTAATCCACCATGTAATTACGAGTAAGGACACATTCAATGAATATTATCTATGTATTCCTAATTCTCCACGTAGCAGGAAGTTAGGGGGAGTATTTATGAATAAGGGCCTTAGTAAGTTAGGTCTTGATGTCCATGTCTTTGTATTTAATAACGATGTATTTGAGGATTGTTATGGTGTAGTACCATACATTAAAGAACCTGAAGTATGTTATAGAAGTAAGCCACGTATAGGGCTAGCTATCTCCCATAGATCTATTAGTAATGTTAGAATATTGAGTGAGTTAAATGGCCGTGAGTATAGTTTGGTCTTATATGATGAATCTATGAGGAAGCTATATAGTGTTGATGGGAGGTTAAAGCATTTAAGTGATCCCTTACTTCCTGAAGTAGTCATTGATAGTAGGGCCTTACCTCATAAGCTCCCTGAAGCTAGGTACGCTAGGTTAGTGATAGGTTCTATAGCTGAGGATTTGGAGTTACCTCCTCAAGTACGTGTTTACGGAAGGATAACTGATTTTCATGGGAGGCCACGTAAAGGCTACGTCCAGCTTGTATCACCTTATGGCTTTCCTGTAGGTGGTGCTATAGTGAGGGTAGGTGAGGATGGGCGTTATGAACTATACGCCCCTAAAGCAATCTACCACCACGCATTCATATGTGATGGGGGTTACGGAAGAAATACGTTAGAGTTCTATGGATGGAACGTACCTATCGAACCTCCAGAGTTTAGGTTAGATGCTAGGTTTGATAAGATTGAGATATATCGCCTATCTGCTATGGAGACCCCTGAGAGAACTCTCATGATTCACTTCGTCGCGTGGGACATAGCATACACTAGTGGGATACTAAAGACTATATATGAAAGTAAGGGAGGTATTGACATTAAGGATATCTGTGGTTTAGATATCTTGACCCCTCTAAGAAAAAGTGATGTTGAGGTATATCTAGGTGAGCAGAAACTTGAAGTGAGAACAATGCGTAAAATAGAGTACTCCATTAAAGACTATGGGGTGAAATGCTTAACTAAAGCGTACCTACTTGAAGCGAAAATACCAAGCTCCCTACCTAGAGGTAAATACCCACTACGCCTAGTAGCACATACAGTCATTAACGGGGTAAAGGAGTGGGGTGAGGCGGTACTTTACGATATACGTATAATCTAGATATCCTTAGATAGAGCAAAGAAAGTGAGATATGTTGTGGGTCATAACCACCGTACTTACTGGTTAAGGCTCTTTTTCATAGACCACATTACCTAAATCTTCATATGTATTTACTAAAGAATTCCATAAGCTTTACCTTAGTTAAGAAGTTTAATACTCTCGTTTTGATATTGTGTGGACTAAGAAAATCCAAAAGATTTTAATCTTCATTTCCTCTGGTACCTTTACATGATTTGCCACCTTAAATCATCATCGTACTCTAATCATCTTATTCAGTAATTATCTAAGGTTCCAGAAAGGGTATGTAATCCTATCCTTGCAAGAGTGCTTTGTCAGACCAGTACTGAAAGTCCGGGACTATGGCCCATTATTTTAACCTGCCTTAAAGGTATAGGGTTTATTAGTTTTGTTTGTATATGTATGTTGGTGTTTGTGCGTGTCAGTCACTTTTACTATACGTATTCCACGTAAGTTAGCTGAGAGAATGAGGAAGTATAAGGAGATTAATTGGAGTGAAGTCGTTAGGAGGAGTATTGAGGAGTACCTTGAAAAGCTTGAAGAATTAAGAACAGTTGTTGATGCGAAGGAATTATTAGAAGTAATCATAGCTCAAGGGGTTGATCCTAAGGATTTAGAACCTAAAGATTACGAGGAAGAACTGAAGTATTATCAAGCTATGGGTGAAAAGGAATGGAAGAGGCTCTCTATGACACAAGCATAGTAATAAGGATCGTAGCCAGAGACAGACAAAAAATACCGGGTTATATATCGGTCCTCACAGTAATAGAGTACCCACCAGCACTTAACTACGCATCAAAGATATTATACCCAGAGAAAAGAGATTACCACCTAGCAATTAAATGGCAAACCTTATTACGCAGAAAAGGTAACCCAATACCTGCCGTAGACCTTATCATAGCGGCACAAGCATATAACAGAAGCCTTACGTTAATAGCTAGCGATAAACACTTTGAAATATTAAAGAAAGAAGCAACCCCAAACATTAAGCTAGTATTGAAGTAAAGATAGGGATCAAGAATTAACGTATATGAAGTAAACATATGGAACTTAAACTCCCTTTCCTCAAGACCCTTTAAAGACTAATCTTCAACTCTCCAACAAAACTCTTCAATAACTCTTACATCACTATACTGCTTAATCTAATAGGATTGTACTATAGATTTCATTAATTTTTATTTATATACTACTTAGTATACTTTTCTACATGGTGAAATGTACGTATACGACTGTTAAGCTTAAGGTTGAAGCTAAGAAAAAACTTGAGGAGCTTCAGGCACGTCTTAGACTTCGTGGAATTAAAGCAAGTCTTCATGATATTCTTGAGAAGTTGATAGAATTTGGTCTTGAGGAGGAGGAAACACTCGTAAGCAAGTTCATATCTAAGAAAGAGCAAATAGACCCTATGTTGGAACTCCTAGAGAAACCCCTTGACTGGGGTGTTAAAGATTCATCTATAAGAATAGATGAGTCCTTATACGGTGATGATATTGGCGATATTCATAGATACAGGTATATTCGTAGCAGCAAGGAATAAAAGTGACATTAATCACGAAAGAGCGGTTAGTCTCTTGAGAAAAGCTTTAAGAGGAGAGTACGGCACTATGTATACATCCGATTACGTGTTCGATGAAGCGGTAACGGTTGCTTTAGTAAGAACTAAAAGACCTGAAATAGCTATCGATATAGGGAACTTCATACTATCATCAACTAAACTACGGATACTGTATGTAGATAGAGTAGTTTTCATGAATGCTTGGCGGATATTTAGGAGGTATATAAGTAGAGGGTTAAGTCTCACAGATGCTACATCAATAGCGCTTATGAAGAAACATAACATAGATAACATTATGAGTTTTGATAAACATTTTGATGGCATAATACCAAGGATATGTTAATAAAGAAACACATGTTGCGGGTCTTCAAGTAAACATGAATTTACCTAACATAAATATTCATGAATATCTTTAGCGTTTATTACTTGGTTAGGTATTTGTGTTTAGGTGTATTTATAACTTACGTATTGAAGGTGGATTAGCAGGAGGTACTTAGTGCTGCAAATGTCATTATAGGTGGCTTGCTTAGCGTTAATACTGGCTTCTTATGGGGTCTATATTTCATTATAAGTGATAGGCTAACGGGCCTAGCCTCAACTAAGGGGGTCGCAACAACCAAAACAGTCACCTCCATAGCTATGGAGACATCAGCTCCACCCATCACATGCGTAACCACATAACCACATAACCAACAACCACGAAAACTATAGCAACAAAGACCCCTACTCATACAGCCACAACAACGTACGAATCACCTACAATACCTACACCAGCAATTACGAAATCAAAAACCCTGCCAATACCTAGCATCTTTGAAGTAATCATTCAAACCATGGCTATAATATTAGCCATAATAATCGTAGTAAGTAATAATTATAAATAATTATAGCTATAGTGATGCTTGCCAGGAGAGAGTGAGTCTTAAGAAAGCGCCAACCCCCTATAAGTTAAGCGTTAGTAGTTAGTGTAGGTTGTAGTAATTCTTAGAGTTTTAAAGCATTAAGTTACTTAACGGTGATAGTGTATGTAAAGGTATTTACGGCTTAATTATGAATGAGTTAAAAGTTTTGAGGGAATACTAGGTTATGAGGTTAGATTGAGTGAGGATTCGTAAACTTAAGGGTAGGATTGGTCATATATACCCTATTAAGAGGAGAATCGGTCATATATACCCCCTAAAGAGATTAGGTGATGTTTATGGCAGTAAGGGTCAAGCTAAGGGTAAGGTCCCTAAGGGCGAGTAAGGAGGTAATTACATCAGCCCTAGTAAACTCAGGGTTTGAGGCTGAGACACCGCAATTGCTGATACCGCGTAAATTAGCTATTGAGTTAGGTCTCTGGCCTCCGCCTAACGATGCTTACCTTATCGAGGTAGGTACTGCTGGTGGCCCAGTAAGGAATTACCTAGTGCCTAATGCTGCTGAAGTATATGTTGAGACTAATGATAGGAGGGTAGGTCCGGTGAGGTGTGATATAATGATATCTAATTTAGAGTATGAGGTACTTATTAGTGATAGGCTTGGTGGTGAGTTAGGTCTCGTAATACTTGACCTTAGGGGTAAGTGGAGGTTTTCTGATGAGGATAAGGTTAGGGAGACTGAAGCGTCACAATACTGGTTCTGATACCACCCATATTTATTATCAATTGAAAGTTATGGTACTAAAGACATTGATTAATAGGATTGCTTAAATGGTTACGTGACTAAGCTATACCCTGAATACTCACCTTAGGGCTCTAGAAATAAATAGACTTTAAGTCAAGGGTTATATATGTATATATGCTTTACCTTGAGGCTCAAAGAAGCCTAAGATTTGTTGAGTATGTTGATAGTAGGTTAGGCATTGGTGTAGAAGTTTTAGAGCCTAGGAGGAGATATGTGAGGAAGTTACTTAAGTGAGTAGGTCTACCGAGGAAGAGTAATAGGAGGTGTACTCATCTTAAAAGAGATATAATTGAGGGCAACCCCGGAGTTATTGAGAGAGTGACTGATAGGGTTTTGGTTCTCCTAAGAGGGCTTTAAGACTCATCAAGAGGTTAAAGGAAGGCTTTACCACAAGTGCTAAGAGATTTACCCTGTTGAGTTCACGACGTTAACTGACGCAATGTTCGTGGTTAAGAAGTATGGGCTCATACACCCAGCATACATCAATAATTTACCTAAAGTTTCATGCACTCACTGCTTATACAAAACTCTTTAGAGTTTAACGTGAGGAAGGACCTAGAGAATGAAGAGTTAACTGAGGAAGTTCTTAAGAAGAAGCATTCTAAGGGTAGGGTTTACTCTAAGGTACTATTAGGTGATTTCTTAGAGAGCGCTTTATGGAGATTTAAACCTGTAGCCTCTTATAGACTCTACAGAATCAAAAATGCTTTGAGAAAATACTTGAGTGATTTAGAGTTAAGAGTTATCGTGGAGTACTTGATATGCACGTAAGGTCTTAGGAGTGTGTTAATGATTAAAGGAAGGCGGCTAAGAAGGATACCATTAAGGACTTAATTAATAAGCTTGAAGGTATTTTAAATTTGGTAGGTGCTAGTAGTGGGTCTGGGTAGTGCCTATATATATGTCTTAGTAGATAATTACTCAAGGGAGGGGTTTCTTAGTGAGTGGGGGCTCAGTCTCTACATAGAGTCTAACGAATGGAGGGCTTTATTTGACTCCGGTACTAGTGGTGAGGTACTTAGGTATAACACCAGTAGGTTAGGTATAGACCTAACTAAACTAGACTTTGCCTTCTTAAGCCACCATCACGGGGATCACTACGGGGGCTTTAAGTACGTAGGTCAGGTATGTCCCTCACTCACGGTTTACATACCTCCAGGGGGGTATGGATATTTGGAGAGTTGGGGGTTAAGACCTATAGTCATTAATGAACCTCAGCAGATAAGTAGTTCGGCTTGGTCTACAGGTCCTTTAAGGCTTTGTCTTTGGGGGTTAAGAGAGCATTCACTAGTCTTCATAATTAAGGGTAAGGGACTCGTAATCGTTGTTGGATGTTCCCATCCAGGTCTTAAAGTAATCATTGATAGATCTATTAACATAACAGGGGTGAGTAAAGTTTATATGGTTATTGGGGG
>Ga0190313_1000750_pt1 | contig 18460 bp, 15 predicted proteins | sample 4870071011_MG_FD_169989 | JGI IMG/M metagenome (GOLD analysis project Ga0190313, IMG submission 169989) | Hydrothermal vent sediment bacterial communities from Southern Trench, Guaymas Basin, Mexico - 4870-07-10-11_MG | ecosystem: Environmental > Aquatic > Marine > Hydrothermal vents > Sediment ...
CCCTCTACTACACAAGTTGCAAAGTTTGTGATTCCGTAGTCTATCGCCAATACTTTGTTCCCTGTGGATTTAACTTCAGGAACTTCCTTTTCATACACTACCACCGCTTTAAAGCTTATATGCCCGTAGGATTTATACGGAACTACCTGAATGTTGAGAGGTTTAAGTTTTTTCAGGTCTTTGTATCCTGCTTCTATCCACAGGTATTCAGGTGAAAATCCAAACTTCTTGAGCAGGTATTCCTTTAAGCTCTTTGAAATGGATAGCCTTATCCTGCTTCCTTCTATCTTGAACCCCGTTTTATCCCAGGTTACTACTCTGTGGGGTGTTTTGGGATTTACGTAACCCGGTGGTCTAACAGTTTCTATCCCTTTCTTCTTGAACTTTTCAGGATTTTCTAGGAACTTGAAAAAGTTACTCCAACCTCTTGACAGTTCGTCAAGGACTATTTGAGCTGATCGGGATTGTAGGGAACGCAGATGTAAGGATGTGTCTTTGAGTTTGTTGTATAGGTCTCTATAGTCAAGTCTTGCTAATCTGTTCTTTACGAGGTAGTTGGCTTGATTCCAGAGCTTTCCAGCGTGGTAGGTGAGGTGTCCAAGTATTATCTGCTGTTCTTCTGTCAAGTTGTTTAATTCCAAGACTATTGCTCTTTTTGTTTTCATCTCTGCAGTTGTAATCTATACTCGTAGTTGTTTAGTTTCAAGGTGCTAACGCACCTGCGGGCTTTCATCCCCTCCCTTACGGAAGGGGTCTTCCCGCCCGCAAAAGATAAAATGATTGTAAACGGCTTACGATTGACCCATTATCATAGCCGGACTAAGGTTTGGACGCAAGCAACTTTAGAACAAAAACAGAGGTAAAAGATGGACAAGAAGCTTCTCACGGAAAACACTTTTTTGTTTCCCTTTACGGTGCTACCGGAATCTTATTACCGTTTTATCAGCATTACTCTTCCGGCCATAAAAATCCTGCAGATTATGCGACCTGTATACAAACCTTCTTGGGCAGTTGGTGAAATTCAGGGTTACCCAATTTTCAGAGACGATAACCATGTGAAAAAGATCCAGGAAATTTACCGAGGTTACCAGGATTACGCCAAAATACACGGTGAAAAACATCTCCTAGAAACCCTTTCTTTAGCCAAGCTGGACGAGCAATGGCATGAATCGCGGTTTCATCTCAAAAGGGTTATTAAGGAAGGGGAAGAATCTAAACTTTCCGATGAATGGGTATCTATTCTGGAGTCGGCCCTATTACTTGAGTTAGCAAGGGATCTGGATGAAAAGGATATAGAACTCGACATGGATCTGGTACAAATACACTCACTGGAAGACAAATTCAGGGAAGCCTTAGGGTTGGACGAAAGCGAAACGGAGGTGGAAGATGCCATAAGGGTAACGGCAGAAGCGCTTCCAAGGCGCAGTTACTTCGGCTATCTGGTAAAAAAACGGATAGAAGCATGGTTCAGGCTTATGTCTCACAATCCACCTGCTAAGACACCGATTTTGACCTGCATCACAAAAGATGTTGCAGATGAAGTCATTGATCCGATTCGCACCAAATATGAAAAAGAAAAACAAGAAAAATGGACCGCTACTGAAGAAACGATAGTTTCTATGCCAAATGTGCTTGACTACATATCAGGTGCAGATTTTGAACGCTCTCGCGATCGCCTATCCGATTTCAACCGTCCCCGATTCTGGAACACCCTTGAAGCCTACGTGAACGACCCTGAAGGGGAAAGCACGTTGATAAATCTCAAAGAAATGGGTCACACCTTTTCGCAAACACTTAATGATATATTTGGCTCCATGGGAATTGTGCCAGCTTCTTTCATTGAACTGTCGGTTTTTTATCACCCCTGTGTATCCTGTGGCGCCCTTGAAACTCGCATTTTGAAGGTGAAAAATACCGTTTTCGACTATGCTCCTGCTCCCATGCTTATTATAGACGAAAGAATTGTGGAAGACTGAAAATGATGCAAAGCCAAAACATTGCAGAAGTTATGGGCATGCACTTTGGGCTCAATGATGAGGCCATACAAAATTTGAAACGACTTTTATACGAAAAAAACTGGCCCTTGATGGACGCTCTACGAAACGCAGGCATCACCGATGAAGACCAAATTCTTGGGGTATTATCTGATTATCTAAACATTCCCATACTTAAAAGCCACGAATTCCCGGAAAAACCGGTTTTCCTTGAGGATATTTCCGTTGATTTTCTTCGGAGACACACGGTTTTACCACTTCAGGGAGAAAATTCGCATATTGTGGTGGTCATGAACGACCCGTGGAATACTCCCGCTCTCAATACGCTGGAAAATTATCTTGCAGCAACAAAGGTCAGCTATTTTTTGGGACACAGCGATGAAATCCGTACAGCCATCGACCGGCTTTATGGTGCACCTCAGTCAGAGGAAAATGTGTCAGAAGCTCAGCTTGTGGATATGGACGATTACGAAGAAGATCTCGAACGCCTCAGGGGTTTGGCTCAGGAAGCTCCGGTGGTTAGGCTTGTAAACGTGCTCATTACGAGGGCTCTTGACATGCGCGCTTCGGACATCCATTTTGAGCCGACCGAAAAGTCTTTCATGGTCAGGTGCAGGGTTGACGGGATACTCTACGAACTGGACAAACCTCCCAAAACTATGCAACCTGCGATAATAAGCCGCCTGAAACTTATGGCAAATATGGACATTGCCGAACGAAGGCTTCCTCAGGACGGGCGCATAAAGCTGAGGTTTGGCCACAGAGATGTTGACATTCGTGTATCCACGGCACCGACCATTTACGGCGAAAGCGTTGTTCTAAGGCTGCTATCCCAGGAAGCCGTGGAGTACGAGCTAGAAAAACTCGGCATGGGTGATAAGCACCTCAAAGTGGTTTTGGATCTGATCGAGCGCCCTTTCGGTATGATACTAGTTACGGGTCCCACCGGATCGGGAAAGACCACTACTCTCTACGCAGTCTTGAAACGACTGAACCGCTCAACCAAAAAGATAATTACCGTCGAAGACCCTGTTGAGTACCAAATAGACGGAATAAATCAGATTCAGGTAAAGCCTCAGATTAACCTTACCTTCGCCAATGCTTTGCGATCCCTTGTCCGGCAAGACCCGGACGTGCTTCTCATTGGCGAGATCCGAGATTATGAAACGGCAGATATCGCCATAGAATCTGCTCTGACGGGCCATCTGGTTTTTTCAACTTTGCACACAAATGATGCACCAGGAGCTATCACGCGCTTGCGAGATCTGGGAATTGAATCGTTTCTGATCGCAGATTCAGTACTAGCAGTTATGGCTCAACGACTTGTCAGGGTACTATGTAATTCCTGCAAAGAGCCTTACGAAGCATCCGACGCCGACATGGAGGTCCTCCGCAGATGGATGCCGGAAATTCGCGAAAGACCCACACTTTATAAGCATAGGGGCTGCAAGGCTTGCGGTTACACTGGTTACAGGGGAAGGCAGGGCATATTTGAACTCTTTACTGTTCAAGATCGCATACGTTCAGCCATTGTGGCAGGAAAAGACGCCGGTGAATTGGCAAAGATGGCGGAAGCTTATGATTATCGCCCCCTTGTTTTTCATGGTTGTCAGAAGGTTCTGCAAGGGATTACCACTCTGTCGGAAGTCCTGCGAGTAACGAGTGTTTAAGGGCTGGCAATAAGATGCCTTTTTTCGTATACCGAGCACAAGACATAACCGGACACATTCATAAAGGTATTATCGAAGCGGCATCATTGGACGAAGCGGTAAAGAAGCTCAAAGACAAAAGACTCTATCCCGTCCAGGTAAAAGCTACTCGCAAGCGTCGATTTCGAAGGGTTCCAGAGGAAGCGGTAATAGGCTTTTGTGGAGACCTGGCAGACCTGTTAAGATCAGGTCTTCCAATGGACAGAAGTCTTGCCCTCCTGGCCAAACAGGAAACCCATTCCTTATTTCGGCAGGTTCTTAATGAAATTTTTCGAGAAGTGCAGCAAGGTGCAAACCTTTCCGATGCCCTGCAGAAACACGAAGATATATTCGGCCCTCTGATACATCACATGGTAAGAGCAGGCGAAGCCAGTGGAGCTCTTGACTCAATCTTGAAACAGTTAAACCTTTACCTCGAACGCAAACGACAATTCAAACAAAGCTTGCTATCTGCTTCTATCTATCCGGTTCTGCTACTTGTCATGAGCCTCTTTTCCGTAATAGTGCTTCTTACTTATGTAATTCCGCGCTTTGCCCAGATTTTTCAGGATTTACACCAGGAACTTCCTACCGTCACCCAACTTTTGCTTCATCTAGGCGCCGCTTTGGATCGTTACGGGTGGATCATCCCGATAATGCTCGGAGTCATTTTTTTCGGGGGAAGAGCCCTATATCGGTCAGGAAAGCTTAAAGACCGCGTGGACAGAATATTGTTGACGGTTCCCATCATTTCAAAACTAACAATGAGTACAGACCTTTCCAGATTTTTCCTGGCCATGGGGACAATGGTAAATGCTGGAGTTCCCTTACTTAAGGCCATATCATTGGGGTTTCAGGTGCTCACAAACTGGGAACTGAAAAAGCATGTACAACCTTTACAAGGTGAGGTCAAAGCAGGAAGGCCGCTTAGTGGCTTTTTTGCTTCCGATCCCCTCTTTCCACCAAGAGTTGGAACAATGCTCAAACTGGCAGAAGAAAAAGGCGAGCTTGGCAAGACTCTTATCGAGCTCGGAGCTTACTTTGAATCAGAAACGGAAAAGATTTTAAAGAGAGTCATTACCTTCCTCGAACCTACTATCATAATTGGCACTGGACTCATCATAGGCAGTATGGTCTTGAGCATGTTCTCCGCCATTTTAGGAATAAGCGACATCAAATTCTGATGAGTGACAAAGCTCGGATGCAATGGAAGCATAATGGATTCACGCTAATGGAGCTCATGGTGGTCATCATACTAATGGCACTAGCTCTTGGTATGGTTGTGCCTCGAATAGGTGGAGGACAGCGCAGAATGTCCGAAAAAAAATTTATCATGACAGTAGTACGCGAAATAAATAGAGCAAGGCTTAAAAGTATGGCCACTATGGACGAAACTGTTTTTTACATAAATCCGGAAAACAGAACCTTTGGTCTGGACAGCGAAAAGGGTCAAAAAATCCCTGAAAATGTAGATGTTTTTTCAAGAGGTCTCGAGCAGACCGATGCAGGACTTTTTGTGCTTCGATTTTTCCCGGATGGATCCTGCAAGCCGACAAAGCTGGAGATAACCTTCAACGATAACGTACAATATTTTATCCTGGTTGATCCTTTTTTCGGTGTGAAAGAAGAAACACGAGGTAATAAAAGTTGAAGAAAAGGCACGGTTTTACTCTGGTTGAAGTTCTTGTGGCCTTGATTGTAACTCTCTTGATTGTGGGAAGTAGTATGGCTCTTTTTAGGATTCATCTTCGCAATCAGGAACGCCTTGCTATACTGGAAAGAAAACTGCCTATATTGGACACGGCAGCTCAAGAAATTTTGCGTAAGCCTGAATTAGCTGACGAGAAAACCATCGTTATCAGAGATTACCCGGACAGCCCAACAGTTTTAATAACCACACATCTGGAGAAAAAACTATCTTATGGAGAACTTAAGCGAGTCAGGTTAACCTTTGATGGGGAAACAATTGAATTTAGCATCATCATACCCTCTGTCGCTCAGTGAGAAAGCCTTTACGCTCATGGAACTCCTGATAGCAATCACTATTGGAGCCATGGTAATGGCAATAATTGCCACGGCTTTCCACGTGAGCGTAGCCAACTGGGAACGGGTCAGAAAAAGCAATGATAGGCTCCAGGTATTTCAAATTGCTGACTTGCTGGCAAATCAACTGCTTCACTTGAGAAAAAGGCCAATTCCTGCAAGAGGTCGAAATCGCACCGCTTTTTATGGAAAGGAAAGGGAACTGCTTTTTGTGACCGATTATTCTCTACTTGGATTGTTCAGAAACAATTCCGTAATTGTTAGCGCGAGATTCGATGACAACGAAAAGATCCTAGTATATCGACAAATGCTTTTAAATCCCCGGGGTGATTTTCAGGATTTTATCGGAAATTTTCTAGAAGGCCGAATTACCGCAGAAATGGAACGGTGGATCGAAGAACGGAAAATTCCCATGGAAAAGGTTGTCTTCGAGTACCGTAAAGATGATGAGACATCATTTCGTAAAACATGGACAGGTGAAACAGGTGAATTACCCGATGTAGTCAGATTAAGTTTTGATCATAAAGGAGCAAGAGCTTCTGTTGTGAGAGTTGTGAATTTAAAGGTTATGGAAAAAATTGGGAGGCTCTACGTTAAGGGGAAAAATTCCGAATGATGGGACAAAGAGGCATTATATTGATAGCTTGTTTGTGGATATGTGGCCTTGTTGTGTGGCTGAGTATGGCAACATCGGCTATATACCGTTACAGGTTCGCGCAAGAGGTTTTACCCGTACTTCGCATAAGAGGTTATTACGCCGCGGTGGGCGGAATCATGGAAGCACTTGGACGGGTGAAATTGGTGGAAACAAACACTGTTGAAACACTGAAAGGAGCATCCGAATCCGAAGGCGATGTGTGGCTACCAGACGGTAAAGAGCACCAGGTGTCGTACAACCGCTGCAACGTGTGGGTGCGCATTGACAGCGAAGACAAAAAAGTAAATGTAAACGCTGTACCTCCAGAAGTTCTTAGAACATTTCTCGAGTCTAACTATGAAGAAATAGAAATTGCGCCAGAAGTCATCGCAGAGCGCGTAGCTGACTTTATAGATCCCGACGATGAAGCCCGCAACATGGGGGCTGAAAAGCGGGATTACGAGAACCGGAATATGAAATACCTACCCTTCAACAGGCCCTTGGGAGCAATAGAATCTCTGCTTCTTATTCCTGGAATAAACTGGAATCTTTTTTGGAAGGGTCCGCAAAAGGATGAAAACAAATTCGACGGTATTCTTCCTGGGAAATACTCACTTTTTTCTGTGCTGAGCGTTTACAGTAAAAGGCAAACCTTCGTGGAAGAACAGGATGAATCGGAAAACAAAGCCTGGAAAAGTGGGGCACTTTATCGTATCGTCTCGGGTGCAGTTTGCGGAGATTACAGGCCGGTTGTTCTATATGCAATAGTTAGATTGGATAAAACGAAAACACCTCCTTTCGAAATCATCAAGTTGAAGGAAGTTATTTGATTATGAAACTACTTCCAAACCTTGTCAATCGAGGTAGATTCCGGTTGCCTCCACAAAATGTAGTAATCGCATATCCTGCAGGAGAAAAAATCATATGGATAGCCGCAAACAGAAAAAGAAAAAAATGGGAAGTATCAACTCCTTTAATCTCTGAAATCGAGAATTTTGGCGAACAAGTGCGAAAGACAGTGGATAAACACTCCAACATCTTTTTAATTGTCGCACCTCGCAAATCCTACGGCTTCACCAAAGCTATATATCCTGCCGGGGTCCGTGGCAACCTCGAAAAAATTATTGACTATGAAAGCAGTGAGATAACCCCTTTAAAAAACGACGCTGTGATGAACATAGGTTCTCTTGTTCGAGAAGGAGATATGCTTCTTGCGTCAGTAGCATGGATTCAGAAGAACAATCTTAACCGCCTACGCACCATAGTAAACGATAAATTGAAAAACACTTTTACCACACCAGACACTATGCTTGTGCAAAATTTTATTCATGACCACTCATCCTGGAATGCTAATGGTAACAGTTGGCTTTTGCACAGCGTGGGTGATTGCTTGTGGGTTTATCATGCTTGTAAAGGCGAGATTATAGAATCCTTAATTATAACGTCCAACCAGTCACCAATTGCACAGATTACAAACGCGAAGTTACATGAAGCTGACAGGGTAATCTTTGTTGGTGAAGATGCCGAAGTTTTGTCACGGTTTAATATAGACAGACACCCCGATCTGGTTATAGATAGGAAAGATTTTTTTACCTCTGCCGTTCGTCATGTCCTTGATAAAGAATGGATCAGTTGCTTTGAAGGCAAACTGAGGCTCAATTATCCTGAAATTCCGAAAAGTGTGTTCATCCCTATCTTGTTGATGATTACCTTGCTAGGCTATGGAATATTTTTGCAATCTTCTGTGAAGGCGGTGGAAACAGAGCTGGCGAATGTACTTTCCCGGAAAGCGAAGCTGGAAAAGGAATGGAAGCCATTGGAACAGCAACTGAAGGCGGTTGAAAAGCTGGAATCAGACAAGAAAACATTGCAGAATCTCCTTGGCCAGGGAATTCCTGTGTTAACGTTTCTTGAAGTGTTGACAGAAAAAACGCCTGCCGACACCTGGTTGAACTATCTTACAGTTAACCAAAATAACTTCGTTATGCTACGAGGCGAAAGCCGGTCAGCTGTACAATACGTGGGGATATTGTCAAAAATTCCAGGATTTAAGAAGGTAAGCTTCGCATCTCCTGTTCGTAAAAATCCGCGAACCAATAAAGAGTATTTCAACATAAAATTTACTGTGGACTGGGGCGAATTTCGAAAATCGCTTGGCAAGAATTTTGCCGCCAACAAGGATTAAACAGAACAGTTCGGGAATATGAATTCAATCTCACAGTTTTTAAAGCATATCAGACGTTACAAAACAACGCTTCTGATTTCGATCTGCACGCTGATTGTGGGCGTTGGAATATTTCTGTTCTGGATCAATCCATTAATAACCACCAAAAAAGAGCTAAAATCCAGGATTATTCAAGAAAAGCTATTGTTAGGGAAGTATGAAAAAAAGTTGAAAAATGCGAAATCGCTTGAAGAGCAACTAAAGCAAAAGCAGCAGGAGCTTCAACGCTTACAAAAGCAACTCTTCCCCGGCAAGGATCCCTATGAACTGGCAGCAAAACTTGAAGGAATATCCAAAAGCAATGTTACGGTCCGAAGTTATCAGGTTGTATCGACCAAGGATTATAGCTTGTATAGCGAAGTCCGCTTCAGGTTTGTTCTTGAAACCGACATCTACGGGCTTTACAAACTTGCCAACTGGTTCAGTCAATCGCCTTATGTCATTGTGAAAGAGCTTCAAATTCGCTATATGTCACGTGGCAAAGGACGATCGGGGCTCAGGGTTAACCTAACCATATCTGCTTTGTTACAAAAAAGGGCCTGAAAGTCATGAGAAAAACCCATAAACGTATATTCGTATTGATTGGAGCCGCACTCATTGCCTTGCAGTTTTCAGGATGCACTTCTCTTAAAAACCAATCGTCTCCAAAACCTTCGTATTTGTTTCCTGAACAGCTGAAAAAAGCTGTAACCAGTACACATCCATCGAAACCCGCGGTTCAGGCTACAAAAGGAGGTGCAAAATCCCCGCAAAAAGAACAATTAGAGAAGCCTGCAAAACCTCTTTCCTTTCCTTCTCAGAAGCCTTCGATGCAATTTGGGGTAGTGGGACCCAAAGTCGTTCCGGGGAAGGAACCGGAAGTACCGTCAGATAAGCAGAAGCAAAAAATAGTGCTCAATTTTGATAAAGCTGAGATTCAGGAGGTATCACAGCAAATATTTGGACGACTTCTGGGTGTAAACTACGTTCTGGACCCTTCGCTGCGCATGCCTGTTACGTTTTATCTTGAAGGCAACTATACAAAAACAGAACTCCTTCATTTGGTTACTCAGGTGTACAAAGCTTATGGCATTGATGTGGTTTTAAAGAATGGCGTTTATCATATATTACTTGCGCCAAGAACACCTGGCACTGGCCTACAGATTATCCGCCCGGAAGATCTGAAAGCAAAGGACCTTACTAAACCAGCAATTTGCCTTTACAGATTACAGTTTTTGAGCGCCCAGCAGGCACAAAACCTTATTAAACCTTTTATGTCTCCTAACAGGCCATTGATCTTCGAACCAATAACCAACACCCTTGTTATGGTTGACTCTGTGGAAAATATCAAAACTCTCGTAGAAATGTTGCATTTGCTGGACGTGAACGTCTTCAATAAAATGGGAATAGAAATCGTTAAATTGAAATACATGGACCCAAAAGAGGCCTCTGAAGCTTTCGATACGATAGCGAAGAAGCTAAGCCCCGCTTACAAAAACGCAATCTCCAGAAACCTTGTAGTTATCCCCGTACCACGAATAAGTGCCTTGATTCTGGTATCTCCCGATAGAAACATAATCCGTACGGCAAAGGAATGGATCACCGCGCTTGATGTCGAAGGGGAAAGCTCCGAAGAACAGTTCTATGTATATTTTGTAAAAAATGGACTTGCGAAAAACATTGTAGATATTCTCAAGCAGGTTTTTACCGGCTCAGAAAGCGAAACCCATCTAGAGCAGCACGTGGTTAAGGCGGAAGAGAAGAAAAAAGAAACCAGCATCGCTGGTGAGGGTGTAAGTGCAAAGCTTAAAGGGAAAGTTTCTATAATTGCTGATGAAACGAACAACGCCATTATTGTGAAGGCCTTGCCTCAGGACTACGAAAAAATCAGGAAGGCAATTGAGGCGTTAGACGTTCTTCCTCGAGCTGTCATTATAGAAATGCTCATAGCTGAAATAACCCTAAATGACGAAACCGCTTACGGTGTGGAATGGTATTTGAAAAACAAAGGCATGAATATTGGCGGTTATAAGGAGGGTACTTATAGCATCACCCAGAATTATGGAGTCCCCTTTGAAAGAAACTTTGATCTGGGAACTGCCACATCTCAGGGGCTTTCCCTATTCTGGGGAAGTATTGAAGGAGACATAGCTTCTCTTATTAACCTCCTGGCCAGCTTTTCTCATTTCAAGGTTCTTTCGGCACCCACGATTTTGGCCACCGACAACCAGGAAGCTTCAATCACAGTGGGTGGAAGTACCCCGATAGTTAGCCAACAATCGGTTGAAACATCTGGGAGCACGCTGATAAACACGGTTCAGTACGTTGACACCGGTATAATACTGACCGTAACCCCTCACATTAACGAAGGAGGTATTGTTCGACTGGAAGTGGAGCAAACTATCCGAGATGCGGTGCAAAACACTGTATCTGGTATAGACTCGCCCGCCTTTACCGAAAGAAAGATAAGCACTACACTCCTGGCAAAGGATGGAACAACTGTCGTACTAGGCGGAATTATCCAGCAAAAAGATAATTCCACCAGAACAGGAATACCCTTCTTGAGCCGCATTCCTTTTCTCGGATCACTGTTCTCATCCACAAGCGTGACATCTAACCGCACCGAACTTCTGCTGGCTATAACCCCTAGGATAGTGGAACACTCGACAAATGAGGCATCATATGAATTTTTAAGGAAACTCAAGCTCTTGAAAGAAATTATTGCGAAGGAAACAGGGAGTACAGATCACCCAGCGGGGCAACAGTAACGTAAAACAAAAAAGCAGGCTTAGTTTTTAATGACTTCCCGCGCGAGCTTGTCACATCTTTCATTTTCAGGATTTCCGCTATGGCCTTTGACCCAGATCCACGTAACGTGGTGCTTCTGAATAATCCTGTCCAATTCCTCCCATAGGTCGCGATTTTTCACAGGGGTTCCTTCTGCTGTTTTCCAACCATTTCGCTTCCATTTTTGAATCCAACTGGTTATTCCGTTCTTAAGATAAGTTGAGTCGGTATAAACCAACACCTTACAGGGCATCTTAAGAGCTTTAAAAGCTTCAATAACGGCTTTAAGTTCCATACGATTGTTTGTGGTATGTTTTTCAAAGCCAGAAAGAATCTTCTCCCGATCCCTCCACCGTAGAATTGCAGCCCAACCCCCCGGTCCAGGGTTACCTCTGCATGCCCCGTCCGTGTAAATTTCCACCGTTGGAGTCTCAGGTGTCACAAATGTCCCCTATAAAAGGTGTTTTATCAGGAAATTTTCCACCGTTCTCCTGTTCAACCGAAGCTTACCCATGTGCTTAAGTAACTTATCGATAGGCACTTCTGCTCTTGCCATTGCAGCATGCCCTCCGGCAGAACCAAGAGAGGCAAAAGAACGCTCAAGGGCTTTCCCGGCATTCTTTCGATATCCATCACTACGAGCAACAACCACCAGAGTGCTATCTGAAATGCCTGCTGCAATACTCCAAGAGATGTCGTAAACTTTCAAAAAAAATTCCGAAATTACGACAAGTATGTCAGGCGAGTCCACTCGACCTACATAAGTTAGTATCTTGTTTTTCGCCACGATTCTGCGCCTCAGGGCTTCTTCAAAAAATTCGAGGTCTCGAAGGGAAATATCGGAGATCTCAATTTTTGTCAGGACGTTGTGATTGGCCAGAGGGTAAAGATACAGGAAGGCTCGAATATCTTCCTCTACCGTATGGCGTTCAAAATTCCTCGTGTCCGTTTTAATACCGTAAAGCAATGCGGTAGCAAGAGATGCCGACGGCTTAATCTGAGCTGCTCTCAAATACTCGGTGAGGATTGTACTCGTCGAACCATAACTTGGGCGAATGTCTATAAAAGCCATCGAATTCCTGAATATGTTGCTTTTTTCAGGTATTGGATGATGATCTATTACAACGTCGAAATCTATTCTTCTGAATATGTCATTGTGATAAGGTTGCCCATCAACAAGTATCCGTTTCGTAAACTTCTCTAGATTAATGAATTCCTCGGAGTCACCATCCTCATCAAGATACTCAATGGGAATTCTCAGCAATCTCACCAATGAAATATTGTTCAATCTTCGTATAGGACGGATAGCCACTATAGTCGTACAGGCAACATGTCTCCACAACAATCGCTTAATACCCCATGCCGAACCTATAGCATCAGGATCTGGGTCTATCACAACCACCACCCGGTCGTCATGCTGAAAAATATCCAGAAAGGCATTCAGGCGGGCTTTTCGGCTTTTTAACTGGCTTACATTCATGGCATAGACAAAAAAAAAGCGGTTTGTTCAACCGCTACTTTAGTTCTTATTACTGGAGCGGGAAACGGGATTCGAACCCGCGACTTCAACCTTGGCAAGGTTGCACTCTACCACTGAGTTATTCCCGCTCCTCATAATTTCCAGCTCAACATATAATCAAAGTGCCTTTTGGCGTCAAGGGCGAAATTTAGAGAGGTCGAAAAATTACAGTGCTGCTGCGATTGAAAAACATTCTTTTGGAAACTATTAGGTCTCGCGACTTTCTCGGATATCCTAGTTGATTACCGTACATCCCAAACTTTTCTTGACTTTCTATGAATTTTTTCACTAGACTTAGGACGAAAATTAATGGTCAGTGTGTTAGTTAATAAAGTGAAGTAATTCTCAATCTAGGGGAGGATGTTATCATGGCGAAAAGATGGAAGGTTGTGGTAGGAGTCTTAGTAGCCTTTGTCGCAGCAATTGTGTGTGGGGCATTTGTCCAGGCGGGTGATGTCCCGGATGTAATAACCATAAACTCAAGCATATACCAACAACACACGAAGGGATTGGTTCAGTTTACCCACAAAAAACATGCCGAGGATTACAAAATAGCCTGCACAGAGTGCCATCATGTTTACAAAGATGGTAAGAACGTGTGGAAAGAAGGTGATCCGGTTGAGAAATGCGAAAAGTGCCACACCGATGCAACTATTAAGGGCGAAAAGAAGCTTCCGCCGGAACAGCAAAAGCTTAACCTGAAACTGGCATTTCATAATAACTGCGTCGGTTGTCACAAGAAACTTAAAAAAGAAAACAAAGAAACCAAAGCACCTACAACCTGTAGCAAGTGCCATCCCAAGAAAAAAGCCCAGTAAAGAAGGTAATTTTATTCTCCTAAGGGATAGACACGGTGTCCTGTGATGGGTACCGTGTTTTTATTTTTCCCATTTTGAAAGCATGCGGATCGCACAGGTTTGTCTCACTATTCTTGCTGTCACTGATGGTAAAAATGGGTTGCAAGCTGTTACTTGATTTTACGATTTTTCACGAGTACATTTACTTACGTGGATAGGCTATTGCCCAAGAATAGCAGAAAAAAATTTGGTGTGTTTCGGCTCGGAAGATGGGCTACAATGTAGCCGTTAACATAACAAGGGTGGCTGTGGGCAACCTGAGGGGGGGCATGACCTCAAGGGTGCCGGGCAGCATGAGTCGTTATATCTGGGTTCACGGCCCACCGTGGAATTTCCCACCGAAACCATTTAATTTGATTGGAAGCAGGAAACTGTGGACAAGGAAGAAGGTAACGGTTATATAGTTAAGTCTTTAATAACCGTACTGGATTTGGTAGAGAGATGTGCTTATAATAATGGCTAGAGAAGAAAGAAGGGAGCTTGGTTTAATTCGGTGGAGTATAGGATTGAGAGCTCCCCTTTGCTGCAATACTTTTGATGGACAGGGAGGAGTAATGCATGGCACGTAAGAAAGATGATCGGCCCGGAGAATTGAGGTGTTCTTTTTGTGGGAAAAGTCAAGATGAGGTTCGCAAATTAATCGCTGGGCCGACCGTTTATATTTGCGATGAATGTGTTGAACTATGTAATGACATTATTGCAGAAGAAAACGAGCGAGAAGAAGCAGAAAGGGCTTCCCAGCTTCCCAAGCCAGCCGAGATAAAAGCAATCCTGGATCAATATGTGATAGGTCAAGAGCAGGCTAAAAAGGTCCTTTCCGTTGCGGTCTATAACCATTATAAGCGCATAGAAACAAAGAGCGATAAAAAGAAACGGGAGGTTGAACTCGAAAAAAGCAACATCCTTATGATAGGTCCCACGGGATCGGGTAAAACTTTGTTGGCACAAACACTCGCGAAAATTTTAAACGTTCCCTTCACCATTGCTGATGCAACAACACTGACAGAAGCCGGATATGTGGGAGAAGACGTCGAAAACATTCTGGTTAGCCTCATCCAAGCGGCTGACTACGATGTGGAACGGGCGTCCAAAGGAATTGTTTACATAGACGAAATTGACAAGATAGCCAAAAAGTCAGACAGCCCTTCCATAACGAGAGATGTATCGGGAGAAGGAGTCCAGCAGGCACTGTTGAAAATACTGGAAGGTACGGTGTCAAATGTGCCTCCCAAGGGAGGAAGGAAACATCCACAGCAGGATTTTATCAAAATTGATACCACTAATATCCTTTTTATATGTGGTGGAGCCTTTAACTATCTGGATCAGATAATCCAGCGCAGAATCGGGGTAAAAGGCCTAGGCTTTGGAGCACATATACCAAGTAAGCAGGAAAAAAGGATTGGAGAAATACTGGCCCAGGTGCAACCTGAAGATTTGATTAAGTTTGGCATGATTCCTGAGTTTGTCGGGCGTCTTCCGGTGATTGCAACATTGGATGAACTCACTGAAGATGAATTAGTAAAAATCCTGGTGGAACCGAGAAACGCCCTTGTAAAACAGTATCAACGTCTTTTTGAAATGGAAGATGTGCGGCTTAGATTCACGGAAGGTGCGCTTAGAGCCATAGCCAGAAAGGCCTTAGAGCGAAAATCAGGAGCCAGAGGCCTTCGGGCAATAATGGAAAATATAATGCTCGATGTGATGTACGAAATACCGTCAATGTCCGGGGTGCAGGAATGCGTAATAAATGAAGACGTGGTACTAAAGGGCGAGCATCCAATGCTGATATACGAAGGTCAGGGTAGAGAAAGTGCGTGAGGGATCTGATAATGTTTAAATTGATAAAACCGAAAGCCACGGGCGAAAAAGGGATGGAAAGACTGGAACTGCCGCTGCTTCCTTTAAGAGATATCGTTCTATTTCCATCCATACCGATGCCGCTCTTTGTGGGCAGAGATAGATCAATCAATGCTTTGGAGCTGGCACTTAGCAGAGATAGGAGGATTTTTCTAGCAGCGCAGAAAAAGGCTAAAATTGATAATCCAAAGGAATCGGATATCTACAGAGTTGGAACAATTGCAACTATTCTTCAGGTGCTTCGATTGCCGGATGGAACCGTGAAGGTTCTTGTGGAAGGTGAGACCCGGGCCAGAATTGCTGAATTTATCCCATCAAAAGAATGCTTCATGGTTAAGGTGGAAATACTCGAATCTTCGGAAATATCCGACACCGAACGAGTTGAAGTTGAAGCACTTTGCAGGGGAATCATTGAGGCATTTCAAGAATATGCTCGCTTCAATAAGAAAATAAGCCAGGAAGCCATAGAAAATATTCAGTCTATTGAAGACCCTCAAAAGCTGGCTGATACCGTAGCAGCTTATATGCCCTTCAAATTGGAAGTTAAGCAAAAGCTCCTAGAAGCCACGCACCTGCCAAAACTGCTTGAACTTGTATTTGGGCACCTCCGCGGTGAGATTGAAATAATCAAGACAGAAGAACGAATAAAAGGGCGCGTCCGGCGGCAGATGGAAAAAACTCAGCGTGAGTACTACCTTAACGAGCAGATGCGAGCGATCCAAAAGGAAATGGGTGAAAAGGATGACTTTCGATCCGAGCTTCAGGACCTGGAAAGACGTATAAAACGAAAAAAGCTGCCAAAGGAAGCAGCTGCTAAGGTTCGCCACGAATTTAAGAAATTGAAATTCATGTCTCCAATGAGTGCGGAAGCGACGGTGGTTAGGAACTATATCGACTGGATTTTATCTCTGCCTTGGTACGAAAAAACCAAAGATAAGTTGAACATAGAAGAGGCAGCTCGGATACTCGACGAAGATCACTACGGACTGGAAAAACCAAAAGAACGCATCCTGGATTATTTAGCCGTTCAAGCTCTGGTAAAAAAGATGAAGGGGCCGATTTTATGTTTCGTTGGACCACCGGGAGTTGGCAAAACTTCCCTCGCTAAGTCAATAGCTAGGGCTATGAATCGAAACTTTGTCAGGTTGTCGCTAGGTGGAGTACGTGACGAGGCAGAAATCAGAGGGCATAGGAGAACCTACATAGGTGCTTTGCCTGGCAAAATTATTCATAGTATGAAAAGAGCGGGCACGATAAATCCAGTTATATGCTTGGACGAAATAGATAAACTCAGCTCGGATTTCCGAGGGGACCCTGCCGCAGCACTGTTAGAAGTGCTCGATCCAGAACAAAATCATGCCTTTAACGACCATTACCTTGACCTGGATTATGACCTATCACAGGTTTTCTTCATAACCACCGCAAATACTTTACATACAATCCCTCTACCTCTTCAGGATCGAATGGAAATTATACGCATCCCTGGTTATACAGAATGGGAAAAACTGCAAATAGCAAAACACTTCCTGATTCCGAAGCAGTGTGAACAACACGGTATCACCCAGGATAACGTAATATTTTCAGATGATATAATTCTCTACCTCATACGCCATTATACCAAAGAAGCTGGAGTGAGGAACCTCGAAAGGGAAATAGCCACCATTTGTAGAAAGGTGGCGCGAGCTGTCGTGTCAGAAGGGCCTGAGGTCAGAATTGAGCTGGATGAGTCAAAGATTGAAGAATACCTTGGAGTTATAAAGTACCGTTACGGTCAGAGAGAAGACGAAAAGGATGAAGTTGGGCTGGCAAATGGACTAGCATGGACGGAGTTTGGCGGAGAGATTCTTGGCATAGAAACAGTGGTGATGCCCGGTCAGGGCAAGATTGTGATTACCGGAAAACTAGGTGAAGTAATGCAGGAGTCTGCAAAAGCTGCCCTGAGTTATGTCCGATCCAGAGCAAAATCTTTCGGTATAGACCCGGAGTTTCACAGTAAGGTCGATATACATGTTCATGTTCCTGAAGGCGCAATCCCAAAGGACGGTCCTTCTGCGGGAATCACCATGGCCACATCCATTGTGTCAGCTTTAACGGGGATACCGGTTCGTTATGATGTGGCAATGACTGGGGAAATCACTCTCCGTGGTCGTATACTTCCAATAGGTGGACTGAAGGAAAAGATTTTAGCCGCTCACAGGGCAAGAATCAAAAAAGTTCTGATTCCAAAAGACAATGAAAAAGACCTGAAGGAGATACCTTCGGAAATACTGGAGGATATTGAAGTTATACCTGTCGATAGAATGGACAAAGTCCTCGATATAGCTCTGGCAGAACCAGAAAAGCTGAAGCCAAAAGGTGAAATCCCGATAGTCGATGGGACATTTTACGACCAGCGAGAAGCTCCGGAAAAGATATGCTAAAAAAGAGAACAACCCTTTGCTATTGGATCTGTTAAGATAGAGTATTTGTGCATAATATGTTCAACTTGATATACCTTCAACCTTGAAATCTTTGATTAAGAACTATCGCTTATCGAAGGCTAAAGGCTTTTTTTTTTTTTGCTATCACCTAAGCTTCTGAATTGACCAAATATTCCATTTTTTGGTACAAAGCTGAATGGGTGCAAACAGGGTGTTGGAAGGGGAAATACCTCGTTATTTGGCCCTACCTAAAGTGCTTTCATGTTAGCGTGGTTAATGTCCTGAAGCTTCTCGAAGGGGGTGATAAACGACCGAAAGTAAATTCGAGAAGCCATGGGGTACTGTTAGCTTAGGAGGAACCTTCTAAACATGGAGGTTGAGAAGCATGAAAATGTGGGGTGATGTCCTATTTTTTCCTGTAAAAAGGGTGGCCAAAATTGTAATTAGTGTAACTG